>JACDJB010001073.1_pt1 | contig 23298 bp, 20 predicted proteins | sample 7454121 | NCBI WGS metagenome assembly JACDJB01 (sample SAMN14253290, study PRJNA609438) | sludge metagenome | isolation source: sludge after 25d culture with pyrite | collected 2018-12-20
CTTGCCCAGCTTGATTTCGGCGTCGGTGGCCCGCTTCTCGGCCTCCTTGGCCTGACGCTGGGAATCCTGCACACCCTTCTGGGCCTCCAACAACAGGTCCTGCTGGGAGCTGACGTTCTGGTTGAGGTCGTTCAGGGCCGCCGAGACCTTGTCGTCATCAGCCGCCAGCGCGTCGATCTGGGACGCCTTCGACGCCCGCTGAGCCCGAACCTGCTCTCGCTCCCCGGCCAGCCGCTTGGCCTCCGAGGCGTAATCGGTTCGAGACGGGGCGGCCCCGGCCGGGATCGACGCCGAGGTCACGCCGGAGATGAGCGTCACGGCCACGGCCGCCCAAGCGGCCATCAGGCCGGGAGCTCGCCTGCGGGCGTCAGCCAGGTCAGGTCGGGGGGGAAACGAACGCATCACACCTCGAGGGGGGGGGAGAGTGAACGGGGGGCGGACATGGGACCGGCGATTGGCATAAGCCGGTCGTGAGGGCCGAAACGTCACGTAAGCGTGACAAAACCCTCGGTTTGGTTACGGTTCTGTAACGATAGCGGGTATTGAGGGACATATGGGTTCTTCCGCCGACATTTCTGTCCAGTGTGACGCTTTGCACGCGTCGCATTGGTGGATCCTCGGGGGTCTCGCGACCCGCTGACAACGGTCCGTCCCCTTCGTACCGTGCCCCCCGTGAGTTGGTTCCGTTTCATCCCGACCTCCCTGCCCGATCACCCGCTGGGTGACCTGGCCCACCTGCTCCGGCGACAACGGGCTCCCCAGATGCTCGGGGCGCTGGTGTTGGCCCTGTTCAGCGCAGGCCTGTTGCTCCGATCCGAGGCCAGGGCCGCCAGCGCCGAGCGACGCTGGGGAACCCTGAGCTCGGTCGTCGTCGCCCGCCACGACCTGCGCGCCGGCTCCCAACTGGGGGCGACAGAGGTTCGATTCCGCCGCCTTCCGACCGCAACCCTGGCGTCGGACGCCCTGACCGAGGCTGCCTGGAACGATCTGGTGCCGGCCGGTGTGCCCCCGGTCATTGATCGTAACGTCGCCGAGGACGAGCCCATCCGGGCCGGCATCCTCGTCGGCGATGGCGCCGCTGGGGCGGCACGGGGCTCGGTGGTGGCGTTCCCGGACGGCACGCTGGCCCCTCGGCTCGACCCGGGCGATCGCGTCCGTGTCGTCGCAGGTCAGTCGCTTGAGGCCGGGGCTTTCGACGGCGGAGGAGGGTCGTTTCCATCGACGTCGGCCCCCAGCGGTGTGGTCGTCGGTCCACCCACCGCTCCAACCGATGCCGCTGGTCCGGCCGACCGATCACCCGGATGGACCGCCTGGGTGGCGGTGTCACCCAGGGACGCCGACGAGGTTGCGCAGATTGCGCTCTCCGGCTCGGTGGCGCTGGTGCTCGACAGCCCGAGCCCCAACGGTTCGGTTGACGACCGCGCAACCTCCGACGGGCCGGCCTTTGACGACCCTGCCAGGGTGCCCCGCTAGCGCCCGCCGAGCGACACGTCGTCGATCACGATCCAGGGCATCGAGGAACCCGACGGCAGCCGTTCGAGCTGACCACCGACGGCGATCACCCCGCTGAGCAGTCGCTGGACCGTCGACGCCAGCGTGATCTCCCTCGCCGGCTCCGCCACCTGACCGTTGCGGATCATCAACCCATCGGCACCAACCGAGAAGTCGCCCGAGATGGGGTTGACCCCCGAGTGCAACCCGGTGAAGGAGTTGACCAACAGCCCATCGCCCAGCGTGGCCCGCAACTGCTCGGCAGTCCCGACGCCGGGCGCCATGGCCAGAGCGATCGCGCCGGCGCCGGGCAGCGAGCGGCTGCCCCGCACCGCGCAGGCGTTGGAGGACACCCCGAGGCGGTTGGCGGTCGTGCAGTTGAGCAGGAAGCTCGACAGCATGCCGTCGGAGATCAGCACGTTGCGGCGGCAGGCCAGGCCCTCCCCGTCATACTCCTCGGCGCCCAGGCTGTCCGGGTCGGTCGGGTCATCGACGAGGGTGAGGGACGAGGCCGCCACCTCCTCGCCGAGGCGGTCGGCGAACGGCGACCGGCCCTTGACGACCGCTTCACCCGACAACATCCCCGCCACGATGCCCCACAGCGTCGCTGTCAGCCGTGGTTCCAACACGATCGGCATGCGGGCGCTCGGCGGCTGCGATGCACCGAGCAGGCGCGTCGCCCGCTCGACCCCATCGGCGGCGATCTCGGCCAGGTCGAGCAGCGCCGGATCGCGTGTGGCGTCCCAGCCGACGCCGATCTGGGTCTCGCCGTCGGCCACCGCCAGCGGCTGGGTGGCCGCCGAGCAGTGCGATCCGGACGAGGCGACGTCAATACCCTCGGTGGACACCAGCACGCTCGAGCCCCACCCGTCGGAGTAGCTCGCCACCCGGACGCCGCTCACCCTGGGGTCGAGCTCGATCGTGCGACGCTCGAGCTCCAACGCCCGGGCCACCTTGTCCTCGACGGGAATTGCCGCGACCAGGTTGTTACGCAGCGCCGGCTGGGCCGCCACCTCCACGCCGTCGGGCCGGGCGAGCGCCAGGTGCGGGTCGACCTCGGCGAAGGCGACGTTCTCACGTGCCTGGCCCAAGGTGTCGGCGATGACGTCGTCGGCGAGCGACCCAGCATGGGCGAAACCGACCCGGCCGTCGACCACCACCCGGATGCCCAGGGAGGCGGTCACCGACGCGGTCAGCGACTCCACCTGGCCGCCGTGCACCTTGACCGCCGTTCCCTCGTTGCGGGCCGCAGCCACCTCGACGTACTCGCCGGCCTTGGCCTGATCGCGCACCCGTCCGCACAGGGCCCGCAGCTCGGCCTCGGTCGCCAGCGCTGCCTCTCCCCGGTCGCCCCGAGCGTCACCCGATCGGTCCGTTGTCGTTGCGTCGCTCATGAACCCGCCAGGCTGAGGCCCTGGATCGACAGGCTGACGCCGGCAGCGTCGATTGGGAACCACGATTCATCGTCACCGACTGCGATCACGTCGGCCAGCATGCGCTGGAGGGTCGAGGCGACGATCGCCTCCCGGATCGGTTCGGCCACCTCGCCGTCGCGCACGCGCAGCCCCTCGACCCCGCAGCTGAAGTCGCCCGACGTCGGGTTGACGCCCGAGTGCAGCCCGGACACCTCGGTGACGAGGATCCCGTCGCCCACCGAGGCCAGGACGCCCTGACGGGTGGTGGAGCCGGGCACGAGGCGGACCGCCCGAGGCCCGACGTTCAGCGAGGATCCAACCCGGATCGCCGAGCCGGTCGAGGCTGTGCCGAGCGCTGCGCCGGTCACCGAGTTGTGCAGATAGCTGGTCAACCGGCCACCGTCGATCAGCCCGACCTGGCGACAGGCCAGGCCCTCGTCGTCGGTGCGCGATGCACCGGGACCGAGCGGGTCGGTGGGATCGTCGAGCAGCGACAGCAGCGGCGAGGCCACCGACTCGCCCAACCGGTCGGCGAAGGGCGAGCGTCCCTTGCGCACCTCCTCGCCGGAGAGCATCTCGGCGATCACCCCGAGAAACTGCGCGGTCACCCAGGGGTCGAGCACGGCATCGACGCGACCGCTGGGCGGCCGGGTGGCGCCGAGTAGGCGCACGGCCCGCTCGACCGCGTCGGCGGCGGTACGCTCGACGGAGAGTTCCTCGGCGCTGCGGCCCACGGCGAAGCCGAAACCGGTTTGGGTCTCGGACCCATCGGACGCCATGGCGTAGACGGACAGGCCGGCGCCGCTTTCGCGCTGGGCGGCTCGCACGCCGGCAGAGTTGGCGACCGCCGACACGATCACCGAGTCGCCGTAGTCGGCGCCCTCGACCCCGCACATGCGGGCGTCGCCCCCGAGCACCGCGGCCTCGAGCGACAAGGCCAGATCGGCCTTGTCGTCGACCGACAACGCCTCGATACGCGCGTCGTACAGCTCGATGTCGGGCGGCCGCACGCCGTCGGGCGATGCCACCGCTGCGGTCGGATCGACACCGGCGTCGGCGGCGTTGGTGCGGGCCTCGACGAGCAGTTCGGCCAGCGCCGCCGGGTCGGTGAGGGTGGCGGTGGCCACCCCAGAGCGCCCGTCGACGATCACCCGGACGAGTGCACCCTCGGAACGGGCCGAGGACAGCGACTCGATCGAGCCGCCGTAAGCCCGAATCTCGGTATCGACCGAGGCGCCCAAGCTCACGTCGATCTGCTCCCCCGGACGGGCGGTGGACACCAGGTCCTCCGCCCGACCCAACAACTCCTCGGGATCGACGAGGCCGGCGGCACCCGGCGACCGACCGGTTGCGGCGGAACCGGTGCGGGCGCTCACGCTGCGGTGCCGCCGACCGTCAGCCCACCCACCCGCAGGGTAGGAACCCCATCGCCCACCGGCACGCCCTGGCCGTCCTTGCCGCAGGTACCCGGGGAACCCATGGCGAAGTCGTTGCCCACCGCGTCGATCGAAGCCAGGGCCGCCGGGCCGTTGCCGATCAGGTTGCCGTCCCGCAGGGGCTCGGTGATCTTGCCGTCCTCGATCAGGTAGGCCTCGGTCATACCGAAGACGAAGTCGCCGGTGGCCGTGTTCACCTGTCCCCCACCCAGGTGGGCGATGTACACGCCGGTCGGGGTGTCGGCCACGATGTCGTCCGGATCGGACTCGCCACCGACGAGGTAGGTGTTGGTCATGCGCACCATCGGCAGGTGCTGGTAGCTCTGGCGGCGCCCGTTGCCCGAGCTCGTGCGACCCTCCTTGCGGGCCCGCAGCAGATCCCACATGAAGTCGGTGAGCACGCCGTCGGAGATCAGCACGTTGCGCTGGGCAGGCCGGCCCTCATCGTCGATCGCATAGGCGCCCCACTCCCCACCCATCGTGCCGTCGTCCACCAACGTGACCAGCGGCGAGGCCACCTGCTCGCCGACACGTCCGGCAAACACCGAGGCCGCCTTGTTGACCAGGTCGGCTTCGAGGCCGTGCCCGCACGCCTCATGAAACATCACCCCGCCCCCGCCCGGGCCGATCACGACCGTGCGGTTGCCCGACGGCGCCGGGCGGGCGGCCAGCTTGGTGATGGCGCGCTGGGCGGCCCGGCCGGCCAGCTCTTCGACGCTGTGGTCATCGAAGAGCTCGAAGCCCACCGTGTGGCCGATGCTCTCGCGGCCGGTCTGCAGGCCGGTGTCCCCGCTGGCCACCGCCGATACCGAGAACAGCGTGCGCACCTGATCGTCCGATGCGAGCACGCCGTCGGAGTTGGCCACCTGGATGCGCCTGCGGGAGTCGCCGTAACGGGCCGACACCTGGCTGATCGACGACCCGGCTGAGCGGGCCGCATCGTCGGCGCGTCCGAGCAGTTCGACCTTGGCGCTGGTGGCCACGTCGCCGGGAAAGAGCCGAACCACCGAAGGGCTCGGGGCGGTGACCGTCGTGAGCTCCACCATCGTCGTACCGCCCTTGCCGTCGCGAGCGGCTGCTGCGGCGGTTCGGGCGGCTGCGGACAGCCCCTCGGGGCTGAGGTCGGTCGTATGGGCGAAGCCGGTCGACTCCCCGACGACCACGCGGATACCGGCACCGCGATCGCGCCCGGTGGCCACGTCCTCCACCCGACCATCGTCGAGCACCGCCGAGGTGGACCGGCGATCCTCGACGAACACCTCGGCGAATTCGGCGCCGCCGCTCAGGCCGGCTGCCAGGACGTCGGACATGACGGATTGGTCGATCACGTGCGCTGCTCTCGATCGGGGACATATGGTCGGCCGGCCAACCTACCGCCCGGACCCGGCTCGACCCCGACGCCCTCGCAGGCCCTCGCGGCCAGGGCACTAGCCTGCCGAGACCGTCGTTCGACGGGTGTCACCCCGTCAGGGAGCAGCCATGTCCATCACACCGGGACTCCGCGCCGAGATCGAAACCACGGTCGCCGAGACCGACACCGCCCAGGCCCTGGGGTCGGGCGACGTGCCTGCGCTCGCAACCCCCCGGCTGCTCGCCTGGTGCGAGTCGGCGTCGATCGCGGCGCTGGGGGATGCCCTCGAAGCCGACCGGACGACCGTCGGCATGCGGGTGCAGTTCGAACACATCGCACCCTCCGCCGTCGGCGCCACGATCACGACCGAGTCGATCCTCGAAAAAGTCGAGGGCCGCCGGCTGACGTTCACCGTGTCGGTGCGGGAGGAGGGCCGTTTGGTGGCGGCCGGCAAGGTCACCCGGGTGGCCATCGGTCGCGACGAGTTCCTGGCCAAGCTGGACTAGGCACCATGGTCCGCACCGTCGCCCAGCTCCGCACCCCCGCCCTGCTGATCGACACGCCCACCTTCGAGGCCAACCTGGCCGCAATGGACGCTGTACTGCCCGGGCCCCGGTTGCGGCCGCACGTCAAGGCGACCAAGAGCACCACCCTGGCCCGTCATCTCGCCGAGGGCGGCCATCGGTCTTTTTGCGCGGCGACACCGCGCGAGATCGAGGGCCTGGTCGCCGCCGGGCTGGTCGACGATCTGTTGCTGGCCAACGAGACCCTCGACACCGCCCGCCTGGGCGCGCTGTCCGAACGGGCCAACATCACCGTGGCGGTCGATTCGAGGGCGACGATCGAGGCGGCCGCGTCCGGCGGGGTCCGCTCGGTGCTGATCGACGTCAACGTTGGGCTACCCCGCTGCGGCTGCGAACCGGCCGAGGCTCCGGCCCTCGCCGAACTGGCCCGGTCGTCCGGGCTCGAGGTGCGAGGGGTGATGGGGTACGAGGGCCACCTGATGATGGTGACGGATCGCGCCGAGCGGGCACAGCGAACCGCTGAGGCGATGGCACTGCTCACCCACGCGGCCGACGAGGTGGGTGGCGACGTCGTGTCGGGCGGAGGTACCGGCACCTTCGACGTCAACACGTCCTGCACCGAAATTCAGGCCGGCTCCTACGCGCTGCTCGACACCGACTACGACACCCTCGACCTGCCCTTCGCCAAGGCACTGTCGGTGCTCGCCACCGTCATCTCGGTGAGCGCAAAGGGATGGATCATCGCCGACGCCGGGCTCAAGGCCTTTGGCATGGACCACGGCAACCCCTCCTGGGACGACGGCGAGGTGTTCTTCTGTTCCGACGAACACATCACGCTGTTGCCCACCGACGCCCTGTCCTCCAACGCCCCAGCCTGGAAGGTGGGCGACCGGGTGCGGCTCTGGCCCGCTCACGTCGACCCGACCGTCGCCCGCCACGAGCGATACCACCTGGTCGATGGCGACGACGTGGTCGATGAGTGGGAGATCGACCTGCGTCACTGGTAGCTCACAGCCACTGGTCGATCGCTCCGCAGCCCCGCCGACGGTCGGCAGTACCCTCGGTCGGATCACCACCGAGGACCCACACGCCCCTGGCGGACGCCCCGGCCACGCCGGCCCCGGTGTCGAACCGCTTAGCCCCATGCGGCGCGCCCTGGCGAGCACCTGGCTGCGGGTGCTGCTCAGCGCCGCCATGTTGGGCCTCCTCGTCTGGCAGCTGCCCGACGTGTCGCTCAGCGATCTCGTCCCCACCTGGACCGCCGCCACCCCGGCGTGGATTGCACTGGCGCTCGGGTTGCAGGGCACCGCATTGTCACTTCAGGCGGTTCGCTGGCAACGGGTTCTTGCCCTGTTCGACCAGCGGCTGGCGATGCGACACCTGCTGTCGATGACCTGGGCCGGGCAGTTCGTCTCCAACGTCCTGCCGACCGCCTTCGGGGGCGACGTCGTCCGCATCGCCCGCTCCGCCCCGGAGTTGGACAGCGTCGGCACCGCCTTCGCCTCGATCGCCCTGGAGCGGCTGACCGGCTGGGTGGTGTTGCCCGTGATCAGCCTGGTGGCCCTGGCCGTCCACCCGTCGTTGCTGTCGGCGGGCACCTCGACCGCCCTGGCGCTCGCCATCGACGTCGGAACCCTGATCGCCCTGGCGTCCTTGCTGATCGCAGCCGGCCATTCCTCGGTTGGGCGCGTCGCCACGGCGCGGGTGGTCGCCGACGAGAACCCCAGCGGTTGGCGGGGGCTCCTCTTCGGGGTGTACCGGGGTGTTCGCGCCGCCCGCACCTACCCGTCACGCGCCGCCACCGTGATGGCCGCAGGGGCGGCGTTCCAGTTGGTGCTTTGCGCTGCGGTCTGGGCCGAGGGGCAGATCGTCGGCATCGAGGGCCTGACACTTCTGGCCGTGCTTGCGCTGTTTCCGCCGGTGGCGATCGCCCAGAACCTTCCGATCGGGCTTGGCGGCCTCGGCGTTCGAGAGGGGGCATTGGTGATTCTGCTGGGAGCGCTTGGAACCCCGGACGCTCAGGCGATCGCCCTTGGCCTGGTGCACTACCTGGCGACGGTGGCCGTGTCGGCGCTCGGCGCTCCCGCCTTCGCCGCCGGATACCGTCCAACCAAGCCCGGCCGTGCCGACCCCGAGACACCGCTGCCTGAGTAGGCTCATTCTTCGTACAGGGAGCGGCCCGGCATCGAAGTGCTCTCATTTGTGGAGGTGACCAGCGTGCTGCTGGAGCAAATTTCCAGTCCCCAGGACATCCGACGGATGGACCCGGCCCAACTCGCCCAGCTGGCGGAGGAGATCCGCGCGTTCGTGGTCGACGCGGTCAATGCCAGCCCCAGCGGCGGCCACCTCGGCTCCAACCTCGGCGTGGTCGAACTCACGTTGGCGTTGCACCGCAGCTTCCATTCTCCCCACGACGTGATCCTGTGGGACACCGGCCACCAGGCCTACGTCCACAAGCTGCTCACCGGCCGACGCGAAGGGTTCAGCACCCTCCGCCAGGCCGGCGGCATGTCGGGATACCCCAGCCGGGCCGAGTCCGAACACGACTGGATCGAGAACTCCCATGCCTCAACCGTGCTGTCCTATGCCCAGGGCATGGCGACCGCGCTCGAGCTGAGCGGCGGCCCCAAGCGGCACGTCGTCGCCGTCGTCGGCGACGGGGCGATGACTGGGGGGATGGCCTTCGAGGGGCTGAACAACCTGGGCCACAGCGGCCGCCGGGTCATCACCATCCTCAACGACAACGGCCGCTCCTACGCCCCGACCGCCTCCCGCTTGGGCGACAGCCTGGTCAAGCTTCGCGCCCACCCGATGTACCGGCGCAACACCGCCCGGATCGAGCGTGTGGTGCGCGACCTGCCGGGCGGCGAGGTGCTCGGGCGGGGATGGGACTCGGCCACCCACGCCCTCCGCGACATGTTCGAGCCGCCGGCGTTCTTCGAGGACCTCGGCGTGGCCTACCTCGGGCCGCTCGATGGCCACGACATCGATGCCCTCGAGCGGGCGCTCGCTGCGGCCAAGGAGATGGACGGCCCGGTCGTCGTCCACGTGCTCACCCAGAAGGGACGGGGATACGCCCCTGCCGAGAACGACTCGGTCAAGCACCTCCACGACATGGGCTCGGTCAAGCCGGGCAGCTACACCGGCGCCTTTTCCGAGGCGATCGTCGCCGAGGCCGAAGCCCGGCCCGAACTGGTGGCGCTCACCGCCGCGATGCCCGACTCGACCGGGCTGTTACCGATGATGGAGCGCTTTCCCGACCGCGTCTTCGACGTCGGCATCGCCGAACAGCATGCGGTCACCTCCGCTGCCGGCATGGCGATGATGGGTCTCCGGCCGGTGTTCGCCGTGTATTCGACGTTCCTCACCCGGGCGATCGACCAGGTGAACCTCGACGTCGGGTTGCACCATCAGCCGGTGCTCTTCTGCCTCGACCGCGCCGGGGTGACCGGCAACGACGGGGCCTCCCATCACGGCGTGCTGGACATGGTGCTGTTGACCAAGGTTCCCGACATGGTGGTCTTTGCCCCGTCGTCCTACCAGGAACTGCCGCAGATGATGACCGACGCGCTCGACCTGTGCGACGGCCCGGCGGCCATCAGGTGGACCAAGTCGGCGGCGCCTCAGGTTCCACCCGACCAAGTCGGTTCCGGCCTGTCCGCCCGGTGTGCACGCGCCGACGAGGACGCCGAGGTGTGCCTGATCGGCGTCGGCAGGATGCTCGCCGCTGCGCAAGGGGCTGCCGAACGCCTCGAGGCCGAAGGGGTCGCCTGCACGGTCTGGGACCCGCGCGTGGTCAAACCGCTCGACGCCGAGATGTTGGCCGACGCCGCTCGGCACCGCCTGGTCGTCACGATCGAGGACGGCGTACGCGAGGGTGGCGTCGGATCGGCGATCGCCGACTCCCTGCGAGACCTGGCTCCGGTCGGGGGTCCCGATGTGCGGGTGCTCGGCGTCCCGGTCGCCTACCTGCCCCACGGGGAGGTCGACGCCATCCTGGCCGACCTGGGCCTCGACTCCGCCGGGGTTGTCGCCGAGGTGAACGCTTGGCGCAGCGCCAAGGCCAGCCAGACCAGCTGAATCGGGGCTCAGCGGTCGTCGACGTACGGCCCTGGGTCGCCCGGCCTGAGGTTGCCGTCGCTGGACCCATCTGGCGAACCGTCGACGTGTTCGGCATCGGCGGCGGCCGTCGCCTCGCGCAGGGCGTCGAGCACCACCTGAGATGTCGTCGCCTGACGAAGAGCGCCGATCCGACCGACCACGACCGGGACGGGACGCTCACGATCGACGACGAGCGTCACGCTCCAGCCGTCACCGCTCAGCCGTAGCGACGGTCGGGGATCGGAGCGGACCGCCGCACCGACCCTGCCGACCGGTGTCGACACGATGGTCCTGCCCGCCACAGCCATCTCCAAGCGACCCGCTGCGATCGCCAGTTCGCCGCTGTCGCCGCAGCGACCCTCAGCGTCGACCCGGCGGGCGCCGACCCGCACCTCGACCCGGCCGTCGAGACGAACCACGCCGAGCGGCTGGCGTGCCCACCACAGGGCTGCAACGCGGGCGGAGATCATGCCGGTCACCACCACCACCACCAGCACCACAGCGATCGCCACGGCGTGAAGCTACCGGAGCCGGGACGGCGCACCGAGGTTGCATGCCGACACGCCCGCAGCCACAGACCTGTTGGCTGGCGGCCCCTGATGGTGATGACGTGTCCGGCGCCCCATGGACATCACCAGAGGTCGTCGGTACCCTTCGTGTTCGGATACAACCGTACGCGGTTGTGTGACCACCGTCAGGGCGCGAGCGGCAGTAGGCCTTGGAGGTGGACCGGGAAATCACCTTGGCGGATGATGAACCTTGTACCCAACAACGACTGGCAACCGGCCGGGCGATATCGACAGGTATCCGGACCAGCGCGGGTCGGGGCCGCTCGGGACGCGACCCGAACCGAGGAAGCCCTCAACGACCACGTCCGCTCCGGCCGTCACGACAACACGACACCGCCGACTCCCTTGGGTGTGCCCTTTGCTGGTGGCAGAGATCCGGACACGCCGACGACCGACCACCCCGATCCAGGCCCGGACCGCCCCGTCACCGAGTCGGACCAACGGTCGGAGGCGGGCGGGCGTCGAGTCCGACCGACCCTGGCCGTCCTCATCGGGGCTCCGACCCTGGTCGTCGTGGTCCTGGCTGCGCTGATCAGCCTCTACGCCCAGGGCGAGAACACCGCAACCGAGCGGGTCGCAGGCCGGATCAGCTCGGCACAGGATCAATACCGGGTCGCGGCCGACGCCGACCGGGCGGTCTCCCAAGCGCAGGTCGCGGTCAACCAGGGTGTCATCACCGCCACCAAACTTGCGTTGGACCGGGCCGAACGCGTGCTCCGCCGGCAGTCGGACGAGTTGACGGCCATCATCGAACGTGCCGAGAGGATTGCCGGGAACGCCGATTTCGACAGACCGCTCGCGGTGCTCTTGGCGTCGAACCGATCGTATCTGGACGGGACCCTCCGTCTGATCGAGTTTGCCCGGCGCACTCCCGATGCTGCCCAGGCGGCCCTTGGGTTCGACCGCGAGTCCTACGAGCAGCGCCTCGCCGAGCACGAGGCCCTCAGCCGGGACCTGTCTCGCGAGCTCAACCGACTGACCGCCGAGCTCGACGACCAGCGGGGCGAGGACGTCCTTCTGTTTCCGCTCCTCCCCCTTGCGCTCACAATCGTCGCGTTCGTGCTGGCTGTGTGGGCCTGGCGAGCGACCGTCAAACCGCTGCGCCGAGTCTCCCGAACGCTCGATCAGGTCGCCCATGGACATTTCCAGGTGCGCTCCGATCTGGGCGGCAACGACGACCTTGGGCGCGTGGGGCAGGCGACCGATCGCTTGGCGCAGCGCCTCGGGAACCGGTTCTCCACCCTGTCCGACGATGCCCGTCGCAACGCCCAGAACCGGGTGATCTCCGAGACGCTCGAAACCGCCGATTCGGAAGCCGCCACGTTTGCGGTCGTCGAACAGGCGATGGGACTGTTCGCTCCCGGCCTTCAGGGCGAGTTGCTGTTGCTCGACGCAACGTCGGGCGACCTCGGTGAGGTGGCAGCCAGCCCGAGTTCCGGTTCGCCCGGATGTCCGGTGACCGATCCGACCGACTGCGTGGCGCTGCGGCGCGGGCAGAGCACCGTGTTCGACAGCTCCGAATCGATCAACGGATGCCCGATGCTGCAAAACCGGTCCGGTGGGCCCATCTCGGCGTTGTGCATCCCGATGACGTTCAACTCGTCCCCGCTGGGGGTGATCCATCTGACCGGGCCCGGTCAACAGCCCCCCGACGGACCCACCAGCAACCAGTTCGTAGCCTTGGCGACCCAGACCGCCAGCCATGTCGGGGCCCTGCGCACCCTCGAGTTCACCCGTCGTCAAGCGAGCACCGACGGGCTGACCGGCCTTGCCAATCGGCAGGTGATCGAAGCGAACGTCGCCCGGTTGCTCAGACAACGCACCCCGTTCGTCGTCGTGCTCGCCGACCTCGACCGGTTCAAGTCGATCAACGACCGGTTCGGACACGAGGCGGGCGATCGGGCCCTGCAGACGTTTGCCACCGTCGTGTCCCAGAACGTGCGCGGCGCCGATGTGGTCGGGCGCCTTGGCGGTGACGAGTTCGTCATCATCTATCCGGAACTCTCGGTCGCGGCGGCGGGCGAAGCGATCGAGCGCCTCCGAACCGCGTTGGGCGAGGCCGTCGCCGGCGGGCTGATCGTCCCGTTCACCGCCAGCTTCGGGCTGGTGCACTCGACGATGGGCAGCGACTTCACCGATCTGGTTCGACTGGCCGACGCCGGGCTGCTGGTGGCCAAGGAGCAGGGCCGCGACCGCACCATCGCCGCCTCCCCCGAGCTGGTCCGGCAGGTGTTCTCCGCCGAGCGTCCCACTGGGCACTGAGGGCCGGTCTCACTAACGCTGGCAGCTCCCGCACCACACCGTGGTGCGGGCATCCACCACTGCGCTGCGCAACGTCGAGCCGCAACGCAGGCACGGCAACCCGGCACGCCCATAGACCTCCAGCCGGTGTTGATGCTCGCCGCTCGACCCATCGAGCATCCGGTAGTCGCGCAGCGTCGTTCCCCCTTCGTCGACCGCCTCGGCGAGCACGTCGACGATGGCGCCGTGGAGCGCCTCGGCGCGATGCCGACCCAGCCCGGTCCGTCGGCGAGGATCGATCCTCGCTCGCCAGAGCGACTCGTCGACATAGATGTTGCCCAGGCCGGCGACGATGCGCTGCGAGAGCAGGGCGGTTTTGATCGTCCGCGATGTGGCGTTGACGCCTGCCCGCAACAGCGATGGGCTGAACATTGGGTCAAACGGTTCGGGCCCCAATGCGGCCAGGGTTGGCAGCCCCGAGTAGTCGCCGTGGGCGACGACCGCCAGGCGGCCGAAGCGTCGAACATCGCTGAACACGAGCGTGCGCCGATCGTCGAGGGCCCACCAGGCGCGCACGTGGTCACCTTCAGGCGGCATATGAGAGGTCCCCGGGGTACGGGAAGGACGCAGCGACAACACCCCGGTCATTCCCAGGTGCACGACCAGCTGAGAGTCGGCCGGCGGACCAAGCTCGGTGTGGGGCGTCCGTCGTTGGGCACCGTGGGGGTCGGGCGGGGAACTCAGATCGGCCAACAGGTACTTGCCCCGCCGACCCACCGAGACGAACCGCCTCCCGATCGCTGCGGGGGCCTGGGCGAACTTCGCCGACGGATGCCCCCACGCCTCGATCACCGTCGCCCCGGCGAGCTCTGGATCGAGGGCGGCACGGATCGTTTCGACCTCGGGAAGCTCGGGCATGGTGATACTGGTTACTGCGGGGCTCGACCGATGCCGGGGCGCCCGCAACAAACCGGTGTTCTCCCACCGTCTCAGGTAACGCTCCAAGCGGTCCTCGCGCCCCATCACCGGACACGGGACCACGGGTGGCTAGCGTTGAGTTCGTGACTCGTGTGGCAATCGTCAATCAGAAGGGGGGCGTGGGTAAAACCACGATTACCCTCGGTTTGGCCGCAACCGCCGCAATGCGCGGTGCGCGGGTGATGGTGGTCGACCTGGATCCGCAGGCCAACGCAACCTCCGGTCTGGGCGTGTCCGGCGTCGTCCGCAGCGTCGACGACGCGCTGGCGAGCCCCCAGCCGGGCTCGATTGCGCAGTCGATCGTCTATTCGGCCTGGGAGCGACCGCCGCTCCGATCGATCCCTCGGGTGGCACCGAGCTCACCGCTGATGGCCCAGCGGGAGATGCAGTTGGCCACCGATCCCGTCGGCGCCCAGGACCGGCTGGCCTCTGCGCTCGAGGGCACCAAAGCCGACCTCACCCTGATCGACTGCCCGCCGTCGCTTGGACTGCTCACGATCAACGCCCTGTTCGCCGCCACCCACACCATGATCGTCACCGAGCCGGGCGCCTGGGCCTCCGACGGCGTCGACCAGATCCTCGCCAACCTGGAGCGGGTAGCCGCCCGACGCAACGGTCTGCCCGAACTGCTGGGCATTGCGGTCAACCGGCTCGGCCGCACCCGGGATGCCCAGTATTGGCACAACGAGTTGCTTGCCACCCACGGGGACGACATCTTGCCCGCCGTGCATCAGCGGGCGGCGCTGACCGAAGCCGCCGCCCAGTCCCTCCCCATCCACGCATTAACCCGTCCGGGCGCCGAGGAAGCGTCGGCCGAGTTGGCCACGCTGTACGACGCCATGTGGGACCGCATCAGCACGGCGACCGTGATCTCCGGCGTGGCCTGATGGCGGGCTACGACCCCAAGGGCAAGCGGGCCCGCTCGGCCAAGCCTGCCGGCGACTCAACCGTGCCGATCGACGCCATGTTGAACGCCACCGGCGAGCATGCCGTCACGAACGTCGACCCAACGCCCACCCCGCCCGATGGCGTGAGCCTCGCCGACTTCGAGGCGGCCACGTTGCCGCCGGAGGCGTCTCGCGAGGGCAAGCGCAACACGGAAGACACCGAAGCGGTCGTTGTCGATCCAGTTGACGTCGAGCCGATCGACCAAGCGGCCGCCAACGACCCGGAGGATCCCACCCCGCCGGAGGCCCCCCTCCCCCTCGAGGACGTTCTTCCCGCCATCGATGACCTCCCCATCGAGGACGGTCTGCCCAGCGCTCCGGAGCGGCGCGAACCGCTCGTGCCCGCCGCCGCACCGCCGGACGAGGACGATCGTCGGCTGCTGATCGCCGCCGGAGCGGTGCTGGTCGTCACGGCGATCGCCGGCGTCCTCGCCTGGCGCCGCAAGCGCTGAGCAAGGCGCACCGAGCACCGGGCTGGGCCGAGCTCAGCGGAGCGAGGCCCAGCTGCCGGGCAGCGGCTATCCGCCGACGCTGAACTCGCTGAGGTCTTGGTGCAGTTCTGCGGTCACCCGCTGGGCCAACGCCCCGCGGATGTTGGTGCGCGTCAAGCGAAAGGGCCCCGGGTGGACCCGCTCGGCCAGTCCGCTGGCCACCTCGATGGCACGGCCGGGCACCTCGGCCAGCGGGACGACCTCGTCGAGGTACCCGGCGGCGAGCGCCTGGGTGGGGTCGAGCACCTCGCCGTGCTGAGCCGATCGAGTGAACCAGGTCGGGGTCAGCCGGTCACGGACGAGCTCGACGGCGAATCGGGGCACGGGCATGCCGATCCCGACCTCGTTGAGGCCCAGCTTGTACGGGCCCTCGGCGCCGACCCGGTAGTCGACCGCCGAGCACAGGATCGCACCCATCGCCAGCGCATGGCCGGTCACGCCGAACACGACCGGCACCGGGCTGAGGTAGGCCTGCATCGCCAGGTTGGCACCCGCCTCGAGCAGATCGCGTGCCTGCTGGGGTCCGCTGGTCATCACCGACAGGTCGAACCCGGCCGAGAACTTGCCCTCGCGGCCGATGATCGCCACGGCCTTGGCCGACGCGCCCTCGTCGAGGGCGGCCGACAGAGCATCGATGATCTCGTGGCTCAGCGCGTTCGCCTTGCCGTCGTCGAGCCGGACGACGACCACGTCGCCCTCGGTGCTGACGCTGACCGTCGATTCGCTGACCTGATCACTCACGTGCTCTCCCATCGATCGTTCTGTGCCGCACCCCCGGCTGGGTGAGGCGACCATCACGATGGGCACGGTAGCCCGCTCGCTGCGGCTGGCGCCCGCCGAGCCGATGGTTCCCGACGGGTGACGTTTCGCCCGGCCGGTCCTATGCTGAGCGATGGGTCCGGTCGCACGATCGACCAGCACAAGTGGGGAGTACTGCCATGGGGTTCTTGGACAAGGCAAAGGCGATGGCCGACCAGGCGATGAGCAGCCTGGACCAGACGGTCTCACCGGAGGGCGAGAACGACCGGCGAGGCGAGCAGCTGTTTCGCGATCTCGGAGCGCTCACCTGGGCCCAGCATCGTGGATCCGCCACACAGGCGACCGCTGACGAGATCCAGGCCGTGCTCGAGGAGCTCGCCGAGGTCGATCCCAACCGATCGCTGAACGTCGGGCGCAAGCACGTCCACTCCGGCGGCACCGGGGCCGCTCCCCCGCCGCCTCCCGGGCAGGCCACCCACACGGCATCGGGTGTGTCGACCGCACCCCCACCCCCCGGCGGCCCCTCGACACCCCCACCGCCCGGCCCGGGCACGCCACCGCCTCCCGGTTACGAGGCACCCCAGCCCGCGCCGGAGCAGGGCCCCGGGAACGATTCCGACCAGCAACCGCAGCCTTCGTCATCCCCCACGCCGCCGCCCCCTCCACCCCCGCCCGGCTTCTGATCATCGAGCGCAGCGGCACCGCTCGACGCGGCGCTGATCAGCGATGAGCCGTCAGGTACTGGTCGACCTCGTCGGCGTCGGCGCATCGCGCCCGGGTCGGGACCTCCTCAGCGACGTCGACCTCACCGTTCACCGGGGCGACCGCGTGGGCATCGTCGGTATCAACGGCACGGGCAAGTCGACGCTGATGGGCATCATCTCGGGCCGGAACCGACCCGAGACCGGCACCGTGCGACGCAGCAAGGACCTGGTGGTCGCCGAGCTCACCCAGCGCCCCGACCTGGGCTCGGGAACGGTGGCCGAGGCGATCGGTGGCGCCTGGGAGGCTCACGCTGTGGCCGACCGTCTGGGCATGGGGGCCCTGCTGGACGCGCCGGTCGCCAGCCTCTCCGGTGGCCAGCTGAAACGGGCGGCGCTCGCCCGGGCGCTGGCGGTGCGCTCCGATCTGTTGCTGCTCGACGAGCCGACCAACCATCTCGACCTCGACGCGATCGCCTGGCTGGAGGAACGGCTTGCCGCCTACCAGGGCGGGCTGATGTTGATCACCCACGACCGCCACGTGCTCGACGCCGTCAGCACCTCGGTCGTCGAGCTGGAACGCGGCAACGCCCATCGTCACGAGGGTGGTTACTCCGGTTACCTCGCGGGCAAGGCGCTGCGGGAGAGCCGGGCGGCCGAGGCCGAAACCGTCCGGCGCAACCTGGCCAAGCGCGAGCTGGAGTGGCTGCGACGCGGCGCCCCGGCGCGCACCTCCAAGCCCAAGGCGCGCATCGCCACCGCCGAGGCGATCACCCAGGCCTCGGCACCGAAGGGCGAGCGCGGCGGCGGCCTCGCCCTGCACGGTGACACCCCCCGCCTCGGCGACGTCGTGATCGAACTGGAAGGCGTCGGCCACCGCTACGGCAAGAGGAGCGGGGACGACGCCTCGGACGACGACCCGACCGGCGCCGAGGCGAACGACGCCGGGGCAGGGGGATGGCTGTTCGAGAACGTCGAGTTGCGCCTGGACCCTCGGGAACGGCTCGGCATCGTCGGGCCGAACGGCGCAGGCAAAACGACGCTGATGAGCATCCTGGCCGGGCGGCTCGAGCCCACCGCCGGTACCCGCCGCCAGGGCCACACAGCGGTCACGGCCTTGTTGGACCAGACCGGTGCCCAGCTCAACCCCGCCCACCGGGTCTGGGAGGCGATCTGTGGCACCGACGGGCAACCCGACTGGCGCGACAAGGCGCTGATGGAGTCGTTCTGGTTTGACACCGACGCCCAGTGGGCCCCGGTTGGCACGCTGTCCGGCGGCGAGCAACGACGCCTCCAGCTGGTGTTGACGCTGGCCAAGCGTCCCAACGTGTTGTTTCTCGATGAGCCGACCAACGACCTCGATCTGGACACACTTCGGGCCCTGGAGGACTTCCTCGACGACTGGCCCGGGGCGTTGGTGGTCGTCAGCCACGACCGGGCGTTCCTCGAGCGCACGGTGGCCGACGTGATCGTGATGGACGGCCAGGGCTTCGCTGGACGGCGCCCCGGCGGCTTCGGTGCCTGGGAACAGGAACGCCGGCTGCGCCGTCGTCGGGGGCACGCCACCTCCGCCGTCACCGACGAGCGCAGCACCGACAAGCCCACCGCCGACGAGACGGGTGGCAGCCAGGGCGGCACGACGAAAGGGCCCGGTCGGGCGCCGCAGCCGGCGCCCGAGGATCGGCGACCCAGCCCCAACACGCTTCGGTTCCGCATGCGGGAGCTCGAACGCTCGATGAACGGCACCCGCTCCAAGCGGCAGCGGCTGACCGACGAACTGCACGGGATCGGCGATGATCACCAGCGGCTCGCCGAGGCCGGCGCCCGCTTGGCCGAAGTGGAAGCCGACCTGGAAACGGCCGAGGAGCGCTGGCTGGAGCTGGCCGACGACCTCGAAAGCCGCGGGCTCACGCCGTGAGCGACCGCACCCGACGCCCGTGGAACACCGGACGTGGCTGGGGTGTTGAGTCCTTCGCCGGTACTGTCTGATCGGCAACCACGCTTTCTTGGAGGTACCTGTGTCCGTCGACACCGACGTAACATCGACCAGCGACACGAGCACCGACGCTTCGTCGGTGGCCACCGCCGACCCGGGTGACGGGGTGGACAACGGGGTTGTGGTGCTGTCGATCACTCCAGCCGCCATGGAGGTGGTCAACGGCGTGCTGTCCACCGAACCCGACCCCGACGAGCTGGGCCTGCGGGTGGAGATCGTCGGCACCAACGGTGCGGAGTACAGCTACGACCTCAGCTTCGAAAGCCTGGCCGACGCCGCCGATGACGACGTTCGGGTCGTGCAGGACGGACTGACCGTCATGGTGCCCGCCGCAACCGTGCCCGACCTGATCGGCGCCGTGCTCGACACCCCTGCGGCGGGTTCGGCCGGCCTGGTCATCCGCAACCCCAACCGCCCGGACCCCCTGGCAGGCGTCGAGCTCGATCGTTCGGGTGACATGGCGTCCCAGGTGCAACAGCTGTTGGAGCAGGTGATCAACCCGGGCCTCGCCTCCCACGGCGGCTTCGCCACCCTGGTGGGCGTCGACGACGACAACAAGGTGTACATCACCCTCGGCGGCGGATGTCAGGGCTGCTCCATGACGCAGATGACGCTCACCCAGGGAATCCAAAAGCAGCTCAACGCCGCCATCCCCGAGATCGGCGACGTCATCGACGTCACCGACCATGCCCAGGGAGAAAACCCCTTCTACTGAGCGACCCGCGAGATTGTCACAGCCGATCGGGATGATGGGCCCATGACCTCATCACTGCTCCCTCCCGATCTCCGCAATCTGCGCGTGGCGGTGGCCCGGTGGGCGTTGGCCAACGGCCGTCCGCTCAACCGCACCGCCATCACGATCATCCTGGGCACGTCCCGCGACGACGCCAAGGCCGCCCGACGGCCGGAGCGGCGGTTCCGCTGCGCCGACCTGCCGGTGTTCCTCCACCAGATGGTGCCCGTCTACTGCGATCGAACCGGGCTGGAGGCGCCACCCCATCTCGCCGAGTCGCTCTGGACCTACCTGGCTTTTCTCGCCGATCCCGCCACGCCGGTCGGCCTGGCGGCCCGCTCGTCGCACCCGAGGCGCCTGTTCGAGGCCTTGAGCGAGGTCGGCTTCCTCGACGCAGACGGGCGCGAGGTTCGCACACGGCGCACTCGCCGCCCGACGTCGCGCCGGGTGGGTGGCCGTTCACCGGAGGAACGCCGCGCTGCCCAGCAGCACCCGGTTGCCCGACCGGCATCGGTCACATCGTTGACGGGCCACGCACGGGTCACCGCACCGTGAGGTTGTGCTCAGCCGTCCAGGTCGAGCCACCACACCATCAGCTCGGTGACCGAACCGTCATAGTCGTGGCCGAGCTCCGGCCAGAAGGCCGTATCCAGCCGGGCGTCGTCGGCGCACGTCCTGCTGGTGAGTACGCCGGGGAACGGGGCCTTCACCGGCGCCGGCAGGTCGCAGGCGTGCACCTCGGATATCAACCGGACCGAGTCATCCAGCGACGGGAAGGACCCAGAGATCGTCCCGGCAACCAAATCGCCGTCGCCTCCCGCCGGCGGCACCGTGGTGTCGGAGGAGGATGTGATCAACAACACATTGGGCGGGACCTCCGGGGTGCAGCCGGCGGTGGGCAGCGCACCGGTGGTCACCACGGCGTTCACCCCTTCCGGCGCGTTGCAGGCGAGCGCCAACGCCAACATCCCCCCATTGGAAAACCCGACGATCGAGATGCGGTCCGGGTCGACGTTGGGCTGGTTGCGTACCCAGGTGATCAGGTCGTTGATGAAGGCGACGTCGCTCACCTCGTTGCGCATGCTCGCCCCACAGCACGTGCCGGCATTCCAGGAGTCATCGAGCCCGTCGGGAAACGCCACCAGAAATTCACCGGCCTGCGCTGGTTCGCCCCAGGCACCGACGTAGGCCATGCCCTCGCCCTCCATACCCAGGCTGTGCAGCGCGATCACCACCGGGTGCCGACCCGCGTCGTCGGCGACGGACTCGGGGGTGAACCAGGCATACTCGCGTCGCTCGCCACCGGTCGAGATGCTCTTGCGCTCCATCGAGGACGACCCCCGAGCGTTCCACCACAGCGCTCCGGCGAGCACCACGGCCACGATCAGCCAGGGCCACGCGCGCCTCATGTCGACATCTCCACCGCCCAAGTGTGACGGCTGAGTGGAACCAACCCTGAACTGCCCCCGGAAATCGGCCGCCGGGTAGCATCCGCGAGCGGTCTTCCCCGACGCCGCAGAGGAGCGAGACGTGGACTTCGGACTCTCCGCGGAGGAACAGAGCTTTCGCGAGGAGGTGAGCTCGTGGATGCACGAGCATCTCACCGGCGAGTTCGCTCAGCTCGCCGGCCGGGGTGGGCCCGGCGACGAGCACTCCTTCATCGCCGAGCGCATGGCCTGGGAGCGCGAGTTGGCCTCCGGCGGTTGGACCTGCGTGGGCTGGCCCACCGAGCACGGTGGCCGAGGCCTACCGCTGCACCTCGAGGTGATCTTTCACGAGGAGTACTCCCGTGCCGGCGGGCCCGGCCGGGCCGGACTGATCGGTGAGGGCCTGCTCGGCCCCACGCTGATCCACTTCGGCAGCGCCGACCAACAGCAACGGTTCCTGCCCGGCATCGTCGACGGCACGCAGTACTGGTGCCAGGGCTACTCCGAGCCCAACGCCGGCAGCGACCTGGCCAACGTCACCACCAAGGCCCGCCTCGATGGGGACCAGTGGGTGCTCGACGGCCAGAAGGTGTGGACGTCGCTGGCCCAGTGGTCGGACTGGTGCTTCGTCGTGGCCCGCACCGAGCCGGACAGCGTCCGCCACCACGGGCTGAGCTACCTGCTCGTGCCGATGGACACCGACGGCATCGAGACCCGGCCGATCCGCCAAATCACGGGAACCGCCGAGTTCAACGAGGTGTTTTTCGACGGCGCTCGGACCGACGCCGACCTGGTGGTCGGCGAGCCGGGCGAGGGCTGGAAGGTGGCGATGGGTACCCTGGCCTTCGAGCGGGGCGCGCTCACGCTGGGCCAGCAGGCTGCTTTTGAGCACGAGCTTCACGAGATCTGCGCCGATGCCCGCCGCACCGGCCGGTGGGATGATCCGTCCTTGCGCCAGCAACTGGCGTCGCTGTGGGTGCGCCTGCGCATCATGCGCTGGAACTCGGTGCGCAGCCTGGGCGTGGCCGAGTCGGGCGAGCTCATGCCCGAGGCGATGATCCACAAGCTGTACTGGGCCGGCCTGCACCGCGACATGGGCGAGGCCGCCATGGACGCCCTTGGGCCCGAAGCGACGCTCACCCCCTACGGCCGGGCGGACAATACCCACGACGCCGACGAGATGGAGGCGGCCCATCGGCTGTTCTTCTTCACTCGATCCGACACGATCTACGGCGGGTCCAACCAGATCCAGCGCAATGTGATCGGCGAGCGGGCGCTCGGCCTCCCCCGGGAACCCCGCCCCCCGGCCAGGTAGTGGGCCCGCCCCCATCTTCGCCCCACCAAACGACCGACAGCACCTCCCTCCGACGAACGACAGGTAATGACATGACCGACCAGAACGCCGTGCCGACCGCTCCGCAACCGCCCCCCGGCCGACACCTGCTCGAAGGGAAGGGCGTCGTCATCACCGCCGCCGCCGGGACCGGCATCGGATCGGCGCTCGCCGAGCGATGCCAGCTGGAGGGTGCCCGCTTGGTGATCTCCGACCTGCACGAGCGCCGCCTGGGCGAGACCGCCGACCGGCTTGCCGAGCTCGGCCCCCGGCCGACCACGATCCTGTGCAACGTCACCGACGAGGAACAGGTGCAGCACCTGGTCCAGGGCTCGATCGAGGCCCTCGGCGGCATCGACGTGTGGATGAACAACGCCGGCCTGGGCGGCAACGCCCCGATCGTCGAGATGACCGACGAGCAGTGGTCGATGGTGCTCGACGTCACCCTCACCGGCACGTTCCGATGCCTGCGCGCAGTGCTGCCCCACATGTACGAGCGTGGCGGCGGGGCCGTTGTCAACAATGCCTCGGTGCTGGGCTGGCGGGCCCAGGAGCTGCAGGCCCACTACGCCGCCGCCAAGGCCGGCGTGATGGCGCTGACCCGTTCGGCCGCCATGGAGGCCGCCAAGCACGACGTGCGCATCAACGCCGTGGCCCCGAGCCTGGCGATGCACGCCTTCCTGGAGAAGGTCACCCCGGATGGGCTGCTCGACCAGTTGCGCGGCCAAGAGGCCTTTGGTCGTGGCGCCGAGCCGTGGGAGGTGGCCAACGTGATGGTGTTCCTCGCCTCCGACCTGGCCAGCTA
>JACDJB010001075.1_pt1 | contig 23293 bp, 20 predicted proteins | sample 7454121 | NCBI WGS metagenome assembly JACDJB01 (sample SAMN14253290, study PRJNA609438) | sludge metagenome | isolation source: sludge after 25d culture with pyrite | collected 2018-12-20
CGATGGCCACACCACAGCGGCCCACTTCGCCCAGCGACATCGGGTCGTCGGAGTCGAGACCCAGCAACGTCGGCATGTCGAACGCGGTGGACAGACCGTCACCACCCGACTTGATGATCTCCTTGAACCGCCAGTTGGTGTCGTCGGCGGTGCCGAACCCGGCGAACATGCGCATCGTCCACAGCTTCGACCGATACATCGACGCATACGGCCCACGGGTGAACGGGAACTGACCCGGGTACTCACCACCACCATCCGCGGCCCCGTACACAGGCTCCAACGGCACACCCGACATCGTCGAGTAGTCGGCCTCGCGAGTCGCGGATGCTTCGAAGGCCTGCTGCCAGATCTCTCGTGAGTTGCTCATCGTCGACAAGGTTGCCACACTCCGGCACGGCCCTGCCCTTTCTGTAGCGCGCTTCCGCATTCACACCGCCATGGGCCAATGGCGCATCGTGGAGAAGCAGCCTGCGCACCGACCTTCGCGTCGCAACGACATCGTTGACGCAGCCGTCAGGATCTTCGCCGACAAGGGCTACGCCGAGGCCGCCGATGTCGAGGTGACGGCGGTGCACTACCACTTCAGCGGTAAGGACGATCCGTTCGCTGCCGCGATGCGCGCTTCGCTCGACTCCATCTCGGCCGTCGTCATCGCTGCTCGCGCCGCCGCCGGGGCCGCCAGCGCGGATGGATTGCGCCTCGCCGTCGACGCCGTGTGGCATTGGATCGACGACAACCCATACGGGGCCTCACTCGTGCACACTCACCTGCCCGGCACCATCCGCCAGCTGTCGGCGATCCGCCAGGAGTTCTCGGAGCTGCACGAGCGACGCGCCTTCGACTACCTCGGCGACGGTTCGCCCACCGGCGCCCGGCAGGCGGCCGCTCGCATGGGTACCGGCACCCTCACCATGCGAACGCTCATCGACGCGCTGATAGCTCTACACGCGATGCGCATGGCCGACGGCCCGTTGAGCACGGCGTCGCCTGCCTCGTTGCGGTCCGCGACACATCGCGTCGCACGCCAGATGCTGCTACATCCCTGAGCGGCACATCCGAGGGCACTGCGCCAACCATCGAGGGTGGGCACGCGACGCGTTACTGCAACGGCTCCAAAGTAACCACCGACGTCGCCGAGGCGCTCACCGCAACCACCTGGCGATCACGCCGGCCTCTGCGACGGCCCCGTCGGCCTGTCTTCGACCTCGCCGAGTTACTGGTCGCCCACTACAGTGTCGACGGCTTCACGGTGCCGTCGACGAAGTGGGCGTGGCGCACCTGGCCGCGTTCGACGGGAAACCACACGCATGAGCAACGCCTCCGGCGAGTCACTCGCCATCATCATCACCGACGCAGTACGACGTGCATGTCGCGGCGAGATGACGATCTCCGAAGCGGTTGCACTCGTACCGGCGGGCGACATCGGCACCTTCATGCATGCCACGTTCGCCGGTACCGATGGGGCGCCGCTCGCAGCGCTGCTGACGACTGCACTCGGGGCGTCACCCGGCGCGGCCGCGGGTGAGATCGTGTTCAACGCCGACGACGCCATCGACGCCGCCGACGCGGGGCGATCAGTCATCCTGGTCCGCAACGAGACCACGCCCGACGATGTGCTCGGCATGCAGTCCGCTCGCGGCATCCTCACCACCCGCGGCGGCATCACCAGCCACGCAGCCGTCGTCGCCCGCGGGTGGGGCATCCCCGCCGTCGTGGGTGCGGGCGAGATCGTGCTCGACGACGAAGGCCTCCACATCGGCGATCGAGTGCTGCCCGCCGGCACCGAGATCTCCATCGACGGCCGAACCGGCGAGGTCTTCCTCGGAAGTGCCGACACCTCGACAGCCGAGGCCCCCGCCGAGCTGGAGACGCTGCTCGACTGGGCCGATCGCATTCGGGCCGGTGCCGACGTGCCCGTCACCGTGCGCGCCAACGCCGACAACTCCGCCGATGCGGCGCACGCCCGCCATCTTGGCGCCGAGGGCATCGGCCTGTGCCGCACCGAGCACATGCTCCTCGCCGACGACCGCCTGCCCCTCGTCCGCCGGTTCATCCTCACCGACGTGGCGGGAGAAGGGCAGGCCGCGCTCGCCGACCTCGAGGAAGTGCAGCAGGCCGACTTCGAAGGGCTTCTCGCAGCAATGGATGGCTTGCCGATCACGGTGCGCCTGCTCGACCCACCACTGCACGAGTTCCTGCCCGAGCTCGAACGGCTGGTCGTCGCCGAAGCACTCGGAGAGCTCGACGAGGAGGGCCACATCGAGCTTGCAGCCGTGCGCCGGCTGCACGAAGTGAACCCGATGATCGGCACGCGCGGCGTACGGCTCGGGGTCATCAAGCCCGGGCTGTACCAGATGCAGGTTCGCGCGTTGCTCCGCGCCGTCGCTGCGGTACGCGCCGAAGGGCGCTCGCCGAGGGTGGAGGTGATGATCCCGCTGGTGATCGATCCCACCGAGATGCAGATGGCGCGTGCATGGGTGACCGAAGCCACCGCTGCTGTCGGTTTCGAAGGCGTGGTCAGCGTCGGAGCGATGCTCGAGACCCCGCGCGCTGCGTTGGTGGCGGGCGAGCTGGCCGAGGTCAGCGACTTCTTCTCGTTCGGCACGAACGACCTCACCCAGCTGATGTTCGCATTCAGTCGCGACGACGTGGGCAGCAAGTTGATCCCCGAGTACCTGCGCCACGGGCTGCTCGAGCGCGACCCGTTCGAGTCGCTCGACCAGATCGGTGTCGGCCGCCTCATCCGCCACGCCTGCGAGCATGCCCGCGACACCAACGCGGCCATCAAGATCGGCGTCTGCGGCGAGCAGGCCGGCGACCCCGAGTCCGCCAAGTTCCTCGTCGCGTGCGGTGTCGACTACGTCAGCTGCTCGCCGTACCGCGTGCCCATCGCCCGTCTTGCGGTCGCGCAGGCGCTGCTCGAGATGAGTCGAGTGCATCCCGACGTGCTCGCAGCCATTGCCGCCGACGCTGCGTCCATCCGCGGGCACCAGTCCGATCCGACCGTCGACGACCCCCTCGGGTCGCCCACCGACGCCGTGCAAGGCAACGGCGCCGGCGCCGGCGACGAGCTCGATGCGGACTTCCTGGTGATGCACGCGCTGCGCATCAAGGGCTTCGCGGCTGCCGATGTGGTCGCCGACATCGTGGGAATCGAAGTGGCCGTGGTGCACCTCCTCCTGTCGGAGATGGCGCAGTCGGAGTGGTGTCGCCACATCCCGGCGCGCGACCTCTGGCAGCTCACACCTGCCGGTCGCGAGCGCCACGGCGAGCGGCTGCAAGAAGTGTCCGGCGCCGCAGTCGACGGGCTACGCGCGCACTACCTTCGCTTTCTCGATCTCAACGTGGGCTTCAAGGAATTGTGCAGCCGGTGGCAGATGCGCGACGGCGACGCCAACGACCACACCGACGCCGTGTACGACGAGGCTCGGGTCGCCGAGCTGCGCACGCTGCACGATCAATCGTTGGCCCCCATCGCCGGCTTCACGGAAGCCATCGCTCGCTTCGGCTCCTACGAGCGCCGGCTCACCACGTCGTTGGTGCGCCTCGAAGGCGGCGAGACACGCATGTTCACCGGGGTGATGTGCGGCAGCTACCACGACATCTGGATGGAACTGCACGAAGACCTGGTGCAGCTGCTCGGTGTCGACCGCCACGCAGAAGGCAGCTACTGACGCCATGTCGTCGAGTGCGCCATCCTCAACGACCGGTGGTCAACCGGCGAGCCTCACCACCGTCATCGACGGGCGACATCACCTGGTCGGCAGCCGCTGCAACAGCTGCGGCACGCACTCGTTCCCAACACAGGCCGCGTGCTCCCGATGCGGCGCGGCAACCGCCGACGTGGCGCTGCCGGCCACGGGCACCGTCTGGACCTGGACGGTGCAGCGGCTGCAACCCAAGCCGCCGTACCGCGGCCCGAGCCGTTCCAGCCGTTCGCCGTCGGCTACGTCGATCTCGGGCCGCTCCGTGTCGTAATCGTGCTCGCCGAGGGTGTTGAGGTCGCGATCGAACTCGGTGGGCGCACCGGACTCGAGCAGCGTGAAGTAACGACCGGCATGACGCACGGTGGCCGTGTTGGCCGTGTTCTTCATCATCCCTCCCTCCTCCATCACGTCGGGGTCGGGGAACTGGAAGTTGCTCATGCCGCCGTAGCACGCATGCCCACGGGCACGCTCGGCCAGCAGACCTTTGGACTCCACGAAGCGATTCCGGTAGCGGGCTTTGCCATCCTCCAGGTACACCGCGTGCAGCATCCCGTCACCGTCGAAGGGGTGATACGCACCAAGCGGCGCGAACTGCGGGTTGGGCCCGGTGCGCACGAACATGCCACGCAGGCCCGCCGGGATCTCACCGACGACTTCCAGGTCGCGATCGTCACGCTCGTCGAACACCGGCGCCATCAACCCCTGCAGGAATGGCGTCTGCCACGTGTCGATCTCGGTCATGATCGGTACCTCCGCACATCGCGAGCCCAGGCGTGCTGGCCTCTGTGGATATGCCACGACGCTAATCCGCAGCACCGCGTGGCGGCGATGCCGGCTACCCCGGCCGGCGGATGCGCCGAGCGATGCGCGACAGCCGCGGGTGTCTGCTCGGTGGCCCGAACTGTGGGTTCTCCTCCATAGCGGCGCGGCGCATGCGTTCGATCGGTGCCTTGCGCTCCTCGTCGTGCGTCAGGATCCAGAAGCGACCGGCGAAGATGGCGCGGACCACATGATCGGCCACCTCGGGTGGCGCCATTCCTGCGTCGATGCCCTCACGCATGAGGCCCGAGACCATCGTGGCGATCGGGTCGGCGGGGGCACCCGGCTGAAGGGCGAGTTGGTGCGACGGAGCGGTATCCATCAAACCGGTCTTCACGAAACCTGGGCACAGCACCGACACACCCACCGACGTACCAAGCGCTTGCATCTCGAGGTACAGCGCTTCACTCAGCGCAACGACGCCGTGCTTGCTGACGCTGTACGGCGCAGCTCCGGGAAGTGCAGTGAGCCCGGCCATCGAGGCCGTGTTGACGATGTGCCCCTCGCCCTGGGCGATGAGGATGGGCAGGAACGCGCGGACCCCATGGATCACTCCGTAGAGGTTGACGCCGAGCGAGCGGTCCCACATCGAGATGGGGCCTGTCCAGGCATCACCGGTCGCGAGCACCCCAGCGTTGTTGCACACCACGTGCACCGTGCCGAACCTGTTGACGACACCTTCGGCGAGGCGGTGGACGCTGTCGGCGCTCGACGAGTCGCAGTGATACGCCTCGACGTCGGACCCTCGCGCTTTCAACGCCACGACAACCTCGTGCAGCCGGGCATCGTCGATGTCGGCCAGCGCGACGTGCATGCCCTCGTCAGCGAACCGCTCGGCCAATGCACGCCCGATGCCGCTCGCCGCGCCAGTGACGACAGCGACCTTGCCGGTGAGCAAGTCCATGCGCGAATGCTAGGGCACCGCCACGCCGCGAAGCCATTGGCTACATTGCCACGGCGGCACAGAGCGAAGAGGTGACAATGGCACGCAAGGACAACGACGGGGAGCCCACGCTCGCGCAGGCGTGGGCCATGCTGGGTGGGCGCTTGGGTTTGGTCGTCGAGGAGCGCGGCGAGCGGTCGATGCGGGCACACGGCAACATCCGCGGCAGGGTTGTCACCGTCGAGATCGAGGGCGACGCCGTCGGCAAGGGCTTCGCACGATTCCTCTTCGGCGTCAACACCATCTCCAGCCGCAACCGACGCGAGAAGTGGCACACCGTACTCACCGTCGGCTGCGCCAATCCCCACGGCATCACCGGCGCGATCCAGTCGGCAGTCGACGTGCACGACCCGGCGTGGAATCCTCGCGAGTACAACCCGCGCAACGGTCGCAACGTGCGCTCGGACCCGCCCGAGCTGGCGAATCGAGTGCTCACCGCCGAGACCTACGAGCGCCTGATGAGCGTCACCGACGACGTGCTGGTGCACGTGCTGCCGACGGCCATCTGCATGGACCATCACGCCACCGCGCTTCCGGGGTCGGGCGCCAACTACGTGGCCGGCAGCGTCATCCACCACTACCAGGGCGCGCCACCACCGTGGCCCGAGCGAGCGCTGGTGGGCCCACCCTGGTGGATCGATCTCCTGTGCGACCTGGCGGACGCCGTCGATCGCTGACGCCGCCGTCGTACGACGCCGTTGACGCAGGCACCGCAGTTCCGGTGAAGACGCAACCGGCTGGCCGGCGTACCGTGAGCAACACGGTCAGCAAGGAGGATTGCCGTCATGGCGCTCACGATTGCCTCGCACAAGCCCATCCACGAGACGCACTCGGTGGTCGAGAACGGCGCGGTCGATGCCGATGGCCACATCCTCGAGCCGCCGACGCTGTGGGAGGAGTACATCGACCCCCAGTTTCGTGACCGCGCACTGCGCTTCCGTGTCGACGAGCACGGCCTCGAAGAGTTGGAGATCGACGGCAGGACTTCGCGCATGAGCCGCGCCGGGTTTCCCTCCACCCTCGGCGCGATGGGAGCACCCGACCTGCCGGCCATGCAGAAGGACCCGGCGCGTACCTACTTGCGCGAGGCGCCCTACGGCTCGATGCACCCGCATGAACGAATCCGGCTGCTCGACGCCGAACACATCGACATCGCAATCCTGTACACGACAGTCGGGCTGCTGTGGGAGGCAGAGGTGGAAGACCCTGCGCTGTCGCAGGCCTACACCAAGGCGTACAACCGCTGGATCTGCGAGTTCTGCGCGGGCGAGCGACGCCTCGTGCCCACCGCCCACCTCTCGCTCACCGACCCTGCGGCAGCCGCGCGCGAGTTGGAGAGAGCCGTCGGCGAAGGCGCTGTCGGCGGCTACGTCGCGCCGTTCCATCACAACGGCACGCCACTGGGCCACCCCGACAACGACCCGGTCTTCGCAGCCGCGCAAGCCCTCGATGTACCGCTGGCCATCCACCCCACCTTCGAGCCGCAATGGACCAAGGGCACACGCATGGGAACGTGGGAGAACGTGAAGCAGCTGCGCCTGCTCGCGTCGGTCGCCGCATCCGACGGCGTGCGCCAGCAGTTCACCACGCTGTTCGACTACGGCGTGTTCGACAAGTTCCCTCGCCTCAAGATCGTGGTGCTCGAGTCGGGTGCCGGCTGGATCGGTTACTGGCTCGACCGCATCGATGCCGTGTACAGCCACACGTTCATCGGCAACCGCGTGCCGCTGCAGCACAAGCCCAGCGACTACTTCCGCGAGCGCATCTGGATCAGCGCCGACCCCGACGAGCGGATGGTGCCCGCGCTGGCGCAGCGCTATGGCGTCGACCGCTTCCTGTGGGCCTCCGACTTCCCGCACGCCGACCACACCCCGGAGTACATCCACGACCTCAACGAGCTGGTGGCCTTGTTCCCCGCTGATCAACGACGCCAGTTCATCGGCGACAACGCCCGCCACCTCTTCAAGTTGACCTGAATCAAAGCTGGATCTGCGAGACCCAACGAGCTCCAGGTCTTCACCGATCATCCCTCGGATTGCCGGAAACCTGTGCGTGCCTCGCGATCGACGGCTGCAATGCTCGCGACATGGACGAGGTCCGGAGACCAACCGATGATGAGCTGTGCGGCCATGTCGAACACCTCGACGGGCAGTGGCGCGCCCTCGTCGTGTTCGGTTCGCTCCTCGGCATCCATTCCACTCGGGAAGCAGCCGAGCAGCACCTGCTCGACGAGGGACTCGCGTCGCTCGCCGAGCGGTGGACACTGCGACGCGGCGAGAGCGAGGACGAGGAAGTGGTGTGCATCCAGGAGGCGAACCCGACCACTGTGACGGTTGCTCGCGGGTACTACTCCATGCCGGGTGTGCCCACGTTGACGATCACTGCTCAGCAGCTCGCCTCCGGCGAGTGGGTGATGCGCCGCTGACGACCAAGCCTCAGTCGGCAGCGCCGCTGAGGCGCAGGCGGCGCATCCTCCAGTTGGCGATCACGAGCACGACTGCGGTGACGACGAGCAGGCGCACCACGGCGTCGGTGCCTTCGGGGATGCCCGACCGGTGCAGTCGGTTCGGTGGGTCGTCGAGCAGGCCGACGAAGATCGCGCGGGCTTCCCACGTGGGCGACAGCTGGGCGATGCCGGTGAGCGCTGCACCCAGCAAGCGCTCGACGAGGAAGACGAACGCCAGCGACCACACCGCGGTGCGGCGAGTGAGGCAGCCGATGGCGATGAAGACGGCGACGTAGGCCACGCTGCCCACTGCTGCGGCGACGAACGCGGGGCCGGCGCTCGACGGGCTGCCGGCGACCACCGCCGCGAGGGCAGCCGACGGGGCGATCGTGACGAGAGCAACCGTCGAGCCACCCACCCATCGACCGAGCACGATCTGCCAGGTGGGCGTGGGTGACAGCCAGGTGAAGTGGAAGGACCCGGCGCGGATCTCGGCCCCGAGCACCGAGTCGCCGATGACGAGCGCGGCAATGGGCATGACGAGGCCGAAGATGCCTTCGGCAGCAACGTTTGCGAACGCGACATCGGGAAGGTCGTCGACCGCGCGAGCGAGCAACCCGAAGAGCAGGGCGCCGACACATGGCATCAGCACAGCAGCCCACCGCTTGCGCGGGAAGCACGCCTGCCACGTGTAGACGAAAATCGCCACGAGACGCGACCGCGGACGCCACGGGCGGGCCACGGGCTGCGTGACGGCGCTCATCGCACCAGCTCCCGGAACAGGCTCTCCAGCGAGTCGTCGAGGGGACGGACCTCGAGCAGTCGGATCGACGCTGCTTTGGCCAGCCGCGGCAACGCGATGGCCAGCTCGCGTGCTTGCAGCGTCTGCACGGTGAGCTCGTCGCGCTTCGAGTCGAACGTCACGCCGGTGACCGAGTCGAGGCCGACGAGAGCCCCCGCGAGCCGGCGGCTGTTGTCGCAACGAACCAGCACGTGCCGCGGGGTGTCGTCCATCGCATCACGAATCGCCCGCTGGCCACCGGCGGCCGCCAGGCGGCCGTGCACCAGCACGATCACCCGCTCGGCGAGCCGTTCGACTTCGTTGAGCACGTGCGAGCTGACGATCACCGTGCGGCCGTCCGCACCGAGTTGCTTGAACAACGCGATGAGGTGCAGTCGTTGCACCGGGTCGGCCCCGTTGAGCGGCTCGTCGAGCACGAGCACGTCGGGGTCGGAGACGAGCGCCGCGGCGATCTTGGCCCGCTGACGCATCCCCTTGCTGAACGTGCCGACCTGTCGATCGGCGACGTCGAGCAGATCGACGGTGCGCAATGCCCGGTCGGGTGCGTCGCGGTCGGTGACCCGGCGCAGGTCGGCCATGTAGCGAACGAGCTGACGGGCGGTGAGCCCGCCCGGCACCGCCTCGTCCTCCGGCACCAGTGCCATCGCCGCGTGCACCGATCGATCGCGCCGCGGGTCGCGGCCGGTGACGCGCACCGTGCCTTCGTTGACGCCGACGAGCCCGGTGATGGCCCGCATCAGGGTGGTCTTGCCCGCGCCGTTGGGCCCGAGCAGCCCGCTGACGCCTGGCCCGAACGAGCACGTCAGCTCCGACAGGGCCACCTTCGGGCCGAACCACACCGACAGCGCGTTCACCTCGACGGTGGCGTCGGTGGCCAGCGCCGGGTCGGAGTGCGCGTCGGAGTTGGTGACGCTCATCGCTCGACCCATCGGTAGCGCCACCACAGCACCATGGCGCCCGTGCAGAGCACGACGAGGTAGCACGCCAGGGCAAGCAACCCGCCGCCGGCGACACCGCTCAAAGGCGAGTCGGGGTCGATGTGCCCGAGGAAGATGACGTCTCTCAAGTGCAGGGGCATCGCCAGCACGTTGATGAGTCCGCCATACCCGCCGCCTTCGACGGATGAGTCGCCGACGATGACGCTCGACGAGATCGAGGTGAGCAGGAACAGCCCGATCACCGACGCCCCCGCCACGATGCGGCGATCGGTGAGCGACGAGAGCGCGCACCCGATCGTGGCGTAGTACAGGCTGAGCACTGCGACTGCGAGCGGCACCTTCCACAGCACGTCGAGGTGATCGCCGACGTAATCGAGCGCGCTGTTGCTGACCAGCATGTTGCCGACGAAGAGGACCACCTGCGGCAGGAACGAGAACGCGAACAGAATGGTCGTGATCGACCCGACCTTGGCCACCACGTAGTCCACGCCCAGCAGCGGCCGGGCGAACATCAGCGGCAGCACCCGGTGCCGCCGGTCGGGGCACATCACATCCGGTGCGACGAGGGCCACGAACAGCAGCAACGCCGACGAGACGCCGACGTACTCGCGATAGGTGATGATCTGGAAACCGTCGAAGCGGTCGCGGGTGACGTAGCCGATGCCGACGTTGACGATGGCCGGGATGGTGACCACCCCGAGCAGCACGAACGGCGCCACCTTCTGCCGCCATGGCCGCCGCAGCCCGAGCGCGCGGCGCATCGACGCCTTGTACAGGGCCAGCGTCGCCGCACCGCGCCGACCGCGGGGCCCGTCGTACGGCCGGTAGCCGCGGTCGTAGACGGCGCCCCGTCCGGCGTCGGCCGAGCTGGCGGTCGAGCTCATGTCAGCTCCTCACTGCGGCGAACGAACGCTTCGTCGAGCGACGTCAGTCGTGTCGAGAGTCGGAACAACGGCAACCCGAGCCCGGCCACCACGTCGCGCAGCAGGTCCATCCTCGTGTCGTCGCCCACCGTCGCCTCCACGGTCGCCTCCACCATGCCGTCGACGACGACTGCGACCACACCGACCTGCGCGAGGCCGGCGACGAGCTCGTCGGTGTGCCGTCCGACGTCGATGGTGACGAGACCGGTGCGCTCCAGCAGCGAGTCGGTCGCACCCGACACCACCAACCGGCCGGCGTCGATCATCACGACGTGATCGCAGACCTGCTGCACGTCGTCGAGCAGGTGCGTGGCCATCAGCACCGAGATGCCGAACGATCCGAGGCGGTCGACGAGCAGGAGCATCTCCTCGCGACCGATCGGGTCGAGCCCGGCGGTGGGCTCGTCGAGCAGCACCAGGACCGGATCGCCGACGAGCGCCTGCGCCAGCTTGGTGCGCTGCCGCATGCCGGTGGAGAACCCGCCGATCGGACGGAACCGGGCCTCGTCGAGCCCCACCAGGTCGAGGATGTCGGAGGCACGCTGGCGCGCTGCTCTGGCCGGCAGCCCACTGAGCTCGCCGAAGGTTGCCACCACATCGGCGGCAGTCTGGTCGAGGGCGAGGCAATCGTGCTCGGGCATGTACCCCAAGCGGGATCGCACACCGATCGGGTCGCGGGCCACGTCGATGCCGCACACCTCGACGTGCCCTTCGGTGGGATGCGAGAGACCGAGCAGGATGCGGAACAGCGTCGACTTGCCCGCGCCGTTGGCGCCGACGAGGCCGATGCGACCGGCGGGCAGCTCGAGCGTGATGTCATCGAGCGCGGTCACACCCGGGTAGCGCTTGGTCAGCCCGTTGAGGCGCAGCAGCGGGCCATTGCTCACGCCATCGAGTCTGCCAGGTGTGCCGTCGTCGTGTCGACGGTCGACAGGCGTCACGTGTGGTGCTCGCTCGATGACGCTCGCTGTGTTCGGCCCCGTCAGGCGAACGCCTCGAACAGTTCGCTGAAGGCCTTCGCCTGGCCGCCCGACGTGGAGGAGGGCACCACGATTGGGGCGGTGACACCGGCGTCGAACCACGCCTCGATGCCCTCGCGCACCCGGCCGACCGGGCCCGACAGGGTGCAGTCGTCGAGCCATCGATCGCTCATCGCGGCCAACACCGCCTCACCATCGCGGGCGTCGAGACCGGCGATCACGGCAGCCATCTCGGCCTCGTACCCGGCTTCGATCCAGTAGTTGCGGTAGTTCGGCAAGGCCACGTAGCCCTGCAGCGTCTTGCGATTGCGGGCCCGCGCGGCTGCCAGGTCGTCGTCGATCACCGTGGGGATCATGTTGCCGATCCAGTAGTCGCCGGCAGGTCGATCCGCCGGCACCAAGGCCAGCGAGTGCGCCATCCGGCTGCGCGACGCGTTGGCCCACACCGCACCGTCGCCGACCTCCACCGCGAGACCCACCATCTTGTCGCGCAGCGTCGCCAGCACCACCGGCGGCAACCCACCCATCTGCTCGGCAGCCAACCGCATCGTGCCGACGTATTCGCGCATGTCGCTGAGCGGCTTGCCGGTCTCCACGCCGAGCCGCTTCACCACCGGGCCGTGGGTGACCCCGATGCCGAGGCGGAAGCGGCCCTGGGCCACTTCGTGGAGGTAGCTCGCCGACGTGGCCAGCGCGATCGGGTGCTGCAGGTAGATGGGTTGGATGGACGTGCCGAACTCGATGTGCGTGGTGGCGTGGGCGATCGACAGGCACAGCCCCATCGCATCACCGAAGCTGGGGCAGTAGATGCCCGAGAACCCACGACGCTCGATCTCGACGGCCAGTTCGAGCGCCTGAGCCCGCCGCCCAGGTACGGCGGCAAGCGACAGTGCGGGCATACGTGGAGTCATGGTCGCAAGCTACTGGCCCAGGCGAACGCGGCCGGAACCCGGGGCCGTGCCCGAGAGCACAGATCAGTCGTTCGAGCGCGCGTACTCCTGCTCGTCGCAGGCGACGAGCACAGAACACGTCGCGGTGCGGGCGACGGCGCTTGCCGTCGACCCCAGTCGGAGGTGCCGCAGGCCCGTGAGACCCCGGGTGCCGAGCGCCACCAGGTCGGGCGATGCCTCGACGAGGTGAGCATGGATCGTGGCGGTCGGCGCCCCGCGCTCGACGCGGACCTCGACGGTCGCCCCGGCAGCTTCGAGTCGTCGGCGGGCTCCGTCGATCGCGGCGTCGACATCGATCCTGCCGTCGTCGATGACCAGCACGGTGGCCGCCAGGCTGTCGATCCAGGGCATGCCGGCCAACACGTCGGCGACCTTGTCGGCGTGCGGCGAACCATCGGCGCAGACGACCACGGTTCGAACGGCGTGGCCGTGACGGGCGATGAGGAGCGGAGCCGGCGGGTGCAACAGCAACCAATCGGCGGTGCTGCCGAGGTGCAGCGCCTTCAACAGACCGGGGCCACGCGGCCCGATCACGAGCAGGTCGCTCTCGCGCGACAGGGCAATGCGAGGGTCGGCTTCGGCGGTGAGGTCGGCGACCTCGGCGAACCGGGCTTCGGCGAACACGGCGCGCGGCTGCGGCGGCTTCCAGAGGTGCAGCTCGGTGACTTCATGGGGCAGCGCCACGCCCGGTACGTCGGGCACGTGCGCGGTGACCACTTCCAGGCGCCAGCCCGGCCAGCAGTGCGTGTTGATGAACAGCCACGCGACGTCGGCGGCCGGTGAGCTGTCGTCGCCGAAGACCAGGACTCGTGGCGCGCTCATGACGGCACCCGGGAACGGCGCAGGGCCACGAGCGTGACGCACACGGTGATGATGCCGGCGAGCACTTGACCGCCGTGGGCGAGTCGTGTGATGTCGACGATGGGGCGCCATGCAACCTGGCCGTCGCGAACCTCGTAGACGCCGACCGGCTGCGCTCGTACCCCGAACCCGGTACCGAAGCCGCTGCCGGTCTCCTGCCCACCGGCTCGCTCGCCGCTGCCCTCGCCGCCTCCCCCGCCGGCACCGCCGGAGATCCGAGCGACAGGGATGATGGTCATGCCGTCGATCTCGTACGGATCACCGAACACGCGTCGTACCGAGAGGGCGTCCCTGGTGCCACTGAGGCTGTCGAGAATCGTTGCCGCCGCTGGGCCGTTGCGTTCGGTCGTCATGATCGATCCCCTTTCGTCGGATCTCGGAGGGTCGGTTCGTTGCCGCCTTGGTCGAGACGGAACGGCGGGTAGTCGTCGGTCATCAGGGCGACATAGGCGATGACTCGGTAGGTCCAGCGGTTGACGCCCATGATCAGGTCGTGGAGCCCGGTCGGGTAGCGCCCGGTGAACGCGAGCGTGAGTGCCGCCACCACCACGAGCAGCCCGAGCAGCCCGCCGGCCAGCACCAACCCGGTGCCACCGTTGTCGCTCCCGAAGGTCCACGTGGCAGTGAACACGCCGATGATGAGCAGGTGCGGGATCGCCAGCAGCCACGACTTGACCAGCACGAGGCCGCGCGAGAGATGCTCGGGGTAGTCGATGTCGAGGGTGGCCGGGTAGTCGGCAGCGTCGAGGGTGAACGGCGGGTAGCGATCGGTGCCCAGGGCGCTGCTGGCGTAGTAGCTGACCCGCCACGTCCAGCGCAGCACTCCGACGTTGAAGTCGAAGATCGAACGCGGGTAGCGACCCGTGAACAGGATCGCGAAGAACGCGACGACGGAGAGCACCACGAAGGCGATCCACAGGAAGACGAGCACGACGACGTGCGGAATGGCCAGGAGCCACTTGACGAGCCAACGCCATCGGCTCAGCTCCGCGTCGAGGTGTCCTTCGAGCCGCAGCGGGTACGGCCGGAATGCCCTGTCGTCAACGGGCACAACAGCGCCTGGCGCTGCCCCGGAGGCGGCCTGATCGTCGACCTGCCTCCGCACGGCACCACCGATGATCATCGCCGCGCCGGCGGCGAGGAGGACGACGCCGGCCACGCCGAGGCCGATCGCGATCGGCACCAGGTAGTCCAGCTTGCCACCGAGCTCGATGTCGGCGCTCACGTTGGCCACGGCGTCGGCGTTCATGACCACGATCACCCAGTTGCCCGGCTCGAGGTTCCAGGTGATGGTCTGCGTGGCGTCACCCGCCGCTTGGGCGACCCAGAAGGTCTCGTCCATGGGTGGTGAGGGCATCGCGGTGCCGTCAGCGTTCTGCCGGCGGTAGTCGGCGGAGAACGGACGGAAGTCGACGTCGGTGACCTCGTCATGGGGCACGTCGGCGAGGAACGCCTCCACCTCCGCTTCAGGGCCGATGCCGACGAACAACTCGCCCGCAGTGGCGCTGTCGACGGCGACACGCACGGTGGCGAGCTCGCGGTCGGCCCACCAGTCGTCGGGGCCGGGGTCACCGAGATCGATCTTGTCGGACGTGATGGCAAAGCTGTCGGACTCGAACCGTTCGCTGGACGTCGAGAAGAAGCCGGCATCGTCGCGCTGGGTCGCGGTTGCCCAGCCGAGGCTGACACCGGCGCCGACGAAGCCGAACCCGACCAGAGCGATCAACGATCCGACGACGAGGAGGATGACACGTGCCGGCTTCATTGCACTGGACTCCTTCGAACTCAGGCCACTCCTCAGGATGCGCCGCGAATGACGGGCCCAACAGTGCCGAAGGTCTCAGCGCCACCACACGGCACCCAATCGGGCTGCAAGGAACGTCGCCGCGACATCAGATGCGGCGGTACACCTTGTCGATGTAGTCGCGCATCATGCGCGTCGCCGAAAAGAGGGGGCCGTTGGTCATCAGGCTCCTGCGGATCATCTTCACCCAACGTTCCGGTACGCCATGCGCATCCCGGTCGTGGAACATCGGCAGCACCTCATGTTCGAGGAGGTCGAACAGCGCCGACGAGTGTCGGTGATCCTGGGCGGCCTGGTCGCCATCGATGTCTCCGTCGATGGCCCAACCGTTCTCGCCGTCGTAGGCCTCTGCCCACCAGCCGTCGAGCACGGAGAGCTGCAGCCCACCGCCCAGGCACGACTTCATGCCACTGGTGCCACTCGCTTCGAGCGGGGGGCGCGGCACGTTCACCCAGACATCGCAGCCGGCGACGAGGTGGCCGGCAAGCGGGATGTCGTAGTCCTCGAGGAACGCGGCACGACCAGCCACGCTCGGAGAGCCCTTCATCTGGAACAGCAGGCGAACGACGTCCTTGGCTTCGTTGTCGTTCGGGTGGGCCTTGCCGGCGAAGACGAACTGCACGGGAGGGTCACCGCCGATCAGCGAGAGCGCACGGTCCGGTTGCAGCGCGACGAGGTGCAGCCGCTTGTAGGTGGCAAGCCGTCGCGCGAACCCGATTGTGAGCACGTCTGCACTGAACCCGGTGCCTCCCGCCTCGGCGTAGTCGAGCGCCTCGCCACGTCGGAGCCGGTCGCTCACCGCACGCTGCGAGACCAGGTCGACCAGCTGCCGCCGGGCCGTGGTGCGTACGTCCCAGAGCTCGGCCGACGAGATGTCACCGACCGGTTCCCAGGTCTCGGGACGGTCGGCGCGGGCGAGCCAGCCCTCGCCGAGGTGCCGGTCGAGGAGGTCGCGCATCGGGCCACCGAGCCAGGTGGGAACATGGACGCCGTTGGTGACGTGACCGATGGGTACATCGTCGGCCGAGCGGCCGGGGAACAGCGGCTGCCACATCGCTCGCGCCACCTCGCCGTGACGGCGGCTGACGGCATTCGCGTGCCGGCTCGAACGCAAAGCGAGTGCTGTCATCCCAGATGGCTCGTCGTGATTGCTCGGGTCGACCCGCCCAGCGGCCAGGAACGCCTCACGGTCGCCGGTGACGTCGGCGATGCGCCCGAGCATGCCCAGCACCTCGCCGCGGTCGTACGTCTCGTTGCCCGCCGGCACCGGAGTGTGAGTCGTGAACACCACCTTGTCGCGCACACGCTGCAGTCGCTCGGCTTCGTCACCGATGGTGCCCTGGTCGGCCAGCAACTCGAACACCCCCAGCGCCGGGTGGCCCTCGTTGAAGTGGTAGACCGACGGCTCGACCCCCAGCGTTCGCAGCGCGCGCACGCCGCCGACGCCGAGCACGGCGTACTGCGCAAGGCGGATTGCACGGTTGCTCTCGTACAGCCGCGACGTGACCCAACGCCCGACGGCGGTGTTCTGCGGCAGATCGGTGTCGAGCAGGTACAGCGGCACGCGACCCACGTCGACGCGCCACACCTGAGCGGTCACGTCGTCGTCGTCGATCGGCACGCTGACCGTGACCGGTAGTCCGTCGGGGCCGGTCACCCGTACGCAAGGGAGGCTGTTCGGATCGGTGTCGATCCAGTACTCGTGCTGGAACCCGGTGACGTCGATGCGCTGATGGAAGTAGCCGGTGCGGTACAACAGACCGACCCCCACCATCGGCAGCCCGATGTCGGAAGCCTCCTTCAAGATGTCACCGGCCAACACGCCGAGCCCACCGGAGTAGATGGGCAGCGAGCCGTGCACACCGAACTCCGCGCAGCAGAACGCGATCGGGTGCTCCACCGTCGCCGGCCCGTCGAGCCACGGTCGCTCACGGTCGGCCTCCAGCTCGGCCGTCAGCGCGCTGATCCGTTGCAGCAGGCTCTGGTCGCCGGCCGCACGTTCGAGTGTCGATCGGTGTGCCTCGGCGAGGAGGCGCACCGGGTTGTGCCCGACGACACGCGTCCATCGATCGGGATCGACCGACTCGAACACAGCCGCGCCGTCCACCGACCACGACCACCGGTAGTCGAACGCAATCCGAGCGAGCGGTCGCAGCGGCTCGGGTATGGCGTTGGCGAGGTCGGACACGGCCGCCTCGATGTCGAGATCACCAGCGAACATGGAATTGCCTCCGCTCGAAGTCTTGCATGGGCATCGACAGCGTGCGCAGCGCAGCACCGAACCCGCAGCAGCTCAGTCGCGCAGCAGTTCGCGCACGTTGAGGAACAGCAGCGCGGCGGCGGCAAAGCCGAGCACCACGGCGACGACGAGCCGCCAGTCGTTGATCAGCTCTGCGGTGACCACCAGTGCGACCGACCCGAACACCAGGAACGTCGCCACCAGGACAGCGAAGCGCACGAGTTGCTTGCGGGCCATGGCCTCGATGGCGAAGAGCACGATGACTGCCTCGATGCCCAGGCTGCCCGCGTTCCAGCTGGGATCGAGCACCACCGCGATGAGCACGGCAAGCACCACCGACGTGCTGACAGCCGACCAGACTGCGAGCACGCGCCGACGCCCCTTTCGCTCTGCGGGCAGCGGGAGTCGACGGTGGCGGAGGTGGTCGTGCGGGCCGGTCAGGGGAGCCGGCTGGCCGAGGCGCCGGGTCAGGAGGAGTTGCTCGTCGCGGAGTGCGACACGCGCGGCAGCAAGGGTGACCAGCTCGACCTCGGCGCCGGCACCCACCAACTCGCCACTCGAGACCGCGGCTCGACTGCGGGTCTGCAGCGACTCGATCCGTTCGCCGAGCTCGTGGACCTCGTCATCGAGCTCGGCGAGTCGCGCGTGAAGTGCATCGGCGCCGGCTCGAGCATCGGGTGCGACCTTGCGAAGCCCCGCCCAACCCACCGGGTCGCCCCACGACACACGAATCTGGCTCGATCGTTCGTAGCGAGGTCCAGCAGGTCCGCGTTCGCCGCCGAGCGGGTCTTGCGTGTCGTTGCCCCACAACCCCCTGTAGTGCACCACCCAGGGGGTGGTCTCACCGATGATGACGGGCTCCCACGAACGCACCTGCCCGGGCCCGATGGCCACCCCATCGCCGCGGGCGTAGTCGATGTACGGGATCGACAGCCCAACGTGATCGTGATCACGCGTCCATGGGAGAAAGACCCGCGAGATGCGGCGCGACACCTTGAGCAAACCGGAGAAGGCCGGAACGTCGTGGGTGGTGAGGTACTCGCCGGCGAGGTAGGCGCCGCTGTGCGAGCCGAGGCCGGCGTGAATCACCGGATGCTCACCTTCGATCGTCAGGTCCGGGTCGTCCCAGCGCCGCCGGAGGTCGTCACCGACCTCATCATGTGCCGACGACACCAACCAGACGGGCTGCAGCTGTTCATCGTTCCCGGCGAGGTAGACGCTGACCTGCTCCCAGTCGGCCTCGTGGTCGTTCACGCCGAAGACGCGACTGCGCCAGTCGTTGTAGACGTAGAAGAACCAGTACTGCAGGACCGTGTACCCACTGTCGCGTACGACCCGCGCGTAGTACGGGTGGTGGTCGGGTCGCATCCGGGTGCGGTACTGCGTCTCGGCTGCCGCCTCGGCACCCGATGCGTTGCGCCCGCGAAAGATCAGGCTGGCACGGCTGAGCGCGTCGAGGCCGCGGCTGAGCACCCCGACGCGGGAGAGCCGGCCGGCGTTGTGAAAGCGCGGCCGATCGCTGCGCACGCGCCACTTGGCGACCTGGACCCGCGTGAAGGGTTCGTCGACGAAGCGCAGGTACTGGCCGGGGCGCGGGCGGTCGGCGCCGAGCTCGACCAGTTGCTCGATCGTGAGCGACCCCTTGGGCGCGATGACGGTGGCGACGCGATCCGGTCCGCGCTCGAGCAGCTGGCAGCACTGCACGTACTCGTCGACCGATGCGGGCAGGAAGAGCTCGCCCTCGGTGAAGCGCAGAATCGGTTCGAAGCGGCGCACGAGCGCCATGTCCGCGGCGGCAACGGCGGGGTTGCCTGCGGTGTCGTCGGCCATCGGGAAGAACTCTACGCCGAGCATCCTGCTCACGAGAGCAGAGCGTGAGTGCCCGACGACCGTGCCAGAGGCCACGACTGTCTCGGCCGCTGTCCGCGGAGACCACCGGGCGGTCCAACAAGCGCCGGCAGCACAGCCCCACGTACTCTCTCCGCGCATGACGGCTCGGCGCTTCGTGTACCCCCAGCCAGGCGACGACCTCGCAGCGATTGCAGCGCGGGAACTGCCGGGCACACAGGGCGCCGACGAGCAGCTGCTGTCGTGGAACCTCCATCTGGCCGCGCGTCGCACGATCGGGCTGCTGCCCAGCGACATCGTGTTCACCGAGCCACCTCCGCCACGATGACGGCGATCATCACGCGTGCAACCGTCGTCGGTGGTCACGACGGGCGCGCCGAGATCGAGGTGGAGCTCACGTACGACAACGGCGGTACCGCCACGATCTCGCTCGACGAGGAGGCATGCACCGCCTCGCTCGACCAGGCAGGTGTCAGCTCGCTCGACGAGCTGGTGGGGCGGTCGTGGAGCATCGTGCTCCCGGCACTCGCACGTCAACGACCAGGACTTCAACGACCAGGACTTCAACGACCAGAACTGCAACGACCAGAACTGCAACGACAAGGAAGTGGAGAGACTCATGCTCGATCTCGTCATCCGTAACGGGCTGATCGTCGATGGCTCGGGGCTGCCCGGCCGGCACGGCGACGTGTCGGTTCGCGGCGGCCGGGTGGTCGCCGTCGGCGGGCGTGCCGGCGACGCGCACCGGGTGCTCGACGCCACCGGCCGCATCGTCGCCCCGGGGTTCATCGACCCACACACTCACTACGACGCCCAACTGTGCTTCGACCCGTACGCATTCCCCGCCATCGAGCACGGCGTCACCACTGTGGTGCCCGGTAACTGCTCGCTGTCGCTGGCGCCGCTGCGGGTCGATCAGCGCGATGCCTTCAGCAGCATGTTCCGCCTGATCGAGGAGATGCCCGCAGCTGCGTTCGACGCCGGGGTCGACTGGCGCTGGGGTGAAGGGTTCGGCGGCTGGCTCGACGCGCTGGCCGAGAACATCGCGTTGAACGTGGCGCCGCTGGTCGGCCACTCGGTGTTGCGCATGTACGTGATGGGCGCCGAGGCCCAGGTGCGGGCGGCCACCGCCGACGAGATCGGTGCCATGGCCGACCTGCTGCGGGTGTGCCTCGACGCCGGCGCCGTGGGCCTGAGCACCAGCTTCGTCGACATCGACGAGACCTACCGCCCGGTGCCCAGCCGATGGGCAGCGCCGGCCGAGCTCGACGCGCTGTCGGCGGTGCTCGGCGAGCGCGATGCGGTGCTCCAGATCGTGCACGAGTTCTACGACACCGAGCTCACCATCGCCCGCGTCGAGCAACTGGCCGAGTTGTCACTGCGTCATGGCATCACCACCACGCTCTCGCCACTTTTCCACTCCGATGCCAACCATGACGGTGTGGCCCGGGTGATGGCTGCCGTGGAGACCGCTCGGGCTCGCGGCGCCGCAGTGTGGCCGCAGGTGCAAACGCGCCCGATCGACATCAGCTTCACGCTCGATCAGCGCAGCCTGATGCTGCTGACGATGCCCTCGTGGTGGAAGGTCGCTTCCATCCGCGACCACGCCGACAAGCTGGCCGCCGTCACCCACCAGCGACAGCTGCTCGTCGACGAGATGAACTCGCTGGCCCGGCGACCCGGGGGTGGCCTGGGCGCCGGCGGGTTCGTGGTGCGCGACGTGATGAACGCCCGCAACAACGATCTGATCGGCCGCAGCATCGACGACATCGCCCGCGAGCGCGGCACCAGCCACGGCGACACCGTGGTTGACCTGGCGCTCGACGAGAACCTCGGCACCTGGTTCATCCGAGCATCGATCGGCCACAACAACTCACCGGTGGTCGGCGAGCTGCTGGCCCACCCGTTCGTGCACGTCGGTGCATCCGACGGGGGCGCCCACGTCGGGTCGTTCTCCACCTTCGGCGACACCGGCTACCTGTTCTCCGAGTTCGTGCGCGGTACCAAGTCGCTCAGCCTGGAAGCAGCGGTGAAGAAGATCACGCTCGACCCGGCGACCATCTGGGGCTTGAAGGGCCGCGGTCTGCTCGCTGCCGGCAATGCGGCCGACGTCGTGGTGTTCGACGCCGAACGCATCGGCCGCGGGCCGGAGATCGCCTCCGACGACTTCCCTGGTGACGGTGTCCGCTGGATCCGTCACCAGGAGGGCGTCGATGCGGTGGTGGTCAACGGTGTGGTCACCTGGAGCACCGCCGAGGGGTACGTCGCCGGCGCCCGCGCCGGCCAGATCGCGACCCGCTCATGAGCGACGCCCCGGTCGGATCCCGGTCGCACGTGGTGACGGTTGGCGGCGGTCGGGTGCACTGCGTCGAGGCCGGCGAAGGCCCGCTGGTGCTGCTGGTGCACGGCTTCCCCGAGTCGTGGTACTCATGGCGCCACCAGCTGCCGGCGCTCGCTGCCGCGGGGTACCGGGCGGTGGCCATCGACGTGCGCGGCTATGGCCGTTCGTCGAAGCCGCAGGCCGTCGAGGACTACCGCATGGTGCGCCTCGTTGCCGACAACGTCGGCCTGGTGGGCGCGCTCGGCCACGACACGGCCGTCATCATCGGCCACGACTGGGGCGCGCCCATCGCGTGGAGCTCGGCAATGCTGCGGCCCGACGTGTTCACCGCGGTGGCCGGGCTGTCCGTACCGTTCGCTCCGCCATCGGATGTGCGGCCGTCCACCGCGATGCGAGCGATGGCCGGCGACGAGGAGTTCTACGTCGAGTACTTCCAAGAACCCGGCCGGGCCGAGGCCGAGATCGAAGCCGATGTGCGCGACTGGCTGCTCGGGTTCATGTTCACCGCCTCGGGCGACGCCCCGCCGCCCGACATCGCCAACGGCACGGTGGCAACGGTACGCCGCGGCGGGCTGATGAAGGACCGCTTCCACCGGCCCGACCCGATGCCGGCCTGGCTCACCGAGACCGATCTCGACGTGTATGCCAACGAGTTCGAGCACAGTGGCTTGCGTGGCCCGCTGAACCGGTACCGCAACGTCGACCGCGGCTGGGAAGACCTGGCCGCGTTCCGCGGCGCACGCATCGACGTGCCCGCGCTGTTCATCGGCGGCGACCGCGACGGCCCCACCGTGTGGGGGGCGCCGGCCATTGCCGCCTTCGAGCGCACCCTGCCGAAGCTGCACCGCTCGATCATCCTCGAAGGGTGCGGCCACTGGACCCAACAGGAGCGCCCCGATCACGTGAACGCGGCGCTCGTCGACTTCCTCCGCAGCCTGTGACGGCGGCAAGCCGGCTGCGCTGATGCCGGCCCGCGATGGCGGAAACAGTGCTTTGGTCACTGTGACCCGCTGACCAGGGTCACGCTCGTTCAGAGGAGTTGCAGGCTGCGCGCTGCTTGCACCGCGCTCTTGCGGTCGGTGACGCCGAGCTTGCGATAGATGGCACTGCTGTGCGTCTTGGCCGTGTTCAACGACACGAAGAGCTCCGCCGCGATCTCGCGCAGCGACATCTGGCTGGGCAGGTAGCGCAGCAGGGTGAGCTCCCGCTCCGTCAGCTGCTCGACGAGCTGCGTCGTGGGCGTCGTCGGCGCGGTGCGGGAACCACGGCGAGCTTCGGCCCGTGCAAGCGCTCGACCCGCGACCCCCGGGTCGACGCAGTGGTCGATGATCGATCGGGCCTCGGCCAGCAGCGTCATACCGCCCTCGTCGCCGAGACCCAGGAGCGTGTCGCCGGCGGTAGTGAGCACGAACGCCCGCCCGAGATCGGTGGTGGCCCGACGCGCCAGGTCGACCGCATGCACGGCGTCGACGCGCGCCTGCTCGGCGTCGGTCGCTGTGCGAGCGCTGACCGCCACGGCCGGTGCGACACCGTGGTAGGCGGCGAGCCCGAAGGACTGCGCCGTCGACAGCGCCGCCGCCGCCGCGCTGCGAGCGGCCGCGATGTCGCCGTCATCCAACTCGGCAATGGCCATCGAGACCAGCGCCATCGTGTGAGCGGTGAAGCGCTGATCGAGTGTGGCCTTCACCACCG
>JACDJB010001076.1_pt1 | contig 23288 bp, 21 predicted proteins | sample 7454121 | NCBI WGS metagenome assembly JACDJB01 (sample SAMN14253290, study PRJNA609438) | sludge metagenome | isolation source: sludge after 25d culture with pyrite | collected 2018-12-20
TCCGGGCAGGCCTTGGCGTGGCCTTCGGTGGTGGCGTAGATGAGCGAACCGCCGCTGGGATAATCGAAGTACCCGCAGGTGGTACGGCCGGCACCGCTGGAGACGAGTTCGGCCCTGCCGGTATCGAGATCGAGCACGTACTGGGCATCGCAGCCTCCCTCCGGCGGCGTGCGCTGGAAGATCAGCTGGCGCCCGTCCGGCGACCAGTAGGCTTCCGCGTTCTCGCCACCGAAGCTGATGCGGCGCAGGTCCGCCAGATGCGTTTCATCGGCCTGGAGCAATTCCGGCACCGGCTTGCCGGCTCGCGGAGCCCAGCCATCCTGGCTCGCCGCCGGCGTGCTGCCGACCTCGAAGCTGGCATGTGGCGAAGCGGCGGCTTGCGCTGGCGGGGCCGGTTCGGCCGATCGGGGATGCGCGGCCGGCGTGCCACCCTCGGGCCGCTGCGCCAGGGTGACGCGAAGCCGTTGTTGCTCACCATCGCGCAACAGCACCACGTCGATGGTGTCGCCGGCCTTGTGCTCGCGCAGCACGTAGGTCATGTCGTAGAGGTTGTCGATGGTGACACCGGCCATGCCGATGATCACGTCGCCCTTCCTGACCCCGCCCTTCTCGGCGGGGCTGTCGGGCCGCACGTCGCTCAGGCGCACGCCGCCGCTGGTGGCCTGCATGGCCGAATAATCCGGCACCGATCCGAAATACGCGCCGTAGCCACGGCTGTCGCCGCTCACGGGTGCACTGGTGCGCACATGGTCCGGGCGCGCTGCGGTGCGCAGTCCATCGGCAAGCGCGGCGGTAATGCGCGTCACCTGGGCGCCGCCGGCCATGTTGAGCAGGGCCACGTCGTCTTCCGGTGCGTGATATTGCTCATGTGCGCCGGTGAACAGATGCACCACCGGCACGCCGGCAGCATAGAAGCTGGATTGGTCGCTGGGCCCGTAACCGTCGCCACCGGCGGCGATCTTCACCTCGGGTGCCGCCCTGTTGGCCGCTTCGATCAAGCCGGCCCAGGCTTTGGAACTGTCCGCCCCCAGCACGTTCAATTCGTGGTTCCGCATGCGTCCGACCATGTCCAGGTTGATCATGGCGACGATGTCACCGATCTCGCCGGCCGGCGGATGCCGAACAAACCAGGCGCTGCCACCCAGCCCGATTTCCTCCGCCGAAAAGCCTGCGAACACCAGGCTGCGGCGATCACCGGCGGGCGCTTGCGCTGCCTTCAGCAGGCGCGCGGCGCACAGCATGCCGGCCACGCCCGAAGCATTGTCGTCGGCACCGTTGTGGATGGCGTGCAGGTCCGGCTTGAAGCTCCCGCGGCCGCCCCAGCCAAGATGATCGTAGTGGGCGCCGACAACGACGTATTGATTCGCCAGCGCGCCCCGGCCGGGCAGCAGGCCGATCACGTTGCGCGTCTGCGCAATGACCGGATGCAGGTCCACGCGTCCCGCGACACGCGTACCCGGCAGGGCGAACGAGGCCGGCTTGTAACTGCCATCGATCGCCGCCTGCGCCTTGGCAAGGTCGGTCTTCCTTGCCGCCAGCCAGCGATCGGCCAGCGCGCGCGTCACCTGCAGCACCGGCAGACCCGCATCCGACAGCGGCCCCATGAGCTTGAGCGGCGGCAGGCGATCGGGCTCGTCGGCCGACTGCGGCGGCGCGACCAGGATCAGCGCCGCGGCACCGGCCTCGCGCGCCTGGATGGCCTTGCTGCGCAGGTCCGACCAGTGCGTGGGCTGCTTGCCATCAAACGGGGAATCGGCGTCGGCTTCGCCCGGTTCGAAGCGCATTGCCAGCACCACCTTGCCTTTCACATCCAGGCCGGCGTAATCGTCGTAACCAAGTTCCTGCGCCCGGATGCCGTAACCGGCGAAAACGAGTTCACCAGCGAAGGTGCCGGATTTGGCAAAGCCCAGCGGAATCCAGTCCTCGCCATAGCGGGCGCCTTCGAGCGCGTTATGTCCACCCACCTCGATGCCGATGTTGGCTTCGAAGGGCTGCATGCGGCCACCCTCCGGCGCGCGCAGCCCGAGATCGTCCATCCACGCGGCAATCTGGCGCGCGGCCATGGCCTCGCCCCGGGTTCCCGTGCCGCGCCCTTCCATCGCATCATCGGCGAGCACCGTGGTCACCGTACGGAAACAGGCCTGCGGGTCGGCGGGAAGCGGCGCGCCCGACGCCGCGCCGGCGGCCAACAGGAAAATGCCCAGGGGTGACCAGCGGAGCAGGGAAGGCATGTGCAAACGACCTGAATGAGAACCAGTGCAGCCTAGCAGCGTCGCCCGGGATCATGCGCCGGCAAGGACAAATTGTCGCAGGCTGCGCGCCGTATGCCCATCATTCGAACCCGTCGCGGAACACGAGGTCGGAGTCGGCGCCGCCAACGACCAGCAGGTTCGCCGACATTGCCGGCAGGCCGGCCAGCAGCAGTGTCGATCCGCTCAGGTCGCCGGCGGCGATGGCGTGCACCGGCTGAGCCGCATCGAAGCCGTAAAGCGTCCAACGGCTGCCTGGCACGGCAGCGAAGTCCACCGCCACGTCCTGCGTGGCACCGGTCTTGTTGGTCAGCAACAGCAGGGTGCGCGCAGCGTCACGGAAGGCATACGCACCCACGCGATCGGGGTCGGCACTGGCCGCGTGCACGCTTGCCCCGCTCACCCGCGTACCGGCACCGTCGTAATCGAGCAGCAGGCTGAAGGCGCGCTCCACCCGGCTGCCGGCCGCAGGCGCCACCCAGCGCGCGGCCAGGTCCACGCCCTCGCGGGCCAGGATGCCGAACAGTTCGGCCTGCGCCACCGCGCCGCTGGCGGTATCGTCATTGCCCCAGTTGTATTCGGTGATGGCAAGTTGCGTGCCTGGACAATACGCATCGATCCAGGCGCGCACGCGCGGGATCAGGTTCGGCCTGGCGTAGTGATTCGCGTCGCCATCCCCCAGATCGGCAATCCACGACTCGGACACCCAGTCCGCGTCGTACAGTTCCTTCAGCGAGCGCAGGCGCCGCGCAGCCGTGGCGGACGAATCGTCGTCGCTCAAGGCAATGCCCTGCCCCTGCGGGTACCAGTGCAGATCCAGCACATCGACCGCCCGCGCACCACCCGGCAGCGGGTTGGCGCAGACCTGCTGCAGGTACCAGGCGACGAACGGCAGCCCGCCGTGCGCGGCGCGATCGCTGCCGTCCACGCAATTGTCGGCAGCCGAACCGAACAGATCGCAATAACCCCAGGTCACCGGGCCGGTCACCCGAGCCGTCGGATCGGCCTGCTTGACCATCGCGCCGTAGGCCAGGGCCTTGTCGCGGGTTTCCCCAAAGGTGGCCGGTTGCGGATGCACGTCACGGTGGGTGGAATTCCAGAGCATGACTTCGTTGTCGAGTGCGTAGTAGCGCACGCCGCCACTTGCGGCATCGCCAAAGGTGGCACCCAGGTGCGCGATCCAGCCGCTGAAGAAGGCTGGCGACGCCTCGCTCGAGGTATCGCGTGGATCATTGCCGGTGATCGGACTGCCATCCACGCGCACGCCATTGCCGGCGTCCGGGTCCCACGGATCGGTGGCCTGCTGCGGGCCATACCTGGCCACCGAATAGCCGGCGAAATAGGGATGCAGCTGCGGACTGTCCGCGCGCGGCACCCAGCCGATGGTCGGCAAGGTCACGATCACCTGCGCATCGTGTGCGCGCGCCGCGCCCACCAGGGCATCGACCGCATTCCCGGCCGGTGGCACCTGGCTGCGATCGGCAGCACCGGGGATGTTCTCGAAGAACCAGTCCTGCGCGGTGTTGTGCACGTCGACCCGCCAGTTGTAGCGCGTCGTCGCATTGCCGCCCCAGCGCTGCAGCGGATAGCCCATTTCGGCATTGCGCGCGGCATCGCCGAAGTTGACTCCGAAGATCAGCGGACTGAACGGACGCACCTGGGCGTCGCGATCGACGCTGACCTGCACGGCACCCGTCGCCACCGCAGGTCCGCACAGAAGGGAAAGCCATGCGCACAGCACGAGATTCAGGGAAACGCGCCCACCGGCCGACATGCTCTTCTCCTGCATATGGACGCCAAGCTTACGCAATTCCTGCGCCGGTCAAGGGCCACGCTTGCTGCGAATCGCTGGAAGGGAACGACCGCCATTCGCGCATTTCCGGCTGTGCGCATTAGATCATTTGCGTGCGGCGTGCTAGAAATGCCCAATATTCCGCCAGGCAGATTCCAGAGGAGCCCTTGATGAGCCAACCCGTTGCGCAGTTCCGACTTGGTCGCTGCATCACGCATCGCGCCGTTCCCGCCGCAGTGCTGGGTCTGCTGGCCGCAGCCGGCGCCCATGCCGCCCCGCTCTGGGTCAGCGACGGCGTGGCGCCGTTCCAGGTCGGCAGCCCTGCGGCGATTGGCGCCGAGCGCATCCAGTTCCGCGCCGATGCCAGCCAGGCGGACAACCCGTACCTCGAGCTCGCGGCGAGCGGCAACCTGCTGCAGGCCACGCGCATGCATTCAGAGCGCTTCCCTGGCGGTTGGCACTGGAGCGGCGCCATCGATGGTGATGCCGACCAGGTCGTCACCCTCACCTGGTCGGAAGGACGCCTGGCTGGGCGCCTGCAGACCACCACCGGTCTGTGGGAAGTGCGCCCGCTGGTCGAAGGCGAGTCGCTGCTCGTGCAGATGGACACCGATGCCTTTCCCGACGAGCTGGCGCCGCTGCAACCGGACCTCCCCCTGGCGCCGTACCGGCCCGCCGAGGCGACGTTGCCGGCGGCGGAAAATGCCTGGCGCCTCGACGTGCTGGTCACCTACCTGCCTGCCGTGGTGAGCGAGGCCGGCAGCCTGGCCAACCTGCGCGCCAGCGTGCGCAATTTCGTCTTTGGCGCGAACGTGGCCGCGCGAGAAAGCGGCTTCAACGGCCGCTTCCACCTCGTCGGCCTGATGCAGAGTGCCGTCACCGACGATCCAGACCTGGGCGTGATTCTGCCGCGCGTGCGCACCGATGCCGCGACCATGGCCGAGCGCAACGCGGTCGGCGCCGACCTCGTATCGCTGCTGGTGCCCGCGGCGGGCCATCCCGACGGCTGCGGCATTGGCTACGTCATGCAAGATCCGGCCAGCCCGGGTTTCGATGCCTGGGCCTACCAGGTGTCCCGCTACGACTGCGCCAAGACCTATTTCAGCTGGGCCCACGAGCACGGCCACAACCTGGGCATGGGCCACAACCAGGAGCAGACCCCCAGCACGTTCTATCCCTATGCGCACGGCTGGGGGGTGGGCGGCGTGTTTCGCACCATTCTTTCCTACGCCTCCGCCTGCACCCCGTCCTGCCCGCGCGTGGGCCGCTTTTCCACGCCTCACCGCAATTACTCGGGCCACCCCGCAGGCGTGGCGGATCTGGCCGAAAACGCACGCGTGGGCAACAACACAGCCATGACCGCGGCTGCCTTCCGCACCGGCAACGTGATCTTCGCAGACGGCTACGACGGCTGAGGCGCAGCCCGCGGCGGCGCACAACCCACCGCCGGGCGCCGCGCCGCCTGGCGTTGTGGCCTATGATTCGGGGTTTTCCCGCCGAGGTTTCTCATGGCCACCCTCAAGTCGCTGGCGTTCGAAACCCGCGCCGTCCATGCCGGGCGCGAGGACTTTGCAAGGATCGGCGCGCATGCGCCACCCATCGATCTTTCCACCACCTACCCGGTGGCGGATCTGGACGTGGGCACGGCCAGCTATGACGCGCTGAGCGGTGGCGCGGCGACGGCGGCCAATCCCATCTATGCGCGGCTGTACAACCCGACCGTCGCCCGCGTGGAAGCGGCACTGGCCAATCTCGAAGGCACCGCGGCATGCGTCGCATTCGGTTCCGGCATGGCGGCCACCAACGCCCTGCTGACGGCGGTGCGCGCCGGCGGCGCGGGACATGTCCTGGCCGTACGCCCGCTTTACGGTGGCACCGATCATCTGCTCGCCTCGGGCCTCGCCGGACTGGACGCCGAGTTCGTCACGGCCGATGAAGTCGCCGCACGCCTGCGTCCCGAGACCGGCCTGGTGATCATCGAGACCCCGGCCAACCCGACGCTGGACCTGGTCGATATCGCAGCGGTGGCCGTCGCCGCGGGCAAGGTACCGGTGATGGTCGATTCGACCTTCGCCACGCCGCTTCTGCAGCAACCCGCGGCCCTCGGCGCGCGTTACGTGATGCACAGCGCCACCAAGTTCCTCGGCGGCCACGGCGACGTGATCGCCGGCGTGATCTGCTGCAGCGAAGCCGACGCGCAGCCGTTGCGCCAGGTGCGGGCCATCACCGGCGCGCTGCTGCACCCGCTGGGGGCCTACCTGCTGCACCAGGGCCTGCCGACGCTGCCACTGCGGGTCGAGCGCGCGCAAGCCAATGCCGGCATTCTCGCCGAACGGCTGTCCGCGCACCGCGCGGTGGCCAGGGTATACTGGCCGGGCTTGGGCACGGTGCGCAACAACCATCTGCTGGACACCCAGATGCGCGGCCCGGGGGCGCTGATGTCGTTCGACCTCAGGGGTGGGCACGCCGCCGGCGCCGCCGCCATGGCCGCGGTGCGCCTGATCACCCCGGCGGTCAGCCTGGGTTCGGTGGACAGCCTGATCCAGCATCCGGCCGCGCTCACCCACCGCGCCCTGGACGAAGCCACCCGCGCCGCCACCGGCATCACGCCCGGCCTGATGCGCCTTTCGGTCGGCATCGAGAACGTCGAGGACTTGTGGGCCGATCTCGCCCAGGCACTTGAAGCATGACGGCCGCGTCCTGGGCGAATGCCGGCTGAACCTGCAGGCCGGGCGGGCGACTGCGGCTCGGCTATGATGCAGGACCCATGACCACAGAGGAGACGATGACCATGGACCTGGAAGGCAAGTTGATCGTCGTCACCGGTGCTTTCGGCGCCCTCGGCTCGGCGGTTACGCTGGCGGCGCAGGTCGCCGGTGCGCGCGTGGCCGCGATCGACCACGCGCCGTCCCCGGGCACGGCCCTGGCCGCGGCCGAATTGTTCGGCGGCGTCGATCTGGCCGATACGAAGGCCGCCGGCAAGGCAATGGAACGCGCCGCGGTGGCGCTCGGTGGCATCGATGGCCTGGTCAATGTTGCGGGCACCTTCCGCTGGGAGACCCTCGCCGACGGCTCGCTGGATACCTGGGACCTGCTGTATCGCATCAACCTGCGCACGGCTGCCGCAGCCAGTCGTGCCGCGCTGCCGCATCTCAAGCGCAGCGCCGGCGGGCGCATCGTCAACATCGGCGCGGGGGCAGCGGAGCATGCCAGCGCCGGCATGGGCGCCTACGCGGCGTCCAAGGCCGGCGTGGCGCGGCTGACGGAGGCGCTGGCGGCCGAACTCAAGGACGCGCGCGTCACGGTCAACGCGGTACTGCCGAGCATCATCGACACGCCGCCCAACCGCGCCGACATGCCGGAAGCGGATTTCGAGCGCTGGGTGAAGCCCAACGAACTGGCCGACGTGATCGTGTTCCTGCTCTCCGACCGCGCCATCGCGGTCACCGGCGCGCTGATTCCGGTGAACGGGCGCGTCTGAGCGCCGCACCCATCCCGCCAACCGGGCGAACCGCCACATGCCGCCAATCGAAACGCTGTGGTACCTCATCGCGGCACTGCTGATCGTGGTCGGTTTCGCCGGCGCGGTGCTGCCGGCCCTGCCTGGCGTGCCGCTGGTGTTCTGCGGCATGCTGCTGGCTGCGTGGGCAGACCGCTTTGCACACGTGGGCACCTTCACCCTGATCGTGCTCGGCGTTCTTACCGTACTGGCGGTCGTGATCGACTTCATCGCCGGCATGCTGGGAGCCAAGCGCGTGGGCGCCAGCCGGCGGGCCATCGTCGGTGCCGCGCTCGGCACCCTGGTGGGCATTTTCTTCGGCCTGCCGGGGCTGCTGCTCGGGCCCTTCGTCGGCGCCCTGCTGGGCGAACTCAGCAGCGGTGCGAGCATGCAGCGGGCGACCGGGGTCGGGGTCGGTGCGTGGCTCGGTTTTCTGGTCGGCAGCCTCGCCAAGCTCGCGATCAGCTTCGCGATGCTGGGCATCTTCGCGTTTGCATTCCTGGTGGCCTGAAGGCAGCCGGCGGCGCTCAGGGGCGCGGCAGGACATACAGCCACACCGCGAAGAACTGCAGCACGCTGCCCAGCAGCACGAACACGTGCCACACCGCGTGCATGTAGGGCACGCGCTTGCTGAGATAGAACGGCACGCCGACGGTATAGGCGATGCCGCCGCCCAACAGCAGCCACAGGCCCGGATCATCGATGGCTGCCGCCAGGGGTTCGATTGCAACCACCCCGAGCCAGCCAAGGCCAACGTACAGGGTCGCCATCAGGGCGCGGTTGCGGATGCGCCGGAACTCCAGCGCAATGCCGGCCAGGGCCAGCACCCAGACCACACCGAAAAGCCACCAGCCCGTACTGCCATGCAGGCTGATCAGGGTGAACGGGGTGTAGGTGCCGGCGATCAGCAGGAAGATGGCCGCGTGATCGAGGCGGCGCAGGACGGCTTTCGCCGGCGCATGACGCAGGCCGTGGTAGAGGGTTGAAGTCGTGTACAGGGCCACCAGCGTGATGCCATACACGCACACGCTGAGCAGGTGGCGCAAATGGCCGTCCTGCACCCTCACCAGCATCAGCACGAGGCCCGCCAGGCTGAGCGCGATGCCGAGGGCGTGGATCAGGCTTGACGCGCGCTCTTCGGCTGGACCATAGGCAGGGGGTGCCGGGCTACCGGCGGTCGGTTTCATGTGGGTTCCAGCGGGTTGGCGGAGGGGATCTGGAGCAGGCTCCCAACATACGCGCGCCGCGCGTACCGGCCAAGCGGAATTGCCGGCCGGCCGCGGTCGCCGCGCTGCGCGCATTTGGGTGCGGGTCAGGCAAGGCTCTAAGCTAGGCGGCATGATCGACCACGCTGAGCCGGACATGCAAGCCTCTGCAGCGCCCGCACTGGACATACTGATCCACCTTCGCCGCACCGATGCCCTGACGCCTGCCGCGACGGTCGGCTTGCAACTCGCCCAGCGCCTTGGCGCCTTCGTCACCGGGCTGCACGTGGTGCCGCTGGCAGCGGCCGCGTTCGCCTCGCCCGAAGCGGTGGCGCTGTACGTCAACGAAACCGACGACCTGTTCCGCGAAGCACAGCAGCGCGAATCGTTCTGGCGCGAGGAACTGGCGCAGCGCAGGCTCGAGGGTGAATGGCAGGTCTCCCAGGGGGATGTCATCGAAGCGCTCTGCCACGCCTCGCGCTGGTGCGACCTGGTCGTCGTCGAACGACCGCAACTGGTGCCGGATGCGCCCACCGGCTGGGGCGTGGTATCGCGCACCGTGTTCGGTGCCTCGGCACCGGTGATGGTGGTGCCGGAAACGGCGCAAGGCGCGTCCGCGGCCGCGCGCATCGTGGTGGCCTGGAACCAGAGCCGCGAGGCCATGCTGGCGATCCACGGTGCCCTGCCCCTGCTCAGCCGCGCCGACCATGTGGTGGTGCTGGAGGGCGAACCCCGCGAGAACCCGTTCGGGCTGCGCTATCTGCCGAAGCTGGACCTGCGCGCCTGGCTTGACCGGCGAGGCATCGAGGCCGAGTTCCGCCCCTTCGCCACCCACAAGGAATGTGGCGCTGCCCTGCTCGATGCCGCGCGCGAGGTGTCAGCGGACCTCATCGTGATGGGCGCCTGGGGCCATTCGCGCATCACCGAACTGGTCCTCGGCGGTACCACGCGGCATCTGTTCCAGGCCAGCGACCTGCCGCTGGTGGTGGCGCACTGAGGGGTTGGGTTTGGGGATCGGGAAAAGCAGCGTGGCGTGAGTCGTGGGAACTGTCGGCCACGATGGCGCGAAAGGAAACGGCAGCGAAATGTCCACCGCGACTCACCTTGACTGGCCCGACGACAGGACTAGGCTGGCATCGCCAAGCGACCCAACCCCGTATCCCGGAGGATGCCATGAAAGGTCTCGACCACCAGCACCATAGCGACAAGAAGAAACCGAGGCGCAGCATGATGGAAAAGCGTGCGGAGCGGCACGCGAAGAAGCTTGCCCGCACGCAGGACGTGCATGTGCGCATCGACGCGCCGCAAACGCCCGCGGCGCACTAGCGAACCCGCCAACGCCTGGTCATTCCCGCAATCGTCCGTCATTGAACACCGGCGGTTCGGATGCAGCCATGAGGCGGGCAGGCCACGGATACCGGGCCACCGGGCCGACGCGCTTCAATCGTCACCGGATGCTTGGCGCAGCAACGGAAAGTCGACCACCGAAAGCGTCAGCGGCAACCGATTCCGCATGCGGCCGGGCCGCGCTGCATAGTCGATGCGGTCGGCCTGGATGTCCATCCGGCCTACCAGCACGTAGTGATCGAAAACGAAGGGCAAGCCCTGGGCAAGTGCGAAGTTGCGACTGTCCATCAGCTGGAAGTGGAGATGGGCCAGATCTGAATTGCCGTTGTTGCCGAGCTGCGCGAGCACGTCGCCGGCCCGTACGTGTTGCCCCACCTGCACGCCGATGCTGCCGGCTTTCAGGTGGCCATACATGGCCCACACGCCATCGCCCAGATCCAGCACGACATGGTTGCCGCCTGCTTGGGGCAGGCTCGGTGGCGGCAGGGCGGCGCCCGGCGGGACGTCCTCCAGCGCATCGTAGACATCGACCACGGTGGCATTTGCGACGGCGAATACCGGCTGGCCGAATCCGTAGTAATTCTCGTTGATGTTGCTTCCCGTGTAGAGCTCACCGTCACGATCCAACTGGACGAAATCGATCGCGTATCGCTCCGGCAACACGAAATGACCGTCGACCGACCGTTGCCCGCGGCGATGATGGTTGGACGCGTCGCAGCACGCTTCGAGCACGCCCCACAGGTCGCCCGCAAGCGGCGGTCGGATGATCCGGGCCGGCCGCATGTCCACCGGTGTGACCACGCGCGTGACGGCATCGCTGGCCGCCACCCCCTCGCCAACGACGCTGATGCGCGTTTCCAGCGCTGCCGGCACCGACTCGCCGGCATCCAGCGCAAGATCGAGCCATGCCGTGGCACCGACACTCGGCCCGATCGCCGAAACCCCCTGGGTCCAATCGCCCAGTGCAGTCAGGCGCCCGGGAATCGCATCACCTGTGTGCTGCAGCAGCTCGCGTGAGCCGTCGGCCGCCCACACGCTGATCGACTGCACCTGCAGGGAAGCCCGGGTCAGATTGAGTGCCTGCACCTCCCAGGTCAGGTGCGTGCGACCATCACCGGCGGCGAACGGCTGCGGGGCCAGCGGCACCGACAGCGCCACCGGATTGAGCGGCAGAACCGTGCTCGAGGGTGGGGCTTCGGCCGCGAACGCACCGACCGCTGCAAGCATCAAGGGCGCAAGAAACACCCCACCTGCAGTCCTTGCAACCGCTGTACGCATGCTCGCCTCCCCACCTGGTTGCGCGCCACCACGATTCGGCGTTGGACCCACAAACGGCTCAAGGATCCCCTCGCTGGGCCGCGCGGTCACGATAACCAAGTCGTCCGCCTGCGCGCAACCGCAGCCGGACGACTCCTGCCTTCCGCTGCGAAAGGTTCGCAGCGGAAGGCCAATCAGCGCGCGTTGGCGAACGCGAGTGCCATGTCCAGCATGCGGTTGGAGAAGCCCCACTCGTTGTCGTACCAGGACAGCACCTTGACCAGGGTGCCGCCCATGACGCGCGTCTGGGTGGCGTCATACACCGACGACAACGGGTTGTGGTTGAAGTCGATCGACACCAGCGGCTGGGTGTTGACGCCGATCACGCCCTTCATCGCGCCGTTGGCGGCCTCGTTCATGGCCGCATCGATCTCCTCCCTGGTGGTCGCACGCCTGGCGACGAAGGTGAGGTCGACCACCGACACGTTGATGGTCGGCACGCGCATGGAGAAGCCGTCCAGCTTGCCGTTCAGCTCCGGCAGCACGAGTCCGACGGCGACCGCCGCACCGGTGCTGGTGGGGATCTGGCTGTGCGTGGCCGAACGCGCACGGCGCAGGTCCTTGTGGTAGACGTCGGTCAGCACCTGGTCGTTGGTATAGGCATGGATGGTGGTCATCAGGCCGTGCACGATGCCGATCTTCTCGTGCAGCACCTTGGCCATGGGCGCCAGGCAGTTGGTGGTGCAGGACGCATTCGAAATGATCGTGTCGCTGGCCTTGATCTGGTCATGGTTCACGCCGTACACGAAGGTGCCGTCCACATCCTTGCCGGGGGCGGAGATGATGACCTTCTTCGCGCCGGCGGCGAGGTGCCCGGCCGCCTTGTCTCGCGTGGTGAACAGGCCCGTGGACTCGACCACGATGTCCACCCCCAACTCGCCCCAGGGCAGCTTGGCCGGATCACGCTCGGCACAGACCTTGATGCGGTCGCCGTTGACGACCAGATCCCCGCCCTCGACCGACACCTTGCCCGGGAAGCGGCCATGGGCGGTGTCGTACTGGGTCAGGTGCGCGTTGGTCGCCGCGTCACCCAGATCGTTGATGGCGACGATCTGGATCTCGCTGGTGCGACCCGATTCATACAGCGCGCGCAGGATGTTGCGGCCGATGCGGCCATAACCGTTGATCGCGACTTTCACAGGCATCACACGACTCCTTGAAAAAGAACGGATACATCCGGTCGATTTTAGCCGCTCCGTGCCGCGGGCGCACGGCGAGGGTGGCGGGAAGCCGGTTTCGCGCGAGGATCAACCGACGGCTTCAACGCCCGCTGGCCGACTCCATCGCTTCTGCGCGCGGTGAAGGCGGCGCTTCTGGCGCAACCCGTGGCGCCGACGCGCCAGGCAGCGGCGGCGGTGCAGGCGGTGTGGGCGGGGCCGGTGGCGCATGGCCGGCTGGGGGCGGAAGCGTTGGTACACCGTGGGGAGGCGCAGGCACGGCGGGCGGGGCGACAGGCGCCGCCGCGGGCGGTGGCGGTGCTTCGGGGGGTGCCGGCGGCGGGGGTGGCGCGGGGGGAACATGGTCGACGAAGGCGATGCGGCCCTCGAGGCGGAAATCGGCACCGGCGCTGCCGTCGATGGCGATTGCAAAAGGCTCGCCGGCGCGCGAATGGATCTCCGGCGTCGCGACCACGCGGCCGTTCTCGCGGATCGTCGCGCGCAGGATGATGATGTCGTCGGTTTTCGCGGTCGCCACGAACTCACCGCGCCAGGCACCATCGGCGAGCTCGAATGGCTGGCCGAGCGGGTTGATCACGCGCACCGGCGTGCCGTGGTTCTGCCCGTGGTCGATGCGCAGCGTCGCCTCGATCAGCTTCTCGCCGGCGGAGGGTGCGCGGGAAAGGCGCTCGGGCTGGCTGGCCCACGCCGCCCAGGCGCCGCCGAGCGCGACAATGCCAACGAGGGCGAGGCCGATCGTGCGCGTCGAACGTGCGGGACGGGATCGTTTCAGCATGACGATGCGCTCCTTGAGATTCTGTCGGGACGGCCACGTGCACCCCACCGGCAGCGGCAGCTCATGTCGCGACTGGCCGGCGAGTTGCACCTTCAGCATCGCGTCGGCGTAGAGGCGCCGTGCGTGCGGGAACCGGTCGATCACCGCCGCGTCGCAGGCCAGTTCCTGGTCGAGCCGGAAACGGCCCACCGCACAGTGCAGCAGCGGGTTGAACCAGTTGAGTGACTGCAGCGCCGCAACGAAGGCGTTGACCCAGGGGTCGCCGCGGCGCCGGTGGATCTCTTCATGGGCGAGGATCAGCGCCTGCTCGCGGGCGTCATAGCGCCGCTCGAAATCGGCCGGCAACACGATGCACGGACGCAAGGCGCCGACCAGCGCCGGGCCGGCGAACACGGATTCGGACTGCACCACGCGCGTGCCGGCGCGTGCAGCCAGCTGTCCCAGGCTGCCCAGATAGCGCCGCTGCTGAACGGCGAGCCAGGCGGCAGTTCCGGCAGCGCCGATGAGCCAGAGTGCCAGCAGTCCGGAGCGCGGGTCCAGGATCGGCGCCGACGCCGCGACGACCGGCGCCAGGCGGGCGGCGTGTGTGACCGGGGCCGGCGTCGCGACCGGCGCCATCGGTGCGGGCAGCAGTAACGCGACCAAGACCAGCGGCACCGCTGCCCAGGCGGCATAGGTTACCCCGGCGCCGAACAGCCGATGCAGCGCAGGGCGCAGCAGCAGGACTGCGAGGATCGCGGTCGAGCCGCCGAGGGTCAGGCGCACAAGCGCGTCGAAGAGCTCACTTGCCATCGTCGATCGCCTCGATCAGGGCGCGGATTTCCTCGATTTCCTCGCGGCTTAGCGCCTGGTTGCGTGAAAAATGCGCCACCAGCGCGGAGACCTGGCCGCCATACAGACGGTCGAGGAAACTGCGGCTCTGCTCACTCATCCACGTCTCACGGGCCAGCCGCGCGCGGTACAGGTAGCGCCGACCGTCACGCTCGGCAGCAATGGCCTGCTTCTTGAGCAGCCGGTTGAGCAGGGTCTTCACGGTCGCCTCCTGCCAGTCCTGGCCGGCCGCGACCTGGGCGACGATGTCTTCGGCGCTCTGCGGCCCGGTCGCCTGCCAGAGCACCTGCATCACCACGCTTTCGGCTTCGCTGATACGCATGTCGATTACATCCGTAAACCTGACTTCGATTACAGATGTAATTCATGTCCCTGTCAAGGGGCGCGACGCCCCGCGCTGCGCATCGCCTGCCGCATCGCCTGCCAATGCGCGTCAAGCGTGCTCAGGCTGGCAATAGATTTCGTGCAGCGCAGCGATCAGGTGCCCGGCCGGGCCTTCGGCCAGGCTGTAGAAGATGGTCTGCGCCTCGCGCCGCGTGGTGACCAGCCCTTCCTCGCGCAGGCGCGCCAGATGCTGGGAAAGCGCGGACTGGCTGAGCTCCAGGTGTTCGTTGAGCTCGCCCACGGAGCGCTCGCCCTCGACCAGGATGCACAGGATGCGCAGGCGCTGGCCGTTGGCGAGCGCCTTGAGGAGCGCGGCCGCCTCGTCGGCGTGGCGGCGCATGCGTGCCGCGTCGAACTCCACCAGTTCGTCGTCCTTCCCGGCGCCCGGGTGGGGAATGGGAGCGCGCATCGCTCAGCCCTCTCTGGTCACCGGGTGCCCGGCCAGCGGCCAGGGCCTGAAGCCACCGGCAAGCGATGACCCCGCGGGAAACCCCATGCGCCTGAAGGCTTCCGCAGCCAGGATGGCGCGCCAGGCACGTTCCGGGGCCGTCCGGCAGGCCAGCACCGGATGCGCCTCGACCTGGAACGCCAGCACGCCGCGCGAAAGATTGGCGGCAGCCACCTCCGCGCGACGGCGCAGCGCATCGGCGTCGCTCTCTTCAGCGCGCTGGCGCGCAGCGGCAACCAGTTGCTCGGCAGTCGATGCCATGGGGTCTCCTCCGGAAGTTGGTGTTGACATTATGCATGACGCTAATTAAGCTATCACTAAATTAGATACACTTCAATTTATCCTGCGGCCCGACGCACAAGACATGGAGACCACCCACGAAACCCACGCCACCCTCGGCTGCCGGCTGATCGGCCCGCACGCCCTGGCGGCGCTCTGCCACCCCCATTGCGTGCGTGACGCCACCCTGTTGCGCGGACTTGCCGCGAACCCCGCGCAGCCGGGCGGCAGGCACTTCCTGGTCGTAGATGGAGGAGACACCCATGTCCCATATCGTGATCATCGGCGCCGGCATCGGCGGTGCCAACCTGGCTTACGAGCTGCGTCACCGCCTTGGGCCTGACCCTCGCATCACCCTGATCGGGGATGGGCCGCGCTTCTCGTTCACCCCCTCCAATCCGTGGGTGGCGGTCGGTTGGCGCACCGCCGAAGCCATCGGCGTCGATCTCGCACCGGCGCTCGCGCGCCACGCCATCGAGTTCATCGCCAATCCGGCCGTGCGCGTGCATCCGGCGGAAAACCGCGTGGCGTTGGCCGGTGGCGAAGCGCTTGCCTATGACTACCTCGCCATCACCACCGGACCGCGCCTCGCCTTCGACGATGTTCCCGGGCTCGGGCCGGACGCCCACACCCACTCGGTATGCACCACGTCGCACGCCGAACGGGCCTGGGAGGCATATCAGCAGTTCCTTGCCGCGCCGGGCCCGATCGTGATCGGCGCCGCCCCCGGGGCGAGCTGCTTCGGGCCGGCCTACGAGACCGCGGCGATCATCGATGCGGATCTGCGCAAGCGCAAACTGCGCGACCAGGTGCCGATGACCTATGTCACCAGCGAGCCCTACATTGGCCACATGGGGCTCGGCGGCGTCGGCGATTCCAAGGGGCTGCTGGAGTCCGAACTGCGCAAACGGCACATCCGCTGGATCGCCAACGCGCGGATCAGTGCAGTCGGCCCGGGAGAAATGACGGTCGAGGAGATGGATCGGCAAGGCGCCCTGGTGGAGCGGCACACGCTGCCGTTTGCCTGGTCGATGGTCATCCCGGCCTTTGCCGGCGTCGCCGCGGTCGCGGGGATCGAAGGGCTGACCAACCCGCGCGGGTTCGTGCTGATCGACCGTCACCAGCGCAATCCGGCCTTTCCGAACGTGTTCGCCGCCGGCGTGTGCGTGGCCATCCCGCCGGTCGAGGTCACCCCGGTGCCGACCGGCGCCCCCAAGACGGGCCTGATGATCGAATCGATGGTGAGCGCCATTGCCGCCAACATCGAAGCCGAGCTCGCTGATCGTCCGGCCACCGCCGAGGCGACCTGGAACGCATTGTGCCTGGCCGATTTCGGCGACACTGGCGCGGCCTTCGTCGCCTTGCCGCAGATCCCGCCGCGCAACGTCACCTGGACCCGCGTCGGCAAATGGGTGCATACGGCCAAGGTCGCCTTCGAGAAATACCACCTGCGCAAGGTGCGCTCGGGCAACGTCGAGCCCTTCTACGAGAAGTCCATCCTCAAGCTGCTCGGCATCGAACGCCTGAAACCGGAGGCGCCCGCCCCGACCGTCCCCCCGCCCGCTTCAACCAACCCGAGGAACCCTTCATGAACATCGATCGCCTGGTCATGCGTTTTGCCGGCAGCGTCGTCATCATCAGCGTGGCGCTGGCCCACTTCTACTCGCCCTGGTGGCTGCTGCTGGCGCTGTTCGTCGGCGTCAACCTGCTGCAGGCCTCGTTCACCGGCTTTTGCCCGCTGGCACGCATCCTGCGCCGCCTGGGCGCGAAGCCGGGTTGTGCCTTCCCGGACTGAACCACTTCACCATCTGCAATGAGGAACTCGACCATGTACTACATCGTGGATTCCAGCAAGTCATTCGATGCAGCCGTCGCGGCGCTGGATGCCGCGGTGCGCCGCCACCAGTTCGGCGTGCTGCACGTGCACGACCTCGGTGCCACGCTGCGCAGCAAGGGCCAGGACTTCGAGGGCGAATGCAAGGTGTTCGAGGTGTGCAGCCCGAGCCAGGCGGCCGCCGTGATGGCGATCGACCGGCGCATCAACATGGCCTTGCCGTGCCGGATTTCGGTGTACACCGAAGGGGGCGCGACGAAGATCGGCATGGTCGCGCCGGAGCGCATGCTGGCCACGCTGTCCGACGATCCACGCCTGGCTGGCGTCGCGCAGGAAGTCGAGGACGCCACCCGGCGCATGATCGACGAGGCCGCCTGATGCGCATGCTCACGACCGCAACGGCATGGCGCCACGCCCTGCCGATGCTTGCGCTCGCCCTGCTGACAGCCTGCAGCCGCGCGCCCGCGCCAGGCGCGGCACTGCCCGCGCCGGACCTGGAGAGGGTCACCGTGGTCGCTGCGCAGGCGCCGCGCGAGCTGGTCTGGGATGGCGTGGTCGAGGCGGTCAACGAGACCACGCTGGCGGCGCAGACCAATGCGCGTGTCCTCGAGCTGCCGGTGGATGTGGGCGACCGCGTCGCCGCGGGCGACGTGCTGGTGCGCTTCAGCGATGTCGAGCAGAGCTCGGGCCGCCAGAGCGCCAGCGCGGCCGTCGCGGCGGCGCGTGCCGAAAAAGCCGACGCCGAGGCGAACTGGCAGCGCATCGATGAAATCTACCGGCGCGGGCTCATCGCGCGTGCCGAGCTGGATGCCGCCACCGCCCGGCGCGATGCCAGTCGCGCCAGCCTGGCCGCCGCCGAGGCCGCCTTGCGCAGCGCCGGCCAGGCCGCCGACTACACGGTGGTGCGCGCGCCCTTCGCCGGCGTCATCACGCGACGCATGGTGGAGATCGGCCAGGCCGTGCAGTCCGGCCCGCCGCAGCCGCAACCGCTGCTCGCCATGGCCGCGCTGGATGCCTTGCGCGCCGAAGTGACCTTGCCGGAAAGTGTCGTCGCGGCACTCGGCAGCGGCGCGACCCTGCTGCTCGCGGGCGGCATCGCGGTGCCTGCCGGGAGCGTGCAGGTGCTGCCCACCGCCGACGCCACCACGCATACCGTGCGCGTGCGCGTCGGCATTCCGCTCGAAGCCGGCCCGCTGCTGCCCGGCGCCACGGTCAAGGTGGCCTTTGCCGCCGGCAGCGCCGAGCGCCTCGCGGTGCCGGCCAGCGCGCTGCAGCGGCGCGGCGAGATCACCGGCGTGTATGTCATCGACGCCGAGCAGCGCATGGCGCTCCGCCTGGTGCGGCCAGGACGCGAGCGCGCCGATGGCGTCGAGATCCTGGCCGGCCTCGCTGCGGGCGAGCAGATCGCCCGCGACGCCGGGGCGGCGTCCGCGTGGCTGGCGGCGGCACGCCGCGGCAAGGTCAAGCCATGAGCCAGCCGCCGCTTGGCTTTTCCGGGCGCATTGCGCGCCTGTTCCAGGATCACCCGCTGACGCCGATTCTCGCCGTGGCGGCCCTGCTGCTCGGCCTCGCCGCGGCGCTGGTCACCCCGCGCGAGGAGGAGCCGCAAATCGACGTCACCATGGCCAACGTCATCGTGCCGTTCCCCGGAGCGGAAGTGGCCGACGTCGATGCGCTGGTCACCGCGCCACTGGAGCAGGTGCTGGCCGGCATCGACGGCCTCAAGCACGTGTACGCGGTGAGCCAGCCCGGCCTGGCCGTGCTGACGGTCGAGTACCAGGTCGGCGTGCCGCGCGAGTCGGCGCTGGTACGCCTCTACAACCAGGTGTTCCAGCACCGCGACCTGTGGCCGGCGACGCTGGGCGTCGGCGAGCCGCTGGTGCGCGCCATGGGGATCGACGATGTTCCGGTGCTGGCGCTCACGCTGTGGAGCGACGATGCCGGCATCGGCCCGGTCGAGCTGGCCGAGGTCGCGCGCACGCTCGAAGCCGAACTCAAGCACATCCCGGGCACGCGCGATGTCTACACGATAGGCCTTCCCGACCGCGCGCTGCTGGTCGAACCCGATGCCGGCAAGCTGGCCGCGCATGGCCTGTCGTTGCAGGATCTCGAGCGCAGCCTGCGTTCGGCCAATACCGCCCTCGAGGCCGGCAGCCGCGTGGCCGGCAACCGGGATACCCCGCTGCGTGCCGGCGCCTTCCTGGCCGATGCGGGCGAGGTCGGGCAACTGGTGATCGGCCTCGCCGACGGCGCGCCGGTGTTCCTGTCCGACGTCGCCAGCGTCCGTCGCGGCGCCGACCGGCCGGCCAGCTACGTCTCGCACGGCACGCCGCCCGGCAAGGGTGGACCCGCCACCGGCATGGCGCCGGCACTGACCATCGCCATCACCAAGCTGGCCGGCACCAACGCCGCCGACGTCACGCGTGCGGCGACGGCGCGGCTCGCCGCGCTGCAGGGCATCGCCATTCCCGCTGCAGTGCGGGTGGAAGTCAGCCGCGACTACGGCCAGACCTCGACCGAGAAGGCCAACCTGCTGATCCAGAAGCTGCTGTTCGCGACCCTCTCGGTGGTGCTGCTGGTGCTGGCCACCCTGGGCTGGCGCGAGGCGATCGTGGTTGGCACGGCGGTCGTCATCACCCTCATGCTGACACTCGCCGCCTCCTGGGCGATGGGTTTCACCATCAACCGCGTGTCCCTGTTCGCGCTGATCTTCTCGATCGGCATCCTGGTGGACGACGCCATCGTGGTGGTGGAGAACATCCACCGCCACCGCGCGCTGGGCGGGCGCAGCCTGGTCGAATCGATTCCCGTCGCGGTGGCCGAGGTCGGCGGCCCGACCATCCTCGCCACCTTCACGGTGATCGCGGCCCTGCTGCCGATGGCCTTCGTGTCCGGCCTGATGGGCCCCTACATGCGGCCGATCCCGATCAATGCCTCGGCCGGCATGCTGCTCTCGCTGGTGGTCGCGCTGGTGGTGACCCCTTGGCTGGCCCTCAGGCTCGCCGGCCGCCATGCCGCGCCGGCCGCCCCCGGGGAAGCTGCCGCTTCCGGTCGCCTGCCGCGCCTGTTCCGGCGCCTGATGACGCCCTTCCTCGATCCCGGTCGCGGTGCCCGCCGGCGCCGGCTGCTGTTTGCGGCCATGGGCGCCCTGGTGGTACTGGCAGCCAGCCTCGCGGTATTCCGCGTGGTGATCATGAAGATGCTGCCCTTCGACAACAAGAGCGAGTTCCAGGTGGTCGTGGACATGCCCGAGGGCAGCACGCTGGAGGCGACCCAGGCCGTGCTCGCCGAGCTCGCCCTGGCCCTGGACCAGGTGCCGGAAGTGGCGAGCTACCAGGCCTATGCCGGCACCGCCGCGCCGATCAACTTCAATGGCCTGGTGCGCCAGTATTACCTGCGTGCGCAGCCCATCGACGGCGACCTGCAGGTGAACCTGGTGTCCAAGGATGAGCGCCACCGGCAGAGCCACGCGATCGCACTCGCTGCGCGCCCGGCCCTGGCACGCATCGGCGCCGCGCACGGCGCCTCGGTGAAGGTGGTCGAGGTGCCCCCGGGGCCGCCCGTGCAGGCGCCCATCGTGGCCGAGATCTACGGCCCCGATCCGCTCGTCCTGCGCGAGCTCGCACGGGGCGTGGCCGAGGTGTTTGCCAGCGATCCGGACATCGTCGACATCGACACCAGCGTCGAGGCCGAGGCGCCGCGTGAGCTGCTGCTGGTCGATCGCGCCCGCGCCGCCCGCCTCGGGGTCGATCAGGCGGAAGTCACCGCCACGCTGCGCGCCGCGCTCGCCGGCCACGACGCCACGTACCTGATGGATGGCCGCTCGCGCACCGCCATCCCGATCCGGCTGCGCCTGCCAGCCGCCGACCAGGCGGATCTCGATCGCCTGCTGGCACTGCGCGTGCGTGGTGCGGGCGGCGCACTGGTGCCGCTCTCTGCGGTGACGCAACGGCACGAGGCGCCGCGCGAGCACGCGGTGTTCCGCAAGGATCTCCTGCCCTACACCTGGGTCAGCGCCGACGATGCCGGCGCCAGCGACAGCCCGCTCTACGGCATGTTCACGATGGTCGGCAAGCTCGGCCGCGCACCGGTCGCCGGCCACGCGCTCAGCCAGACCTTCATCGACCAGCCCGCCGATCCCACCGGGTACGCGGTGAAATGGGACGGCGAATGGACCATCACCTATGAAACCTTCCGCGACATGGGCCTGGCCTACTCGGTCGGCCTGGTGCTGATCTACCTGCTTGTGGTCGGGCATTTCCGCCGCTACGTGGTGCCGCTGATCATCATGGCGCCGATCCCGCTCACCGTGATCGGCGTGATGCCGGGCCATGCGCTGCTCGGCGCACAATTCACCGCCACCTCGATGATTGGCATGATCGCGCTGGCCGGCATCATCGTCAGGAACTCCATCCTGCTGATCGACTTCATCGACCTGGAACTCGCCAAGGGCCGCCCGCTCGCCGACGCGGTGATCGATGCCGCGGCGATCCGCGCCAAGCCCATCGCCTTGACCGCAGTGGCGGCGATGATCGGCGGCTTCTTCATCCTGGACGACCCGATCTTCCAGGGCCTGGCGGTCTCGCTGATCTTCGGCATCCTGGTCTCCACGGTGCTGACCCTGCTGGTGATTCCGCTGCTCTACTACGCGTGGCTGCAACGCCACCCGCCCACCTCGGAGGCTGCATGATGCTGCGCATGGTTCTCATCCTGTTCGCGCTGACGCTTGGCAGCGCGCTGGCCGCGCCGGTGGCGAGCGACGCCAGCGACGCCGACGCCCTGGCGCAGGCGCGCACCGCCGCCCAGGAATTCAGCACACGGTTGCGCAGTGCGCTGCAGGTGCGCATGCAGGCCGACGGCCCGATCAGCGCCATCGACTTCTGCCACGACGAGGCGCCGCGGATCGCCGCGGCGGTGATGGCCGAGCGTGGCGTGCGCCTCGGGCGGGTCGCGGTGCCCGGACGCGAGCGCAATCCCGCCAACGTGGCGCAGGGCTGGCAGGCGGCGGCGCTGGCCACCTTCGTGCACAATGTGGAAGCGGGCGCAGCGCCCTCGACGCAGTTGATGGTGCAACGCGAGAATCTGCCCGCCGGCGTCGCGCTGCGCATGGCGCGCGGCATCGAGGTCGAAGCGCCCTGCCTGGCCTGTCACGGACGCAGCGTGGCCGCCCCCGTGGCCGCGGCGATCGCGCGGCATTATCCGGCCGATGCCGCCACCGGATTCGACATCGGCGACCTGCGCGGCGCGCTGTGGGTCGAAGTGCCTGCCCAACCCTGATCATCCAGCCAGGAGTCCCCGCATGAGCGAAACCCAGGAATTCAGCCTGACTCTCACCCAGGAGCAGGATTTCACCTTCCGCATCCGCTTCGACGACACGCAGATCCCGGATCTGCATACCGACGAGCCGCCACCACTCGGCGGCGATGCCGGGCCCAACCCCTCGCGACTCCTCGTCACTGCCGTCGCCAACTGCCTGGCCGCGAGCCTGCTGTTCTCGCTGCGCAAGTTCAGGAACAGTCCGGCCACGATCATCGCCCGCGCGCGGGCAACGCTCGAGCGCAACGAACAGAAGCGCCTGCGCGTCAGTCACATCGCAGTCTCCATCGACCTGCCCGAAGCGGCGGAAAGCTACCAGCACCTGGAACGCCTGCTCGGCCAGTTCGAGGACTTCTGCGTGGTTACCGAAAGCGTGCGCAGCGGCGTGGCGGTGGACGTGACCGTGCGCGACGCGCAGGGCGCGGTGGTGCATGACACGGCGGCCAAGGCGCTGAATTGAATACCGCAGGCGCCCGGCCCTGACCGGTGCGCCCGCCGGGTGGCGAGGCGGCGTGCGAGGCCCCGCCACGTCCGTCCGCGCTCAATCGATCAGGATCGGTTCGCCCCGTCCGGGCATCTGCCAGGCCTGGCCGCGCTCCTCGAGGATTTCGCCGAGCACGCGCATGCCGCGTTCGCGCTCGCCGTGCACCAGGAACACGCGGCGGCGCGGCGCGTCGCCCAGCCAGGCGAGCAGTTCGGGCTGGTCGGCGTGGGCGGAGAAGCCGTTGATGGTCCACACTTTCGCGCGCACCGGAATGTCCTCCTTGAACACGCGCACTTCTGCTGCGCCATCGATGATGCGCCGCGCCAGGGTGCCTTGCGCGGCGTAGCCGA
>JACDJB010001077.1_pt1 | contig 23280 bp, 21 predicted proteins | sample 7454121 | NCBI WGS metagenome assembly JACDJB01 (sample SAMN14253290, study PRJNA609438) | sludge metagenome | isolation source: sludge after 25d culture with pyrite | collected 2018-12-20
GCATTCAGAAACTTGCCTGGACGATAAGCGATGCGATCAACACGGCCCGCCACCGGGCTGCGGTTCACATGGCAATTGAACACGCTCATGAAGATTGAGATGCGCGGCAGCGGCTTGTCGCCCAGCCCCAGCTCGGCGGGCGGCACAGCCTGCACCACCATCGACACCCGGCCGTCCGCGGGCGACACGACGACGCCCTCCCGCACCGGCGTCACCCGCACCGGATCGCGGAAAAACAGCGCGCACCACACAGTCAGTCCGCAGCCGATCCAGCCGAGCGGCGTCCAGATCCAGAACAGGATCAGGCTGGCGAAGGCGAAGGCGCCGATGAAGGGATAGCCCTCCGGATGAATTGGAGGAACTTGATCGCGGATGGACTTCACGACGGACATGACTTGAAAAACCTGTGTTGGGTGAAATCAAAACTACTCTGCGGCTTCCGGCGCGGACAGCGGATCGTCGACCGGCGGCGGCTCGCGATTGGGCGCGATGTTATCGTCGGCCATCATGGCCAGCTTTTCCCGCGCTTCCTGCGCCTCACGTTGCCTGTTCCACATGCTCGCGTAAAGGCCATTCGCCGCCAGAAGCTGGGCGTGTGTGCCGCGCTCGGAGATGCGACCCTGATCCAGCACGATAATTTCGTCCGCGCCGACGATGGTGGACAGCCGGTGCGCGATCACCAGCGACGTCCGGCCGCGCGCGACCTTCTCGAGCTGCTCCTGGATTTCCCGTTCGGTGTGGCTGTCCAGCGCCGATGTCGCTTCGTCCAGAACCAGGATCGGCGGCCCCTTCAGAATCGTCCGCGCAATCGCGACACGCTGTTTCTCGCCGCCCGACAATTTCAGGCCGCGCTCTCCGACTTCGGTCTCATAGCCGTGCGGCGACATGCGAATGAAGTTGTCGATCTGCGCCATCGACGCCGCGGCTTCGACTTCGGCATCGCTCGCATCCCAGCGGCCATAGCGAATGTTGTAACGGATGGTGTCGTTGAACAGCACGGTGTCCTGCGGCACCATCCCGATCGCGGCCCGCAGCGAGGCTTGCGTCACATCGCGAATGTTCTGGCCGTCGATGGTGATTTTGCCGCCGCTCACATCGTACAACCGGAACAGCAGCCGGGAGATGGTCGATTTGCCCGCTCCGGAGGGACCGACGATGGCGACGGTCTTGCCCGCCGGCACCTCGAAAGAAAGGCCCTTCAGAATCGGACGCTCCGGATCGTAGGCAAACCGCACATCCTCGAAACGAACCGCGCCGGCTGAAATCTTCAGCGGCTGCGCACCCGGAATATCCTTCACCTCCGGATTGCGCGACAGAACGCCGAACATCTTTTCAATGTCGATGATCGCCTGCTTGATCTCGCGATAGACCATGCCCATGAAATTCAGCGGCTGATAAAGCTGGATCATCATGGCGTTGATCATGACGAAATCGCCGACGGTGTTGGTGCCGTTGCGAATACCGGCCACACACATCATCATCGTCGCGGTGAGGCCGATGGTGAAAATCACCGCCTGTCCGGTGTTGAGCACCGCGAGCGATGTATAGGTATGCACGCTGGCCTTCTCATAGCGCTCTACTGATTTGTCGTAGCGCAACGCCTCGCGTGCCTCGGCACCGAAATACTTCACCGTTTCATAGTTCAGAAGCGAGTCGATCGCCTTGGTGTTGGCCTCGGTATCGGACTCGTTCATGCGTCTGCGGATGTCGATCCGCCATTCGGTCGCATAGTAGGTGAAGGCCATATAGACGACGACCGTGATGAACGTCACCAGCACGTAACGCCAGTCGAATTGCCACAGCAGCACGCCCATCATCAGCGCCAGTTCGACGATGGTCGGCGCGAGTTGCAGAATCACCATGCGCACCATGGTCTCGATGCCGGTGCGTCCCCGCTCCAGAACGCGCGTCAGCCCGCCGGTCTTGCGTTCCAAATGAAACCGCAGCGACAGCTCATGCATGTGGACGAAAGTGAGATAGGCCAGCTTGCGCACGGCATGCATCGCGACCTTCGCGAACAGGCCATCCCGCCACTGGGTCAGCACCATCATGACGATGCGGACCGCACCGTAACTGAGCGTCATGATGAGCGGCGATGCGATCAGCCACAGCATCCAGTTCGAGGATTCGACCGGCGCCGTATCCGCGCCTGTCAACGCATCCACCGCCCATTTGAAGGTGAACGGCACAAACAGCGTCGCCACCTTGGCGATCAGCAGCAGCACCATCGACCAGACCACGCGCATCTTCAGATCGGCGCGATCGCCCGGCCAGATATACGGCCACAGATGCGCAAGCGTTCCGAACAGCGTCGCTTTCTCGGCTTTCAGATCGGCGGGTGTTGGCGGCGCGACATCATTCGAGACATCATCAGGCGCAGCAGGTTGAAGGTCGGCCATTAAACGTCAGCCGCCTTGCGTTGCGAAACCGCGCGGCGCTCGCGGCGCCTGTTCGGGAGTGTGATCATGTCCCGTCATATAGAGCGTTTGGGGTGCTTTCGCACCCTTTCCGGCCGATTCTTTCCCCCAAAATGAGGGCTTTCGAGACCTTTCTACCCTGCACTGCGAAACGCGCGTCTTGAAGATGTCGCAGGAAATCGCCACATAACGACTATGAATACGATTAAGAACGTCTGCGTCTATTGCGGTTCCGGTCCCGGTACCAATCCCGAATTCGTCAACGCGGCCACGGCCTTTGGCAGAACCCTCGCCGAAAACGGCGTCGGTCTGGTCTATGGCGGCGGCTCCATCGGCCTGATGGGCGCGGTCGCGGCGGGCGCCCTCGCCGGCGGCGGCAAGGTCACCGGCATCATCCCGACCTTCCTGACCCGGCGCGAGCATGTGCTGACGGACGCGCAGGAAGTCATCGTCACCAAGGACATGCACGAGCGCAAGCAGCTCATGTTCGAGCATTCCGATGCGTTCGTCGCCTTCCCCGGCGGCGTCGGCACCCTGGAAGAACTCGTCGAGCAAATGACCTGGTCACAGCTCGGCCGCCACAGCAAGCCGATCCTGCTCGCCAATATCGACGGGTTCTGGAATCCCCTGCTCGTGCTGATTGATCACATGAAGCAGACGGAATTCATCCGCGCCAATCTGTGGGTCGATGTCCTGACCGCCGAGCGAGTCGAGGATATTCTCCCGAAGCTGCGCGCGGAAGCGGCGAAGACATCCGAAGCCGACAAGCAGCTCGAGCCGGAAGTGGCGCGGCGGCTCTGATCGCCGCATCCTATCGGATTTCCGCTTCCGGGCTATGCGGCCTTGATGTCCGCCAGGAAGGCGACGACCTCGCCGCGCATCGCATTCGATTGCTCGGATAACTCCTGTGATGCGACGATCACCTGATCCGTCGCAGTTCCGGTGTTACCTGCGATATCCTGCACATCTGCCACGTTTTTCGAGATGTCGTTTGTGCCTATCGCCGCCTGCTGGATGTTGCGGGCGATTTCCTTGGTGGCCGCGGCCTGTTCTTCGACCGCGCTCGCGATGGACGTGGCGATCGCGTTCATCTCGCCGATGACCTTGCCGATCTGCTGCACGGCATTAACGGCTTCCGCCGACGAACTCTGGATCGAAGCGACCTGAACGCCGATTTGATCGGTCGCCTTCGCCGTTTGTTCGGCGAGGCTTTTGACCTCGGCGGCGACCACGGCAAATCCCCGGCCTGCGTCGCCCGCACGCGCGGCTTCAATGGTGGCGTTGAGCGCGAGCAGATTGGTCTGGCTGGCGATCTCGTTGATCAACTCCACAACATCTCCGATCTTGGCGGCTTCACCGGACAGCGTCTGGATGGTCACGTCGGTGCGCCCTGCTTCATCGACGGCGTTCTGCGCCATCCGGGCTGACTGGGTGACCTGCCGGCCGATCTCGGTAACGGAATTGGCAAGCTCTTCCGATGCCGCCGCGACGGTCTGCACGTTCGCCGATGTCTGCTGGGCGGTGGACGCAGCGCTGACCGCCTGATTTGTGGTCTGGTCCGCCATCACCTTCATGGACGACAGTGTGGTTTGCAGGCCAGTCGACGCCTGCATGAACCTGTCGAGCATTCCCGAGACGGTCGCATCGAAATTCTGCGCCAGATCGCTGACATGGGCGGCGCGAGCAACTCGTTCGGCTACAGCTTCGGCATCCTTCGCCGCAAGCTCTTTCGCCCGGATCATGTTCTCCCGGAACACCAGAACTGCCCGCCCCATGGCGCCGACTTCGTCGGTCCGGTTGACGCCGGGAATATCGCTGTCCAGATCGCCATCGGCGAGCTTCCGCATAGACCCGGTCATCCCGATGATCGGCCGGATCACACCCACGCCGACACCGATAATCCCGCCGCCGATAATCAGAAACACCAGCACCGACACGCCCCACAGCACCAGGGTCATGCCGTCAACGCGCCTGGTCGCTGCGACCTCGGTGGCGGCGTTGCCTTCGTTGGCGAGTTTGACGATCTCGTCGATCACCTGACGATGGGCGGAATAAGCCGCGCTGACGTCGGAATAGGCCTTCGTCGCAGCCGCCGTATCGTTCCTGGCGAGCGCCGGAAGCAAACCGCTTTCGATGGCTATCCAGAATTTCTGGACTTCGCGATGGGACACCTCGGTCAACCGGCTTTTGACCGCGGGATCCAGGTCCGTCTTCAGCCAGTATTCGCGCCTGTCCTCATACTCCTTCTTGAGCTGCCGCAACCGCTTGCCATGGGTATCGACACCCTCTGGGTTGCGCAGCGCCAGCGTCGCTTCAAGGTACGACTCGATCACATATTCCGGCGGCGGCAGGATATCGGCGACCAGGTCCTTGCCGAGAATGATGCGCTCATAGAGCGGTCCGCCAACCTTGAGCTGACTGAGTGCGTAGAGGCTTGTACCGATGGCTGCTGATAAGCTGAGGGCCGTGACAATGCCGAAAAGGACAATGGATCGTGCAATCGTGAAATGCTTTTTCATTGGGGCATCCAATGGGAAGGCGGCGAATCGCCCCTTCGCCCGGGTCATTTCGCGGCAAAGAATTCCACGGGCCGGTTAATCGGACGTGTACGGATACCTTTGACGTCACGGGGCTGACGAGCAAACCGGGTGCTCGTCCGGCTACCTGGGAAACGTCACCACCTCGATCCGGTTGCCATCAGGATCGGCAACGAACGCCGCGAAATACTTGACGCGATCATGAGGGCGAATGCCCGGCGGGCCGTCGTCGGTGCCGCCGGCCCTCAGCGCGGCAAGATAAAATGCCTCGATCTCTTCGGTCGTCTTCGCGCGCAGGCAAATATGGGTCCCGCTTTCCGGCGGCACCTTCGCCATGCCGGCACGCAGATTGATCCAGAATTCCGGATAGGTCTTCCCGAATCCCACGGTCGCCGGACGGGTGACCAGACGGGTCAGTCCCAGCGGCGCGAAAGCCGCCTCATAAAATCTGGCAGCCCGCTCAAGATCAGCCACTCCCACCGAGACGTGATCAATCATGAGCCACCCTTCCCGCTACGCCGGCGCGTTTGACTTCACCAGCTTGTAAACCACCGAATCCATCAGCGCCTGAAACGATGCGTCTATGATGTTGGGTGAGACGCCGACCGTGGTCCAGCGTTCACCCGCCTCATCCTCGCTTTCGATCAGAACGCGCGTCACCGCTTCCGTGCCGCCATTAAGGATACGCACGCGGTAATCGACCAGCTTCAGGCCCTCGATGTATTTCTGATACTTGCCGAGGTCCTTGCGCAAGGCGACGTCCAGCGCGTTAACCGGGCCGTTGCCTTCCGCCGCAGAGATCAGGGTTTCGCCGGCGACATCGACCTTCACGACCGCCATGGCGACCGTGACCCGCTGGGCCAGCGCGTTATAGCGCTGCTCGACATTCACATCGAATTGCACGACCTTGAAATAATCCGGCACCTTGCCGAGCGTGCGGCGCGCCAGCAGATCGAACGAGGCATTGGCGGATTCGTAGGCGTAGCCTGCCGCCTCTTTCTCCTTCATCTCCTCGACCAGCCGCGTCAGCTTCGGATCGTTCTTGTCGAACGGAATCCCGGCGCGCTCCAGTTCTGCGATGACGTTGGAGCGCCCGGCCTGATCGGACACCAGCACCTTGCGATGATTGCCAACCGCTTCCGGCGCGATGTGCTCATAGGTCTGCGGGTCCTTCAGCACCGCCGAGGCATGGATGCCTGTCTTGGTGACGAACGCGCTCTCGCCGACATACGGCGCATGGCGGTCCGGCGCGCGGTTGAGGATATCGTCCAGCGCCCGCGAGGCATGGACCAGTGTCGCGAGTTTTTCATCCGAGACACCAATCTCGAACCTGTCGGCGAATTCTTTCTTCAGCTTCAGCGTCGGGATCAGCGAACAGAGATTGGCATTGCCGCAGCGCTCACCGAGGCCATTCAACGTGCCCTGGATCTGCCTCGCGCCCGCGCGCACCGCGGCCAGCGAGTTCGCCACCGCCTGCTCGGTGTCGTTGTGGGTGTGGATGCCGACGTGATCGCCGGGGATGTGTTTGACCACCTCGCCGACGATGGCTTCGATCTCGTTGGGCATGGTGCCGCCGTTGGTGTCGCATAGCACGACCCAGCGCGCGCCGGAGTCATAAGCCGCCTTGGCGCAGGCGAGCGCGAACTGCGGATTCTCCTTGTAGCCATCGAAGAAGTGCTCGCAATCCAGCATGACCTCACGACCGGCTGCTTTCGCAGCGCTCACGCTGTCTCGGATCGAGGCGAGATTTTCCTCGTTGGTGGTCTCCAGCGCCACGCGCACCTGATACTCGGACGACTTCGCCACGAAGCAGATCGCATCCGCCTTGGCTTCGAGCAGCCCTGCGACACCCGGATCGTTCGATACGGAGCGGCCCGCTCGCCGGGTCATGCCGAACGCCGTGAACTTGGCATGATCGAACTTCGGCTTGCTCGCGAAGAACTCGGTGTCAGACGGATTTGCGCCGGGGTAGCCGCCCTCGACATAGTCGATGCCGAGATCGTCGAGCATGTTGGCGATGATCTGCTTGTCGTGCAGCGTGAAATCGACGCCGTTGGTTTGCGCGCCGTCGCGCAGGGTGGTGTCGAACAGATAGAGGCGTTCGCGGCTCATGATGGTGTTCCTGGCATTTGGCCGCGCGGCGTGTCGCCGCCCAGTGATTTCTTCATCGTCGTATTGGCAAGCCACTCATCGCCGATCGACACCGTGTTGCGCTGCTGGCCCGCGTAGCCGCGCCGGGCGAAAAACGGCTCCGCCGTATCGCTGGCTTCCACGGTCAGCGCCGTCGCGCCGCGCGCCGCGGCCAATTTCTCGAGCGCATCACACAGGGCCGTGGCAACGCCCTGCCGTGCGAAAGCTGGCAGAACATAAAGCAGATCGAGATGATCCTTGCCCTTCAGCGACACAAAACCGACGGGCGAGCCGCCAATCGTGGCAACGAGTGTAAGCTGATTGGCCAGACGCTTGCCGAACCCGGCTTCGTCCTCGGCGGCACTGGCCCAAGCCTCGCGCTGCGCATCAGAATAATCGTCCTCGGCCAGTTCTTCGATGCTCGCGACAAAGATCGCCGCGAGCACCGGCGTGTCCTCGGAGAGGAATGGCCGCAGGCCGACTTTGGGCATGGACTGTCCCATGAGCTTACCAGACGTTGACCAGTTTGAGCGCCAGCGCGACGGCAGCGGCAATCAGAACCCACTTGAGCGCGATGTAATAGTAGCGGTGTTTCGGAAACGGCGTGTCCGGCCTGGTCATCGCGCGATCTCCCACGTGGTCACGGGATTGCCGTTCGCGTCCTTGCCGTCCTTGAGCACGATGCCTCGCGCCGCAAGTTCGTCACGGATACGATCGGATTCCTTGAAGTCCTTGCGCGCGCGGGCGGCGAGACGAGTCTCGATCAGTTCATCGACATTGCCCGCTTTCGACACAGCCTTGGCGTCGGCCACTGAGACCCACGCAGCGAACCGCGAGGCGTCGAGACCCAGGAACGCAAGCGCATTGCCCAGCGCAACCGAGGCTTCATCACCTGCGCTGCGAACCTGTTTGCGCAAGGCGTGCAGTTCCGCCACCGCCTTGGACGTATTCAGATCGTCGGCCAGCGCGTCCACGATGGACGCAGGCACCTCGCCCGATCCTGCAGCAGCCGCCACGCTAAAAAAGTCCTTCAGGGTGTTGAAAGCATTGTCACACGCAGCCAGCGACCAGTCGATCGGTGAGCGATAATGTGTCTGCATCATCGCAAACCGCAGCGCATCGCCCGGCCACGAGCGGCCGCGCCAACCGGTCAGCAATTCCCTGATCGTGACGAAGTTGCCGAGGCTCTTCGACATTTTCTCGCCTTCGACCTGCAGGAAGCCGTTATGCATCCAGACATTGGCCATGCGGTCCTTGTGGAAGGCGCAGCACGATTGCGCCAGTTCGTTCTCATGATGCGGAAACACCAGGTCGATGCCGCCGCCATGAATGTCGAACTGCTCGCCGAGATGTTTCCACGCCATCGCAGAGCATTCGATGTGCCAGCCCGGACGCCCTTGTGCAGCGATACCGCCCGGCGACGGCCAAGACGGCTCGCCCGGCTTCGAGGGCTTCCACAGCACGAAATCCATCGCGTCGTGCTTGTAGGGCGCGACATCGACCCGCGCACCCGCGAGCATTTCATCGAGCGAGCGCCGCGCCAGCTTGCCGTAGTTCGGATCGGACGCGACCTTGAACAGCACATGGTCCTGCTCGACATAGGCGTTGCCGCCCGCGATCAGCTTTTCAATGATCGCGCCCATCTCGGCGATGTGTTCAGTCGCGCGCGGCTCCACGGTCGGCCGCAGGCAGCCGAGCGCATCGACGTCTTCATGAAACTGCTTTTCGGTCTGCTCGGTGACCTTGCGGATCGCTTCGTTGAGGGGCAATCCCGGATAATCCCGCGCGGCGCGATCGTTGATCTTGTCGTCCACGTCCGTGATGTTGCGGACATATTTGACGTGATCCGCGCCATAGACGTGACGCAGAAGGCGGAACAGCACATCGAACACGATGACCGGCCGCGCATTGCCGATATGGGCGAAGTCATAGACCGTCGGCCCGCACACATACATACGCACGTCTTTGGGATCGAGCGGCCGGAACGGCCGCTTATCCTTGGTCAGCGTGTCGTAGAGCTTCAGCTCCATGGAAATACATTCCCTGCCTTGCGGCCGGGTCGTCCCATGATCTCGATCGAGAAAAGACGGCTCCAGCCAGCGAATCGCTAGCTAATAATCTCGCGGCAAATGCCGATAATGGAGACCGAACCGTTCATGGGCCGCACAATGGTCCAGCCAAGGGGACCGCGTCAAGGTCACACCCGGGGGATTTCGGCATTCAGAGGGCCGCTTGCCACGGAATCGCCGTCCTTAATCATTCTTAACCCTTCCGGCTTATTGATGGAGGCGCCTTTGCTTCTCCCAAACCGGTGCCGCTATGCGATTTCTGTTCACATTGATTGCCTGTGTTTGCGTGATTGTTGCGTCTGAAACCCGCGCCGATAGCCGCGTTTTTATCGTCGCCAACCAGTCCGACGGCTACGGCGTCGACGAATGCCTGGCCAAGGGCGAGAAGTGCGGCGCCCATGCCGCGCGAGCTTATTGCCAGTCCCGCGAGTTCGCGCAGGCCACCGGCTACCGCCGTGTCGATCCCGATGAAGTGACGGGCGCGATTCCCGCGTCCACCGGCCGTTCCAGCAGCGAATTCATCGCAATTACCTGTCAGCGCTGACAGAAAGGCCCCCTCCCGGGGCTTCTTTTCGTCACGATTCTCTGACTTATCTGCAGGCTGAATCGACGTGACCTTGCCGCCGGAAGCGAGTATGTGAGCCTCCGTCGGCCGCGTCGCGGTCAGATCATGTGGGATCGTGACGGCTTGCCGAATTCCTTGTTCTTGCGATGGACCTTTGCCAGCGTGGCGCTCATGGGCGCGGCGATGATGACTTATGGCGCGGCCGCGCAGCAGGGCTTTCCCCCGCCTCCCGGCGGCCAGCCCGGAGCCAATCCGATCTGCCAGCGGCTGGTCGGCCAGTTGTCCGCCATTGATGGTGGCGGCGGCGACAGCGCCAAGGCCGAACAGATCCAGCGGTATGCCGAAGCCCAGAGCCGGCAACAGGCCGAACTGGAGCGGGTTCAGGATCAGGCCAAGCGTCAGGGCTGCGACAGCTCGGGCTTTTTCTCGCTGTTCACCGGCCAGTCGGCCCAGTGCGGCCCGATCAATACCCGCATCCAGCAGATGCGCTCCAATCTCGACCAGATCACGAGCAACCTCGAGCGGCTGCGCGGCGGCGGCTTCGGAAACTCGGAACGTGAAAACCAGCGCCGCTCGGTGCTGATGGCGCTGGCGCAGAACAATTGCGGTCCGCAATACGCTGCCCAGTTGCGCAACAGCGGCGGCGGCGGATTCCTCGACAATCTGTTTGGCGGCAATAACAATAACGGCGCCGCGCCGATGGACAACGGTGCGGCCTCCGGCACCTATCGCACGGTCTGCGCGCGAAGCTGCGACGGCTTTTACTTCCCGATTTCCTTCGCCACGGTGCCCGGCCGTTTTGCCGACGACGAACGAACCTGCAAGGCGCTATGCCCGGCGGCGGACGCCACGCTGTATACCTATCGCAATCCCGGCGAGGACATGAATCAGGCGGTCTCGATGAGCGGCCAGCCTTACGCCCAATCGCCCAATGCCTTCAAGTATCGTCAGTCATTCGACAAGTCCTGCAGTTGCAAGGCCGTCGGCCAGACCTGGTCGGACGCGCTGAAGAATATCGACGACAAGGCGGCGGCCGCGCAGCAGGGCGACATCATCGTCACCGACGAAAGCTCGAAGCGGATGTCGCAGCCGAAGGGCGTGCCTGCGGCACAGAAGAAAGCGGGCTCCGTCGCGACCCCGCCGAACGCGCAGGCCCTGCCAACCGGCACACCACCAGCATCGTCATCGTCCACCAACGGCGACAAGCCGATCCGCTCGGTCGGACCGACCTTCATTCCGGCGCGCTAAAGCGCTTCACCCTTCAAAGGCTTCCGCCGAACCGCGGCTGGATCGCGTCACCAGCGCATGATCCGGCGCGGGCAACGCCTTTCCGGTATCGCGAAACTTGTTGATGATCGGATAGCGGCGGTCGCGGCCGAAATTCTTCCGCGTCACCTTCACGCCCGGCGCGGCCTGCCGGCGTTTGTATTCAGCGATGTTGAGGAGGCGCGCGATGCGGGTGACCGTGTCGTAGTCGAAGCCTTCAGCCACAATCGACGCGACGGACTCTTCGCGCTCCACCAGCCTCTCAAGAATGCCGTCCAGAATATCATACGGCGGCAGCGAATCCTGATCAGTCTGGTTCTCGCGCAATTCCGCCGTCGGCGGGCGCGTAATGATGTTCGGCGGAATGACTTCGCCGGACGGACCCAGCGCACCTTCCGGCTTCCATGAATTGCGCAAGGTCGACAGCCGGAACACTTCCGTCTTGTAGATGTCCTTGATCGGATTGTAGCCGCCGTTCATGTCGCCGTAGAGCGTGGCATAGCCGACCGACATTTCGGACTTGTTGCCGGTGGTCACCACCATCGAGCCGAACTTGTTGGAAATCGCCATCAGCAGCACGCCGCGGGTGCGCGCCTGCAGGTTTTCCTCGGTGACGTCGCGCTCGCGGCCCTCGAAGACCGGCTTGAGAATATCCTCGAAACCATGAACCGCCGCCGCGATCGGCAGCACGTCGTACTGGATGCCGAGTTGCTTGGTCAGTTTCGCCGCATCGTCGAGCGATTCCTGCGCGGTGAACCGGAATGGCAGCATCACGCCGCGTACCTTGTCCGCGCCGAGCGCATCCACCGCGATGGCGGCGCACAACGCAGAATCGATGCCGCCTGAAACCCCGAGCAGCACACCGGGAAAACCGGCCTTGCCGACATAGTCACGCAGGCCTAGGACGCAGGCCGCGTAGTCGCCCTTGTCGCCATCGAGGACAGCCGTCACCGGCCCCTTGCAGGTCCAGCCGCCTCCACCCTTGGTGAGGCGAAGTGTTGTGGTGTTTTCTTCAAAGCCCGGCAGTTGGAACGCCAGCGAGCGGTCCGCATTCAGGCCGAATGACGAGCCGTCGAACACCAGTTCGTCCTGCCCGCCGACCTGATTGAGATAAACCAGCGGCAGCCCACTTTCCGCGACACGCGCGACCGATACCGACAGCCGCATGTCGTTCTTCTCGCGGGTATAGGGCGAGCCGTTCGGAACGATCAGGATTTCCGCCCCGGTCTCTGCGAGACATTCGACGACGTTCTCGTATTCCTCGGACTCCTCCATCCAGGTGTCTTCACAGATGGGAACGCCGACCCGCACGCCACGGATTGTCACAGGTCCTGCGGCAGGCCCGCGCGCGAACACGCGCTTTTCGTCAAACACGCCATAGTTCGGCAGATTGGCCTTGAAGCGCAGCGCCGCGATCCGCCCGTCATCCAGCAGGGCGCAGGCGTTGTAGAGCTTGCCGTCCTCGACCCACGGCGTGCCGATCAGCACAGCCGGGCCGCCATCGGCGGTTTCCCGCGCCAGCGTCTCGATCTCCGCGCGACAGGCCGCCTGAAAGGCCGGCTTGAGCACGAGATCTTCCGGCGGATAGCCCGCGATAAAAAGCTCGGAGAGAACCAGCAGATCGGCGCCGTCTGCCTTCGCCTGCTTCCGGGCGGCGCGGGCCTTTGCCGCATTGCCCGTGACATCGCCAACGACGGGATTGAGCTGGGCGAGCGTGATCGTGAGCTGGGATTTGGTCATGACCTCATTTAGCCCGCCCGGCGGGATATCCGCAATTGCTCAATATGAGCACAATTCAGATGAGACCTATGCGCTCGGCGATGGCGAACAGCCAGACCGCTCCGGCGATCAGCAGCGTGACGCCGACGGCCGCCGACCCCATGTCCTTCACACGGCCAATCTGCTTGTCATGGTCCGTGGTCAGGCGATCGGCCAGTTTCTCGATGGCGGTATTCAGCAATTCAACCACCATCAACAGCAGCACGATGCAGATCAACTGGACTTTGCGTTCCGGCGAAACGCCGACCAGAAACGCCAGCGGGACGGCGATAACAAGCGCGACGACCTCTTCACGGAAGGCCTGCTCGGAACGGAAGGCAAAGGCCAGTCCGTTCCGGCTGTTGATTGTAGCGCTCCACATCCGCGACAGCACCTTGCGGAGCATCAGAATCCCGCGACGGCCGGCATCGGCTTCACTTTGCCCGCACGCTCCTGCTTGAGGAGTTCGGCGATCAGGAAAGCCATGTCGATGGACTGCTCGGCGTTGAGGCGCGGATCGCAAACCGTGTGATAGCGGTCGTTGAGATCCTCGTCGGTGATCGCACGCGCGCCGCCGATGCATTCGGTGACATCCTGTCCGGTCATTTCCAGATGGACGCCGCCGGCATGGGTGCCTTCGGCTGCGTGGATGGTGAAGAACGACTTCACCTCCGACAGCACCCGGTCGAACGGCCGGGTCTTGTAGCCGGATGTCGACGTGATGGTGTTGCCGTGCATCGGATCGCACGACCAGACCACCGAACGCCCTTCCCGCTTCACCGCACGGATGAGCTGCGGCAGATGCGCATCGACCTTGTCCGAACCGAAGCGGTTGATCAGCGTGAGACGGCCGGGTTCATTGTCAGGATTGAGCACGTCGATCAGCTTGAGAAGTTCGTCCGGCTTCAGCGACGGGCCGCACTTCAGGCCGATCGGGTTCTTGATGCCACGGAAATACTCGATGTGACCGTGATCGAGCTGCCGCGTGCGGTCGCCGATCCAGATCATATGACCCGTGGTCGCGTACCAGTCGCCGGTGGTGGAATCGACGCGCGTGAAGGCCTGCTCGTAACCGAGCAGCAGAGCCTCGTGGCTGGTGTAGAAATCGGTCGAACGGAGTTCCGGATGGCTTTCCAGATCGAGGCCGCAGGCGCGCATGAAATTCAGCGCCTCGGAAATCCGGTCAGCCAGTTCCTTGTAACGGCGCGACTGCGGCGAGTCCTTTAGGAAGCCAAGCATCCACTGATGCACGCTACCGAGATTGGCGAAGCCGCCGGTCGCGAATGCGCGCAGCAGGTTCAGCGTCGCCGCCGACTGGCGGTACGCCATCAACTGGCGCTGCGGATCGGGCGTGCGCGCTTCCTTGGTGAACGCGGTGTCGTTGACGATGTCGCCGCGATAGCTCGGCAGTTCGATATCGCCCTGCTTTTCCATCGGCGATGAACGCGGCTTGGCGAACTGGCCGGCGATGCGGCCGACCTTCACCACCGGCAGCGCGCCGGCATAGGTCAGCACCACCGCCATCTGCAGCAGCACGCGGAAGAAATCGCGGATGTTGTTGGCGCCGTGCTCGGCAAAGCTCTCGGCGCAATCGCCGCCCTGCAGGAGAAAAGCCTCGCCGTTTGCGACTCGGGCAAGCGCCTTCTTCAGGTTGCGCGCCTCACCTGCAAAAACCAGCGGCGGAAACGTCGCAAGCTGCGCCTCGACATCAGCCAATGCTTTCGCATCGGGATATTCCGGCACCTGCATGACTGGCTTCTTGCGCCAGCTATCGGGCGTCCACCGCTCGGACATGACTGAAACTCCTCAGGAAACGGCAATCCTACAATGCGCCGGGTTATACACAGGTGGGTACGGTCTTGCCAGTTGCAAATCAGCACGCCGGATCAGGCACTTGCCGGGCAAACAGGACTGTGAGGCCAGCATTATGGCGCCCGCCGGCCGGGCCGCCCCGGCGCGGATCGGCCCGCCCCGCTATTCCGCGGCCTCCCGGACGTGGCGGGCGCTTGGCGTGCGCAAGGTCACCAGTTCTTCGGCGGCGGTCGGGTGAACGGCCATGGTGGCGTCGAAATCCGCCTTGGTGGCCTTCATCTTCACGGCGATGCCGACGACCTGAATGAGTTCGCCCGCCTCCGGCCCGACGATATGGCACCCAAGGATGCGATCGGTCGAGGCGTCGACGATCAGCTTCATCATCACGCGGGACTGGCTGCCCGACATCGTGGATTTCAATGAGCGGAAATCGGTCTTGTAGATATCGACATGGGTGTACTGCGCCCTCGCTTCGGCCTCGGTCAGTCCCACGGTGCCGACTTCGGGCTGTGTGAAGACCGCCGTCGGGATGTCGGCATGGTCGACGCTCACCGGCCGATTGCCGAATACGGTGTCGGCGAAGGCATGCCCTTCGCGGATGGCGACCGGCGTGAGATTGATCCGGTGAGTGACGTCACCGACCGCATAGATGTTCGGGACGCTGGTCTGCGAGAACTCGTTGACCGCGATGCCGCCATTGACCGGATTGAGCGCGACGCCGGCCTTCTCCAGTCCGAGACCTTTGACATTCGGATGGCGGCCGACGGCGAACATCACCTGATCGCCGGCGACGCTCGATCCGTTCGACAGATGGGCGGTGAAACCTTCGCCATGTTTTTCGACCTTCGTGACAATGCAGCCGGTCAGAATCGTGATGCCGGACTTCTCCATTTCGCTGCGGACATGCTTGCGCACGTCCTCGTCGAACCCGCGCAGGATATTCTCGCCGCGATAGATCACGGTGACGTCGGCGCCAAGCCCGGCGAAGATGCAGGCGAACTCGAGCGCGATGTAACCGCCACCCTGGATTACGATACGCTTGGGAAACGTCTTGAGGTGAAACACCTCGTTGGACGAAATCACATGCTCGATGCCCGGGATCGGCGCGCCGTGATTTGGCGTGCCGCCTGTGGCGATCAGCACATACTTCGCATTGACGGTTTCACCGGTCGACAGGCGAAGCGTATGCGCATCCTCGAAGGAGGCCCGCGCCTTGATGATTTTTGCGCCAGCCTTTTCGACGTTGAACGTATACGCCGCTTCAAGCCGCGCGATTTCCTTGTCCTTGTTGGCAATCAGCGTGGACCAGTCGAAGGTGGCCTCCGGAATGCTCCAGCCGAAGCCGGCCGCATCGTCCAGTTCATGCCGGACATGGGACGCATAGACCATCAGCTTCTTGGGGACGCACCCGCGGATCACGCAGGTGCCGCCCATCCGGTATTCCTCGGCGACCAGAACGCTCGCGCCGTAGCCGGCCGCGATGCGGGCAGCGCGAACGCCGCCCGATCCGCCGCCGATCACAAACAGGTCAACGTCCCGGTCCGCCATGGAGTGTCCGATCGCTTAAATGTCCTTGCCGCGCTTCTTCATCTCGGCACGGAATTTCGCATTGATTTCCTCGCCGAACTTCTGCGCCCACTGATCCATATATTGGCGCGCAGTGGTGAATGCCACAGGCTCCTGCGCGATGACCTTGACGCCGAGCGGCGACTTGTAGAACGCAGCAAGCTCCTTCAGCTCCTGCTCGGTAAACGAGCTGGCGTAGATGCGGGCCATTTCCTCGCCAATCTCCTTTTCGCGGCCGGCCAATTCCTTCGCGACCACGACTGCAACTTCGTTGAGGTCCTTCTGGTAGTTCAGGTTGGACTGCAGGAGCACGTCCTTGGTCCGTTGCACGAGACCGGGCACCGCACCCTGATAGATCGCGCTGACATTCTTGGACGCCAGGATTTCCTTGGCATAGCCGATGGCGGCCGGGGACGGCGGCTTCGGAGCCTGCGCCATCGCGCTGCCCATCGTCAGGACAAGCGCGGCGCCGACCGCGAGCAACACATGCGAAAACTTCTTCATGTCAATTCTCCTCGATTGCGGCGCCCAGTAACCCTAGGGCCGTTCAACAACGCGAATACCTTGCGCTCCGGCAAGCACGACCGTGTGCGCGAGACCAATAAACAGGCCGTGCTCGACAACCCCCGGAATCGAATTCAGTGACGCCGCCAGCTTCGGCGGGTCCGGGATTCGGCCGAGCCTGGCGTCGATAATCCAGTGGCCGCCATCGGTGACGAAAACGTGGCCGTCTTTTGTCTTGCGCGCATCCATGGGCCCGGAAACGCCATTTTGCGCGAAGGCCGCCTCGATGGCGCGGCGCGTCGCACCGAGACCAAACGGAATGACCTCAATCGGCAGCGGAAAGCGGCCGAGCGCGTCAACCCACTTTGAGTCGTCGGCGATGACGATCATCCGGTCGGACGCCGCCGCGACGATCTTTTCGCGCAGCAGTGCGCCTCCGCCGCCCTTGATCAATTCAAGCTGAGGGTCGACCTCATCGGCCCCGTCCACCGTGAGATCAAGGCGATCGACGTCCTCCAGCGTGGTCAGCGGCACACCGCAGCGCTCGGCGTCCGCCCGGGTCGCTTCCGAGGTCGGAACGCCGACAACCTTCAGGCCTGCCTTGACGCGCTCGCCCAGCAATTCAACAAAGTGCTTCGCGGTCGAACCGGTGCCGAGCCCCAGTTTCATACCGTCCTGCACCTGTTCAAGCGCGCGCGCCGCCGCCTGCCGCTTCAAATCGTCCATCGACATCATGGCCCTCGATGTTCCGTTCCCGTGGGAACGCGAGGCATATAGCGCGGTTTTCGCAGCGGTGGATACCCGCCTTGCTGGCGAAAAACAGTTAAAATGAGCCGACATAAGACCAATTCGACGGCGGGGCTTGCCTGATCCCATCTTGCCCGGTAGCGATCCGGCATGGCCAAGCCCCCCCTCATTGTCTTCGACCTCGACGGCACTCTCGTCGATACCGCCCCCGACCTCGTCGGAGCGTTGAACTTCGTTCTTCAGCGTGAGGGTCTGCCGCTCGTGCCGGTGGCGTCCGCCCGCAACATGATCGGAGCTGGCGCGCGCAAACTGATCGAACGCGGGCTGGAAGTGGACGGCCGCACGGTCAGCGTGGCGGAACTGGATCGGCTGACGGCGGATTTTATCGACTACTACAAGGATCACATCGCCGACGCTTCGCGTCCGTTCGAGGGTCTGCACGCGGCGCTCGACACGCTTGAGGACCGGGGCTTCCGGTTCGCTGTCTGCACCAACAAGCTGGAAGGTCTCTCAAAGCTCCTGCTCGCACAGTTGGAGATGACCGGCCGCTTTGCCGCGATCTGCGGTGCCGATACCTTTGGCGTGGCGAAACCCGATCCCACCATTTTTCGTCAAACCGTCGCGCAAGCCGGCGGGGACATGTCGCAGGCCATCATGGTTGGCGACTCCGGTCCGGACGTCGGCGTGGCGCGGCGCGCCGGTGTCCCGGTGATCGGAGTGACCTTCGGCTATACTGAAACTCCGATCGCGGAACTGAAGCCTGATGTCGTCATTGGTCACATGCGCGAGTTGCCCGGGGCGGTCGAAACGTTACTTCCGCCCATTTAAGCCTTTGAAATATAATATAATTTCTAGCAATCGTTTCGCGCGCCGCGTTAACCTTCACTTAACGAATCCGGCGCGCCCCGTTGCGCGTGGCATACGACACTTCTAAGGTCCGCGCGGGGACTATGCGGCTACCACCGCATCACAAGACGGATGCACCATGCGTATCATCGTTGTCGTTGCGGCGAGCCTTGGCCTCGCAGGCTGCTCATCTTTTTCCATGCCCGAAATGCTCAAGTCGGCGCCGCCGATGGTAACGGTGCAGATGGAATCGCTCCCCGCCGGAGCAGAGGCACGCACCTCGACCGGTCAGACCTGCAAAACACCGTGCGCGGTCGCCGTGCCTATCGAAAGCGACTTCACGGTAACGTTCACGCTCCCGAAGTATCAGCCCGAGACTGTACCCGTTCAGGTCATCCGCGACCCGGCGAGCCCGGCGTCGAGCGCTGTCGATCCCAATCCGGTCTATGCGGAATTGCAGATCGCTCCTCCGCCCAAGCGAGCGGTCAGGCATGTTGCCAAGCCCAAGAAGCCGAAGCCCGCGCCTGCTGCTGCAGCTCCGGCTGAACCTGCCGACTCACCGTTCCCGCCGCCTCCCGGCCGCTAACGCAGGGTTTGGGGACAGATTGGATTGTATCGGTGCAGCTTCGTGCCTAGATTAAGGTCTGGCAAGCCACAGCCGGCGTATCCGGCTCGGGCGAGCAAGACCAAGGCGCGACATGAACGGACCTGTTTCCAGTTCCACCGTCATCCCGGCGACTTCGTCCATGATTGATCCGTTCGGACGGTCGATCAGTTACCTGCGTGTGTCTGTCACCGATCGCTGCGACTTGCGCTGCTTCTATTGCATGTCGGAAGACATGACCTTCCTGCCGAAGTCCGATCTTCTCACCCTCGAGGAACTCGACCGGCTGTGCTCGGCCTTTATTTCCAAAGGCGTGCGCAAGCTGCGGCTCACGGGCGGCGAGCCGCTGGTCCGCCGTAATGTCATATCGCTGGTGCAGTCCCTCTCCCGCCACCTCGACAGCGGCGCACTGGATGAACTCACACTGACGACAAACGGCTCGCAGCTCGAGCGATTTGCGTCTGACCTCAAGGCCCACGGCGTCCGGCGGATCAACGTCTCGCTCGACACGCTCGACGCCGGAAAATTCCGCGCGATCACCCGTTGGGGAGACCTTGATAAAGTCCTGCGCGGCATCGAGGCCGCACAGGACGCGGGCCTCAGGGTCAAAATCAACGCCGTGGCGCTGAAGAACATGAACGAGGAGGAAATCCCCTCGCTCATGGAGTGGGCCCATCGTAAGGACATGGACCTCACCCTGATCGAGGTGATGCCCATGGGCGAAATCGGTGAAGGGCGTATTGATCAATACCTGCCGCTGTCGTTGCTCCGGGCCCGCCTCGCCACGCGTTACACCCTGACCGATCTTCCCGATAATACCGGCGGTCCGGCACGCTATGTCCGCGTTAGCGAGACCGGCGGGCGGCTTGGCTTCATCACACCGATGACCCATAATTTCTGCGAATCCTGCAACCGGGTCCGCATCACCTGTACGGGAACACTCCACACCTGCCTCGGCCAGGAAGATGCTTCCGATTTGCGCAAACCGCTCCGCGCCTCAAGCGAAGATGCGCTCCTGTCAGCCGCGATTGACCGCGCGATCGGCCTCAAGCCGAAGGGGCACGACTTTGTCATCGACCGCCGCCACAATCGGCCAAGCGTCAGCCGGCACATGAGTGTGACCGGCGGCTAGGTAAAACACGATTGTTTCCCGCATTGCCGGTTTGATTGGCACAAATGTCCGGACCCCAAAAATCTGCCTTGGAATCAACAAACTTCCAATTGACGGCGGCGTGACACGCTGATTTTGTCAGCGAGCTTTATGCGCCCTTCGGCTGGAAAAGCCGGCATGCCGCCACCTTCCCGGTCCCGGCAAAGCCAAGTAACGCAGGGGCATATTCGGGAGGATGGGGTTTGCAATCGCTTCTCAAATTGAGCCGCGCGATCGACGCATTCAATACGTTCGTCGGCCGATGGGTCTCCTGGCTGATCGTGCTCGCCGTGATGATTTCGGCGGTCAACGCCGTCGTCCGCAAGGTGTTCGACGTCTCGTCGAACGCCTACCTTGAATTGCAGTGGGTTCTATTCAGCGTTGTATTTCTGCTCTGCGCCCCTTGGACACTGCTCAACAGCGAACACATCAAGATCGACATCATCAATCACACCCTGCCCCTGAAGGTCCGAAGCTGGATCGACATGATCGGGCACGTTTTCTTCCTCGTGCCGTTCTGCGTCATCCTGATCTGGACTTCGATTCCCTTCTTCCTCGTCTCCTATCAGCAGAACGAACAGTCGTTCAGCGCTGGCGGCCTGCCGCAATGGCCTGCCAAGTCGCTGATCATGATCGGCCTCACACTCCTGCTCGTGCAGGCGGTGTCCGAGATCATCAAACGCGCCGCGGTGATGAAGGGTCTCCTGCCCGATCCGAACGCGCATGCCATGAGCGCGCACGAGATTGCCGAGCTTGAGGCTCTCAAGCTCGCGCAAGCGATCACGCCTGAAAAACAATGACCCGCCCGGCGGTCACATCATCGTTTAACGAGAGAGATTTCTGATGGCGGCTATGTTCATCCACTACATGGCGCCGATCATGTTCGCGTCGCTGGTGATGTTCCTCCTTCTGGGATATCCGGTCGCGTTTTCGCTCGCAGCCAACGGCCTGCTGTTCGCCTTCATCGGCATCGAACTCGGACTGTTCCGGCCGGACTTCCTGCAGGCTCTGCCCGAACGTGTCTACGGCGTCATGAATAACGAGACGCTGCTCGCGATCCCGTTTTTCACGTTTATGGGGCTGATCCTCGAACGATCGGGCATGGCGGAGGATTTGCTCGAAACCATCGGGCAACTGTTCGGCAGCATCCGCGGCGGCATAGCCTATGCGGTCATTTTCGTCGGCGCGCTGCTGGCCGCCACGACGGGTGTCGTCGCGGCATCCGTGATCTCGATGGGCCTGATCTCGCTGCCTATCATGCTGCGTTACGGCTACGATCGCCGCGTCGCCACCGGTGTGATCGCGGCATCCGGCACTCTGGCGCAGATCATTCCCCCATCGCTTGTCCTGATCGTGATGGCTGACCAGCTCGGCCGTTCGGTCGGTGACATGTACGAAGGCGCCTTTATTCCTGGCATCGTGCTGTCGATCCTCTATGCCAGCTATATCTTCCTGGTCGCGACGTTCTTCCCGAGTGCAACACCCGGACTTCCGCTCGAAGCTCAGACACTTCGCGAACCCGAAACTGCCAAACATCCGGTCATACTGCCGCTGGCGGCGATTTCGGCTGCTGCAACGGCCTATTTCTTCGTGGTGAAGCTCGGCCTGTTTGACTGGACGTCACCCGTCTTCAACAAAGTATCCGAAAATCCGCTGGTTCTTCACGGGTTCTGGTTCGTAATTCTCACCGGACTGTTCTTCAAGCCGTTCATCGGCATCATTCGCACCATGACGCTGTCGCTGTTCATCGTGCTGATCGGTGCAACGGCGATCGCCCTTGAGATAATGCGCTTCACCGAAGTGAAAGCCGGCGCGGACTATGTCGTCCTCACCATGTCGATCGTCGTGGCGATGTCCTTCGTGCTCGCGGTCATCAACCGCCTCACCGGCCTCAAGCTGCTGTCGAAGCTGGCCGAACAGGTCGTGTTCGTGATGGTGCCGCCGCTCGGCCTGATCTTCCTTGTGCTCGGCACGATCTTCATCGGCGTCGCGACGCCGACGGAAGGCGGCGCGATGGGCGCAGCAGGCGCGATGATTCTGGCGATGATGAAGCGCCGGCTGAATTTCGATCTGACGCGGCAGGCCGCCGAATCCACCGCCAAGCTCTCCGCCTTCGTGATCTTCATCCTGGTCGGCGCGCGCGTTTTCTCCCTCACCTTCTATGGCGTCGATGGTCACCGCTGGGTCGAAGAACTGCTGGTCTCGCTGCCGGGCGGCCAGACCGGCTTCCTGATTTTCGTCAACGCCTTCGTCTTCATTCTCGCCTTCTTCCTCGACTTCTTCGAGCTGGCGTTCATCGTCATACCGCTGCTTGGTCCGGCAGCCGAAAAACTCGGGATCGACCTGATCTGGTTCGGCGTCATCCTCGGCGTAAACATGCAGACGTCATTCATGCATCCGCCGTTCGGTTTCGCGCTGTTCTACCTGCGCTCCGTCGCTCCGAAGGAGGCCTATACCGATCGTGTCAGCGGCAAGCGCATGGAGCCGGTGACCACGGGGCAAATCTATTGGGGATCGGTACCCTTCGTGATCATTCAGGTGATCATGGTCGGTCTTGTCATCGCCTTCCCGGCCATGGTCATGCACTACAAGGGCGCGGCCTCGACGATCGACCCCAGCAAGGTCGACATCCAGATTCAGCAGCAGGAAATGCCTGCTCTCGATTTTGGTCCGCCCGCCGGCAGCAAATAGGCGGCGAGCGCGGCTCACAAAAAACCCGGCCTTTGCGAGGCCGGGTTTTGTTTTTCCGCCGAAGCGACCCGATCAGGTTCGCGTGCGCGACCGGATCTGGAAGCTGTCGAAGCTGTATTCCGCCACCTGCCACCAAGTGTACTGATCGCTGCGGAACGCCGCCATCGCTTCGTAGAGCTTCTTGAAGTTCGCGTTCTTCGCCGAGGTTTCCTTATAAACCTCGTTGGCGGCTTTCAGCGATGCGTCCATAATCGACGACGGGAACGGACGCAGTTGCGTGCCACCGGCAACCAGCCGCTTGAGAGCGGGCGGATTATACGCATCGTAGCGAGCCTGCATGGTTTCGTTGGCGAGCGACGATGCCGTCTTGAGGATCGACTTGTAGCCCGCCGGCAGCGCTTCCCATTTCGCCAGATTGACGAGGTTGTGCAGCGAAGGCCCGCCCTCCCACCAGCCTGGATAGTAGTAGTACTTCGCAACCTTCTGGAAGCCGAGCTTCTCGTCATCGTACGGACCGACCCATTCGGCGGCGTCGATGGTGCCCTTTTCCAGAGACGGATAGATGTCGCCGCCGGCCACCTGCTGCGGGACGACGCCGAGCTTGGTCAGCACCTGCCC
>JACDJB010001080.1_pt1 | contig 23237 bp, 20 predicted proteins | sample 7454121 | NCBI WGS metagenome assembly JACDJB01 (sample SAMN14253290, study PRJNA609438) | sludge metagenome | isolation source: sludge after 25d culture with pyrite | collected 2018-12-20
AAAAACGGGCAAAAATTTCCCTCCCGGAAGCCTAGCCGAGAACGTTGATACTGAAGGCATCGAGATGCATACGTTGCCGGTCGGGAGCCGTTTACTGGTTGGTAATGTGGTGCTGGAGATCAGCCAGATCGGAAAGGACCCGGAAGAAGACAGCCCGTTTCATAATGAAGTAGGGATCAGTATCATGCTGAGCGAAGGGGTGTTTACACGCGTGATCAAGCCGGGGACGATCAGGTCGGGAGATGAAATATCGGTGGTTCCGGATATCCGGGCTGCTGTTATCACGGTCAGTGACAAGGGGCATGCCGGCACGCGCGAGGACCAAAGCGGACCGGCGCTCATCGAAGCGCTAAAAGGAAAAGCCCGTGTTGACAGGACTGCAATTGTGCCGGATGAACTTGAGGAGATCAAAGCATTGCTGAAAGAGCTTTGTGATTCAGGTGAATTTGATGTGATCTTCACCACCGGCGGCACTGGTTTTGCCCCGCGCGATGTAACCCCCGAAGCGACCATGGCGGTGATTGATCGGCATACACCAGGCATTACCGAGGCGATCCGCCAGGCGAGTATGCAAATCACCCGCCGGGCGATGCTCTCCCGGGCTACGGCAGGCATCCGCCGGAGAACATTGATCGTCAACCTGCCGGGCAGCCCGAAAGGCGCTGTCGAATCCATCGAGGTCTTTTTGCCGGTGATGGCGCACGCGGTTGAGACGCTGCGCGGCGATACCTATGAATGTGGAAGATAATAGACCAATACGAGGTGTCCGTTATAAACACAGTATAATATGACTAAGACTATCAGAAAAGGAGAAAAAATGAAAATTAGTGCACGCAACCAACTCAAAGGAAAAGTTGAGAAAGTAATTATGGGCGCTGTCAATGCGGAAGTAATCATCCGCACAAGTGGTGGTGAAACGATCGTTTCGATTGTTACCAAGGAGTCCGTAGAGAGCCTGGGCTTGGTGGAGGGTAAGGAGGTTTACGCGGTTGTTAAGGCATCTAATGTAATGGTGGCGGTAGATTAAATAATCTTTTTTGAAGCGGCTGTGTGAAAGATTTGACACAGCCGTTTTTTTATATAAAAAATTTGTTACGACCCTCGTTTATACCCACTCAACCTGTCCGCTTTCAGTGTGCTCGTATCCACCCAGGCGGCGCAGAAGTGCATGGAACCCGTCACTTTGTAACCATAGGATCAATTGTTGAACGGGCGGAAGAGCTAAGGTTATTTCTCTCATCACAAGGTCGTAACGTTCAAGAGTGAGAAAAATGAAATCCAGACCGTAAGCTCTGGCAGCGGCTTCCAGCCCGATGCCTGTATCTGCACGTGAGTCAAACACAGCAGCCGCGACTTCAGAATGGGTGATCTTTTCATCCCTGTAACCCTGGACTACGGTGGGATCGATTTTAGACTGCTGCAGCAGCGAATCGAGGTAGACTCGTGTGCCCGACCCCGCCTGGCGGTTAATATAACGGACATCCGGTCGGGCAAGGTCTGTGATGGTGTGAATATTAAGTGGATTACCACTTTTTACAATGAACCCAACCTTCCGTTGGGCCAGGGTGACCAGGGCGATCTTTTCACCTGGAAACAGGCGTTGAATAAAAGGGGCGTTGTACGTTTCTGATTGTTTATCCCACAGGTGCGAACCGGCGATATCCGTCTCTTTTTTTTGCAGGCTTAGCAAACCCGGAAGGCTGCCAGTAAAGGAAATTTTTAAACCATAATCAGGGGCAACCTCATTGAAATGTGTGGCCATCCAGGCCACTGCCAGATCGTGGCTGCCTGAAAAGCGCAGGGTTTTTGCAGACGACCGGCTTTGAGGTTGAACGACAGCGCGCCAGCGATTGAGCGCAACCCTGAACGCGTCCTCCACATCAAGAGGGGAGTACCCCGATGTCATGGATTCCAGTAAAAAGGTTTCAGCCCGGTGGATGAGGTTGGCTCTTTGTAATGTATCCGCTGGCGCAAGCGGCGCTGCTCCTGTGACGCGGGTCCGTTTTCCAACGTGAGCGGCAACCAGTCCAGCAGATTCCAATTCCCGGATGGCACGTTGAACTGTACCGTTTGTGCAGTTCCACGTGTCAGCGAGGGTTCTTATGGATGGAATGGGATCGCCGGGTTTGTAGCTGCCATTATTGATTTCATTGCGGATGTACTCGGCAATGCGCAAATATAGAAAATCTTCATCCATAGCGGCTCCGATCTTTCTATCATTTTACCCGTTCATTCTATTGACGGGATAATCAAGTAAAGCTATCATTAAATGTATAACATTAACTATACAATTATACAGTATATGATGTGTTTAGTTAGAAGACAAGTGTTTGTTTGCGGGAAAGGTACTTCATTGTTTTACTAAAGCAATTGATTAAAAAAATATTAAGGAGTGGAAAATGAAGAAGTCAATCGTCACAATGCTGGGGCTTATACTGATCTTAAGCCTGCTGCTGGCAGCTTGCGCGGCAAAGCCGACCGAAGCCCCGGCAGCATCCCCTGCACCGGAAAATCCTGATGTGATCCTTGCGACCACGACCAGCACCAGGGATTCAGGCTTGCTTGACTACCTGCTGCCCATGTTCCAGGAGCAGACCGGCTATAACATAAAGATGGTCGCTGTTGGAACTGGTGAAGCGCTGGCGATGGGTGAGGAAGGCAACGCTGATGTGCTACTGGTACACGCACCCGCTTCAGAACTTGAACTCATGGAAGGCGGGTATGGCAAGGATCGCTTCCTGATCATGCACAATGACTTCGTTATCGCGGGGCCGGCGGATGACCCGGCGGGAATCAAAGGCAGCGAGAGTACAGCAGCGGCATTCACAGCCATAGCTGCTAGTGAATCTCCGTTCACCACCCGCGGCGATGATTCTGGAACGCATAAGATGGAACTGAGTTTGTGGGCATCCGCAGAAATTACCCCGGAAGGTGATTGGTACATTAACACTGGTCAGGGGATGGGAGATACGCTGCGCATCGCTTCAGAGAAATACGCATACACGCTCACCGACCGTGCTACCTACCTTGCGCTCAAGGATACACTTGATCTCGATATTCTGTTTGAAGGCGACAAAGTGCTGCTCAACATCTACCACGTCATTACGGTCAACCCGGATAAATGGCCGAACATGAATTATGATGGCGCAAAAGCCTTCGCCGATTGGCTGGTGACCAAAGAGGTGCAGGATCTGATCGGTAATTTTGGTGTAGATAAATTTGGTCAGCCGCTGTTCTTCCCGGACGCGGGAAAACCAGAGTACTAGTAAAATAGCCCTGTATGCAGAATCTCATAGACGGCATTATCAGGGCAATCCAGCTGCTGTTTCAGGGTGATCCGGAAGTTGTCCAGATCACCCTGCTTTCGCTGGCGGTTTCAGGCATTGCGACCCTAATCAGCATCCTAATCGGTCTGCCGCTGGGAACCTTCCTGGCAATGGTTCATTTTCGTTCGCGCCAATTCTGGATCAGCCTGATCAACACCGGTATGGCGCTGCCACCGGTGGTGGTGGGGCTGGTGGTTTCTATTTTCCTGTGGCGCAGCGGCCCGCTTGGATCGCTCAATCTCATCTATACCCCCGCTGCCATCGTGATCGCCCAGGTGCTTATCTCGTTCCCGCTGGCAGCCGGATTGACGATCTCTTCGCTCCAACAACTTGATCCGCGGCTCAGGGTTCAACTTTTAGGTTTGGGCGCATCAAAAATCCAGATGATACTGGCGTTGTGGAAGGAAGCGCGGCTTGCACTTGTTGCTGCGCTGATCGCCGCGTTTGGCAGCGTTATTTCGGAGGTGGGAGCCTCCATGATGGTTGGCGGCAATCTCAAAGGTTCCACCCGCGTACTCACCACTGCTATTGTGCTTGAAACGAGCCGCGGGGAATTCGCATCAGCCATCGCGTTGAGTATCATATTATTAAGCCTGGCTTTCCTGGTGAATTTTGCGTTAACGACTCTACAACAACGCAGGAAATGAGCGCATGAATTCTCTTCTTGAAATCCAGGATCTACTGGTAAAAGCAGACGGAAACATCATCCTCGATCTGCCCGAACTTGTTGTCGAAAAGAATGAGGTTCTGGTAGTTGTAGGACCAAACGGAGCGGGCAAGAGCACCCTGCTGCAGGTGGTTGCCGGTTTGAGAAAGACCTCACGGGGTACTGTCAAATTCACAGATTCGCCCGATTTGAGAGACCTGGCTTACCGCCGCAAGATCAGCACTGTGTACCAGTCGCCCCTCCTGCTGAGTGGAACCGTCGAGAACAATATCGCCAGCGGGCTTAAATTCCGCGGGATAAACCAGCAGGAAATACGCCAGCGGGTTGATTTCTGGATGGAACAGCTGCATATTTCACACCTGGCAAAGCGCAGATCCGGCTCACTTTCCGGTGGCGAAGCGCAGCGGGTCAGCCTGGCACGGGCTTTCTGCCTGCAAACAGAATTGATTCTGATGGACGAGCCATTCAGCTCCCTGGATACCCCCACTCAGCAGGAGCTGCTAGGGGACCTGCGCGAGATTTTTACGCGGACAAACCAGACCTGTATTTACGTTACCCACGACCTTGAAGAAGGTCTGGCGATCGGCGACCGGGTTGCGGTGCTGTTCAAGGGGAAATTGCATCAGTTGGACAAGGTTTCACATGTGTTTTCACACCCCAACACCCCTGAGGTCGCCGCATTCGTAGGGGTGGAGAACATCATCCCGGGGAAGGTGGAGCGGAAACTGGACGACCTGGTGCAGGTGAAAGCGAACGGTTCTCTATTTGATGTGGTGAGCGACCTGCCACCCGGCACACCGGTGTATATTTGCCTGCGACCTGAGGACATCACGCTCTACAACGATTCAGTTGAAATAAAGCCTTCCTCTGCCCGCAACAGGCTGCACTGCAGGGTGACCCAGTTGATCAACCAGGGTCCACTCACTCGCGTTCAACTGGAAGCGGGATTCAACCTCACCGCGCTTGTCACCCGACCATCGGTGAAAGATTTGGAACTTGAGGCAGGAAAAGAAGTGATCGCGGTCTTCAAGTCCACCGCGATCCATCTCATCGAAACCTGCTCTGATTCTTAGAAAACCAGATTACCCGTTACTCATCCTCAGGCAATTTGTAGGCGTGCCGTAATCCCATATCTTCGCTATTATCGATCGCTGATTGCATCTCGTCGATCATTCCAACGCCATGACGGTACTGGAACGGCCACATGGACCGAAGGTGGAAGAATGCGACGCGGTCACCGACCTTGAGAGGATGGTTGAGATCAGGCTGCATACCCGGCATCGCGCTCAGGTCACCGTTGATAAAGGTGATGCCCCGTTCCTCAGTCTTCATTCCCAGTTCGTTCAACAGGTCCTGCAGTGTACTGTTTTCCTGTAAAGAGACATTAACATTGGCAAAATTACGCTCATTTGGATCACCACCATAAACGGCCAGGTTGCCATAAAGCCAGGTGTCAATATAGATCTCGGTCATTTATCCTCCTCCGATGGGTGGAAAGATTCCCACCTCATCCCCCTCATTAAGTTGCTGGTCGAGTTCACAAATAATTCCATTCACAAAGCAGATCTTGACCTCATCAGGGGGTAATTTTAAACCTGCTGCAAGTTCTCCGAGTGTGCTTTTATCAGAGATTTCAATTTCAATCGCTTCGCCTATGGAAGCTTCGGGCAGATATTGCCTTAGATTTGCGAATAGTTTCAGCTTGATCTTCACTTTTTTACCCATGTAATGATGAATCAGGGGCAAATCACAATGTCTTGAGCCCACAGGCAATCCGCGCAGGAGGGATTCCATCCCCAGCATCCTTCGTTCAGCTCACGCAGGTCGCAAGTGTCGCGCAGGTCGCAATCCGGGCAGGAGGGGAAGTGGAAAATGAGCACTTCGCTGCGGAAGCGGGTGTAATCTTCTGACATCCATATCTCTGCCAGGGAGGAATCATTGACATTACCCAGCACGTAGCGGGTGACATTTTTCTTCCGTCCGTCAATGGCGTAGTATGAGTAGTTATGGGAGAGCGCATAACAAGGTGCTACTCCTCCATCCCAACCCACAACAGTTGCGCGATCATTTACAAATCGGCAGCGTCGTTCAGCCCCCCAATGCATGTGCGGCAGTTCAAGGTTACCCCAGGCGATAAAAGCGCCGGTTTGCACCGGGAAACCGCTGGATTTGAAGGGTTCCTGAGGTTCGTACCCGTACAGGATCTCTGACCTCATCTCCTCGGTGTAGGCAAGCACATTGCTCACCAGTACCCTAGAAGCCTGCAGCTGCATTGCCAGGTTTGTAAGCTTGCCAAGTTCCTTATAGTTGGATTTCAACGCCACAAATTCGATACCCAGGGCGGGAAGCAGGGTGTTCATTTCCTGTTTGATCTCGTTGAGACGATGCAGGTTTTCCAGCACCTTCCCCAGGTCTGCGCCGCGCACTTCCTCGTAGGTCTCCGGCTTGACGCCATCCACTGAAACCACCAGTCGGTCAACCCCAAGGCGAACAAGTTCTCTGGTCATCTGCGGGGTCAATAACAGCCCGTTGGAACCAACTGTGACGGCAATATCGCGTTCACGTATCGCTGCGATCATATCGAGAATGCGGGGATGCGTCAGCGGTTCTCCGAATCCAGTGAATACCACCCGTTTCAGATCCGGTAAACCATCAAGGCTGGAAACGATGTGCTCAAAAGTTTCCCGTTTCATTACTGCAATCGGGTCGTCCCATATGTTGCGGATGCATGTGCTGCATTGCAGGTTGCAGGCGGTTGTCGGTTCTATGTACAATTTGCGCACGTTTGGCACACGCGGGTGAAGGATAAGATCTCCCTCCCGTTCATTAAGCCAGTATTCTGAACATGCGTTCATTTGACGCCGATCAAGAAAGCTTTTTGGCAGTATCAGGTTTCCATTGGCATCTGAGGAAATTTTTGGCATTTATTGCTCCGCTTAATTTTATACCGGTAATCAGGTTGAAAATTATAACATTTAAAAAAACCTCCCTTCCTGATCGTACAGGAAGGGAGGCAACGCAGACATTACTTAAAGCTCGCCGAAGACAGAATCCAATGTTTCGTCAGAGACATCGAAGATGTTGTTATGCGGCGGCAATGGTTCGTTTTTCATGAACTCAGGGATGCGATCCGCTTCCTTACTGATTCCAGCGGCCTCATTGAATTTACGTTCAACTTTGAGGATTTCGCCGCCCAGCTTGAGGATATCGTCCGCTGTCCAGTTGAATCCCGTCACGCCGTTGACCTCGTCGATCATGCCCTGGTAACCGCTGGCAATATCGAGGATGGCAAAGGCGATGAAGAGGCAGTGACCGGATGAGTCGATGAAAGCCGTGGTAGCCTGGAAAGCGCGGCTGAGGGCAGCTTTGCCCTCCGGGCTGAGGGGATCCTGCTTACCCATCACGCCGAGGATCTCAGGAGCGATAGTGTAACCCGCGGTGTGGTCAGCACCCATGGTAGTCGTGGCGTAGGTGATACCAATGCCCTTGACCGCGCGCGGTTCGTAGGCGGGCATAGCCTGACCTTTCACCACAGGGACGCGGCGCACGCCGTATGCGCGACCGGTTGTCGCTGCGCCAGCGCCAAGGATGCGGCCTTGTGCGGTGCCTTTACCCATTTCATGCACCAGTTCAATGGCAGCTTTGCTGTCACCGAAGGGGATCAAACCACCATCCATGGCGACCCCGATGGCAACACCGGTCTCGATCGTATCCAGACCGTAGTCGTTGCACAGCGCATTCATCTTGGCTACGTCTTCAAGGTTGTCGATGCCGCAGTCAGCGCCCAATGCCCAGGCAGATTCGTATTCCAGGCATGAAGTGATCTCTTCACCATTTTCGTCATACACGGTGTTCGAGCATTGAATGATACAGCCGGGGCTGCAGGCATGGTTGTAAATTTCCTTGCCTTTGCGTTCCTTGTTTTTCTCAAAGATGGTTTCACCGCTGATCTTGGGGGCGCCTTCGAAGCGACCACTGGAGAAGTTGCGGGTGGGAAGTCCACCAGCCTCGTTGAGGATGTTGACCAGGATGGCGGTGCCGTAGGAATTCAAGCCGCCTTTTGGTTTGGTGATCGCGTGCGTGCGCAGCGCGTCGATCATCTTCTTACGGCCTTCCTCAAAGAGGGCTTTGTCGACGATTTCAACACCGGGTGCGCCAGCCCGATCAAGGACGATGAATTTGAGACCCTTGGTGGCCATCACCGCGCCCAGTCCGCCGCGCCCGGCGTAACGGGTGGCATTTTTGGATTGATCATTGAATGCCACACCTGAGTTGCTGTAACCGTGCTCGGCGGCCATGCCAATGCTGCACACGGAGACCTTTTCACCGAATTTTTTGTACATGTCGGGGTGAACTTCGGTCAGAGGTTTTCCGATGTATTGAGCGGCTTCAAAGAATTCAATTTTTGGTTTGCCATCCCATTTGATCGCGATGCCCCAATATTTCCCTTTTTCCTCGGGGAAACCTTCGATAATGAGGGCTTTGATATTCAACACAGCCAGGTCAGCTGCCCAGGACGTGCCAGCGTTCGCTTCCTTGATCCCGCCGGTCAGGGGTGATTTACCACCAACAGAGATACGGGCAGAGGTGGGGGCGCTGGTGCCGGTGGTGTAACCAGGTGCGAAGACCAGTTTGTTGCTCGGTCCTAACGCGTGGCTTTGAGGGGGAACTTCATCTGCGATGAGATTTGAGGTCAAGCCACGACCAGCAAAACCCCTGTATTTTTCCGGCACCTCGGTTACTTCATAAGTTCGATTGGTCATATTAACGCGTACGAAAAACATGCTAACCTCCTTTGTAATCAACTGATGTTGTGATTTATAAAAAACTGCCAATCTGATTTTCTCCTGCGCCCTCCTTATAAATAGCCTTAAAAACAAATGTACAAAGGACAACTTACTGGCAGAATTTATCTGCTCAGATAGGAGCTCTCCTTTGCACACTGGCAGGCATGGAAATTGCTCTCCATACCCTATCGTTCATTTGTCCCGGTGGGAGCAAATGAATCGGAGGATATTCAATTGTGTCTTGCAGCATTCATGGCACGGTATCTAACCGTGTAAACTCATTATATAAACATTTGATTGGAATTGTCAACAAAATTTCAAAGCAAATGTAATCATTTGTGCCGTTACTTTCGGCAGTTATTGCTGTTTATGCTTGCACTCTGTCAACGACCGGCTGGCTTTCGATTTCAAGTTGACTCTTCTCGGCGCGTGCTTTTCGCCTGGCTTCCTTGCGAAGGTTGAGTTCGGTTACGACCTGAGTGTATTTTTCACGGCTGAGCGGGTAGAAGATGGCGAAGACGATACCCGTGAAGAGCAGCGCAGCCGGAATGGGTCCGATGACGATCTTTAAACCGAGCAGTGCGCTGGGAGGTTGTTCCACCGCGTTGGAAACGTACCCCGTGACCTCAAGCAGCAGCAACGAGAGCGGCACAGCGATTGAATTTGCGATCTTGCCCATTAATGTGATCAGGCTGTAGAAGGTGCCCTCGTGACGTTCCCCGGTCTGGTATTCATCCCATTCGATGGCATCCGGGATGATCGCCCACGGTAACACCTGCGCTGCGCTCAACCCGAACCCGATGAGCATACACATCATCAGCAGGACCCAGATGGGAGTCTGGGGGGTGAGAATGGTCAACACGCACATCATCACAGCCCAAAATGAAACACCGATGATATAAGCCATGCGTTTATTGCCCTTTTTGGATATCCAGTTCCAGAAGGGGAGCGCGATGATCGCGGAGATGAAGATGGCCCCCATTAGCAGGGAACTCTGACCCGGCCGCTTAATAACGTATTTGATATAAAACATCAGGTTTGTCTCAACAAGGATGATGACGATCCATGTGCACAGATAGATCATCGCGCCGAAAAAGAAGGGTTTGTTCTTCCGTACAGCCTTGAACGCGTCTTTGATCTTTGGTTGAGCCTGTTCGGTATATTCTTTATTTTCACGCACGCTGAAGAACACGATCAGGTACGGGACAGCTGCCAGCAAGCCAAAGATGACCGCCATCAAAACGACCCGGTTGGCGTTTTCAGGCACCATTGAACCGATCACTAGCATGGGCAGCGTGTAGGCGGTGAGACCGCCGAGTGTGTTGAAAAGCATGCGGAAGCTGGTCAGCTGCGTGCGCTCATCATAATCCTGGGTCAGCTCAGGGGTGAGCGCGAAATATGGCATGTAAACGGTTGTGGCGCTGGCTTCATAAATCAGGTAGACCGCGGCGAAAAAGAGCAACAACCCGGTCTGCGTGGTGATGAACGCCGGCTTGATCCATAGCAGGACGAAGGTGAGCGCGAAGGGCAGCGCGCCGAAAAGCAGCCAGGGGCGACGCCTTCCCCAGCGCGTACGTGTTCGATCTGAAAGATACCCGACCAGCGGGTCGTTCACATAATCCCAACTGCGTCCGATAAAAAGCGCAGCAGCCGCCAGAGCTGGTGTAACCCCAACCACATCCATCATGAAGATCGGGAATAACGCGGCGATGATGGAATTGTTCATGCTGTAACCGAAGTCTCCAGTGCCGTAGAGAAGCTTGGTTTTTGTGCGAAGTCTGGATTCGGATTCCATTTCAATACCTTTTTCTTGGGATGATGATTGTGCTTATTTTATACTCATTTTCTTTATGGTGTGAATTGAGTCTCAGGTATGTGATTTGCGAAAAAATTGAACTCGAAAACTGATTTGGTTTGTATAATAAACATGTAAAGTTTATATCAAAATTCCCCCGGGTTTCGATAAGGAGGTTAATCATGCGCGTACTTTTCTATCGCGTTTACCAGGCGATTATGCGGTTGGTGGCAGGTATTGTGAAATGGAAAAACGCACCATTGATCGAGGGAGAGAACAGCATCCTTAAAATTCCCGCTTTGATCATGGAAGCAGGATACAACAGGGTTCTGTTGGTGACAGATAAGGGCATCACGTCACTGGGTTTGACTGCCCCGCTGCTGGCAGAACTAAAGAAAGCCGGAATCACTTGTATTGTTTATGATGAAACCGTTCCCAACCCAACGATTGACAATATCGAAGATGCACTGAAGATGTACAAGTTGCACAATTGCCAGGCGATAATCGCGTTTGGCGGGGGTTCTCCGATGGATTGCGCCAAGGGGGTAGGTGCGAGGCTTGCCCAACCGAACAAAACCATTCCCCAGATGCGCGGCTTACTAAAGGTGATGAAGAAAATCCCCATGTTGATCGCAGTTCCCACCACTGCCGGCACGGGCAGTGAGACCACAATAGCAGCGGTGATCTCAGATCCGCGCACTCATGAAAAATACGCTGTTAACGACTTTCACCTGGTGCCAACTTATGCGGTGCTTGACCCGCTAATCACAGTCAACCTGCCGCCGCATATCACTGCCACCACAGGCATGGACGCACTAACTCACGCTGTTGAGGCGTACGTTGGGAGAAGCAACACGGAGGAAACGCGACTGGCGGCACGAAAGGCGGTCAAGTTGATCCATGAGAATCTTAACACTGCTTATTCAGAGGGCGGCAATCTCACAGCCCGCAGCAATATGCTCAAAGCAGCGTTCTATGCCGGGATCGCGTTCACAAAAGCTTATGTTGGTTATGTACATGCCATTGCGCACACGCTGGGCGGGTATTATCGCGTCCCGCATGGACTGGCGAATGCGGTGATCCTACCGTATGTAATGGAGTATTACGGTGATACAGCTCATCAACCATTGTCGGAACTGGCAGATCTGATCGGGATCACCATGGAATCGGATACTATGGCTGCTAAAGCGCACAAATTTATTACCTGGATCAGGGACATGAACATCCGAATGAATATCCCAGACAAACTGGAGGGAATTCAAGAAACTGACCTGCCGGGTATGATCCATAATGCGCTCAAAGAAGCCAACCCGCTTTACCCCGTACCAAAGATCCTTTTCGCTGAGGATCTGCAAAAACTTTACGCGATGATCCGATCGTAAGCACAGGAGAGGAAAATTTTCACAGAGGAACTCCAGGGTTCCTTTGTGTTTTCACGTTGTAGGGCTTTGCAACAACTGAAACAGGAATCTAAGGTGCTCCTGCCAGCACCTGCATGGTGATCACTTCCACCGGGCAGGCTTTCGCGCAGATGCCGCAGCCTGTGCACGTACCCGGTGAGGCAAGGACAGGATAAACCTTGTTGTACCTGTCAATACCCACCTTGCTCAACTCCAGGCAGCTGAACGGGCAAGCCTGCACGCAGACACCACAGGCGGCGCAAAGGGTGTACTCAACCACAGGGATCTGTTTAGCCATATTCCACTCCTTCGCTAAAGCGCATCCAGCCCGAGTTGGGCTTTTGTCACTGCTGTGGGGATGCCGGTTTGCTCTTCCCATCCAAAGTGTTTCCAATGCAGCTTCATCATTTCCTCAATGGGAACAGTTTTTCCCTTGTTGGGACCTTCCGACAGAGGTGGCACACCCGCCAAGCGCGGGCTGATCTTGTAACTCATCGGGTCGACGCCGTGTTTGATCGTGAACATCTGGCGCAGCGTTTGGATGCGTTTGCCGATCTCCATGTATTCATCCGGAGTTTTCTGCCAGCCGGTTGCAGCGTTGAGCCATTCAAACAATTTCCAATGATTAACCCCCAGCATCATCGCGAACAGGCAACCGCCAGCTCCGTCAGCGAGTTCTTTGTAACAGGAGGAAGCTACGCTCTTCAACGCCAATTTGTCGTTAGGGATATATTCATCAGCCTTCAGGTAAGCGCCGGTAGGAGGAGCCCAGGTAACTTTTTCCCATAAGTGCATCATATCGTAATACTGCGCGCAGCCAATAGTGTGCCGACCGGGTGTTGGATCAACACTGAAGTGGATTGCCAGCAAGGGATCAAAGCGTGAATCATGCATACCCGGCTCGACACCGCCCGCGGTGACAACGTAAGGCTGCCCGGTTACGCCCAGTTTCGAGGCGGCTGCTTTAACGCCGTCAGCGAGCAAATCGCCAATGCCATCCCGTGCGATCATCTTCTTCACCAGGGCGATGATCGCCTGCGTGTTGCCCCAAGACAGGTCTATCCCATCTGCCAACGCCTGCGTAAGAACACCCTTCTCATAACACTCCATTGCAAAAGCCACCGTACTTCCGGCAGCTATTGAGTCCATTCCTGCCCGGTTGAGCAGCTCGTTGATGTAGAAAATCGCGTCCAGGTCCTTGTTCATTACCAGACCGCCAAAAGTTGTGCAGGTTTCGTATTCGGGTTTGTGGGAATGAGTGAATTCGCCGTTTGTCGATTCAGCAATGTCAACGATTCCCCCGCAGCCTATTGTGCAACTGTAACAATGGTACTTCTTCTTTTCAACTTTCAATATCTTCTCAGGGTTGAGATGTTTGAAATACGACCGGTTGTAATCCTTTACCGATCCCTTCCAGTTTTTCAGCGGTGTATCACCTGAAGTGATTCCCAGCGTGTTGTTACTGATCGTACCCCAGCGCTTCATCAGAATCCCGGCCATCGCGCCGTCAAGAGGTAGTGCGCGTGTCATTCCTCCCATTATTCTTCCCATTAATGGGAAGATACCACCTCTGACAAACCCGGGAAGGTTGAATTTTCGCATTTTGGCTGATAAATCCTTGCTCAACGCTTTCATGGCAGCCGGGTCGTGACTTCCGATTGGTTTTACCCCGGCCAGGACCACAGCTTTGAGATTTTTGGACCCCATCACGGCTCCACCGCCAGAGCGGGCTGCTAACCTGCCGCCATCGTTGACGATACCGGAAATGAGAGAGAGTTTCTCACCAGCTGGTCCGATCAGCGCTACGACAGGTTTCTTCTTGTTCCAGTTCTCCTGCTGAAGTGTCTTTTCAGCTTCAATGGCATCCTTTCCCCAGACATGGGTGGCATCCTTGAGGACGGCTGTGGTGCTGTCTACGAAGAGGTAGACCGGTGTGGGAGAAACACCTTTGATGAAAATCGCGTCGTATCCACATTGTTTGATAGCAGGTGAGAGATTACCGCCGCAGTTGGCATCCCCCCATCCACCAGTGATGGGTGATTTAAACACCGCCATCCATCTGCCAGTCACAAGGCTCGGCGTACCGGTGAGCAATCCGCTGACGAAACCCAGCATGTTATCCGGTCCCAGTGGGTCAGCACCTGCCGGTATATGCTTATAGAGAATATATGTCCCCAACCCGACACCAGAAAGGAATTGTTCATAGACCGCGTCTGGAATGGTTTCAGAATGTATGACTTTGGTAGTCAAATCCACAAATAAAACTTTACCTGTGTAACATTTCATAAAGCCTCCTGGTTTTTACCCGGTTACCCACCATGGATGGGAAAAAGAAATGTAACCGTATCACCTTCTCTCAACCTGGTGTTCCATTTTACCTGTTCGTAATTTAACACATAGAGAATTGACAACCGCAGCGGCAGGGGAATCTGCAATACTTGAAGCAGATCCGCAAAAGTTGCTCCGTCCTTCAACTCGACAGTGCCGTCAGTGTCGAGTTTTTTGACTTGAACAAATGGAGGAATAAAGACTTTTACTTTAATATCCGAGCCTTTCTCCAGTGATATTCCGGATCTTGCACGATGGAAAAAATGAACTGATTAGATTTTACCTTTAATTTAAAATCCCCGGAATCCAGGATTCCGGGGGAGTTGATCAATGCTGCTGCGTCACGGAAAATTCGTTTTTATTCGATCTCTGAAAGCCTCACCGGTCGATTTTCGTCCAGCGATCTCTTTGCTGCCATGGCGATGACGACGGGCACGCGCCCGTCCTCAACGGTCACGGGGGTGACTGTATCCTCGCGAACAGCCGCGATAAAATCTCTCATCTCAGCCACAAACGAGTCCATGTAACGCTCAAGGAAGAAGTAAAGCGGTTTTTCTGCATGGACGCCCTCTGCATCGCTGTACACACTTGTATTGGGGGTGTTGTTAGCGGTAGCCGCCATACCGCCGGAGCCGAAAACTTCAGCGCGCTGGTCATACCCGTAGACGGCTTTGCGGCAGTTGTCGATGGTGCCAATGGCACCGTTGGCAAATTTGAGCATGATGATGGCGGTGTCTATATCGCCGGCTGCCCCAATGGCAGGGTCAACCATCACACCGCCGAAGGTCGATACTTCTTCAACCTCGCTGTCAGAAAGATAACGCGCCATATCAAAATCGTGGATCGTCATGTCGAGGAACATCCCGCCGGATGTCTTCACATACTCCGCGGGAGGGGGCGCCGGGTCGCGGCTGGTGATGCGCAGGATCTGCAGGTCGCCGATTTTGCCTTCCTTGACCAGGTCGCGCAGTTTCTTGAAATTCGGGTCGAAGCGGCGATTAAATCCGATCTGGCATTTCACGCCCGCTTTGTTGACGGCTGCGATGGCTTTGTCGATCTTTGCCAGGCTGTGATCAACCGGTTTTTCACAAAAGATGTGCTTGCCAGCCGCGGCTGCTTCGATCATCAGGTCCGCGTGTGTGTTCGTGGAGGAGCAGATCGCCACAGCGTCGATCGTTGGATCTTCCATGATCTTTTTATAATCCGAATAGACGTGCGGAATATGCAGTTTTTCCGCCAGTTCCTGCGCCGCGGTGATATTGACATCCGCGATGGCTTCCACGACAGCGCCGGGGACACGGGTGGCGAGGGTTTCCGCGTGGATCTTTCCGATCCTGCCCGCGCCGATGACACCAACTTTGATCACTTTCTTGTCGCTCATAATTTCCTCTTAATTAAAACCAATGGATTTAAGATATTCGCGGTTGCGCAGCGCTGATTCGTAAGGGCTGCCCATACCGGGAAGTACATCCTGCTCAACGACGATCCAACCCTCGAACCCCTGCTTTTCCAGCTCGGCTTTGATTGCCGGAAAGTCCACTGCGCCCTTGCCCAGTTCACAGAACACTCCTTCTGCGACTGATTTGAAGTAATCCCAGCCCTCAAGGCGTGATCGTTCAGCGATGTCCGGCTGGCAATCCTTGAAATGCATATGCCACACGCGCCCCGAGTTCTTTTTGAGAAACTCGAGCGGGTCGCCGCCGGCAAACTGGTAATGACCGGTATCGAGGCAGAGCCCCACCAGGGATGGATCGGTGAGCGCGAACAACTTATCGACTTCCTGCGGGGTTTCAACGTAACCGCCGCAGTGATGGTGGAAAACTAGTCGCAGACCGGTCTCATCTTTGACTGCTTTGGCGATCTTATTGGCGCCCTCCGCAAATGCCTCCCATTCGGCATCGCTCAGGCCCATTTCAGGCTTGACGCGACCGGCGTGGAGGGTGCGTTCCGGCACCTTGCCATTGTCATCCGCCAGCACGATAAAGGGGGTTGTGCCTTCGACTGCTGCCAGCAGGCGCGCCACCTTGAGCGCAGCTTCAACACCCTGCGCGTGGGTACTCCTGTCCTTGAGCGCCACCGGGACAAACGCGCCCAGCAGGGTCAACTCCCGTTTGCGCAATTCCTCTTTCAGTTGTACCGGATCGGTGGGCATGAATCCCCAATCACCCAGCTCGGTGCCTTCATACCCCGTTTTTTGCATTTCGTCGAGCACCAGCGAGTATCCCGCTGCCTGACCCTCCAGGTCAAACTCCAGGGCTCCCCAGGAACACGGCGCGTTGGCAATTTTGATCATAAGTCCTCCATTGTTTTCAATGATTTGCAGAATGATTATTCAATTTCACTTAACAAAACCGGGCGTTCCTCGTCAAGAGACAGGGTCGCCGCGATGCCGATGGCGGTTGCGGCGCGTGCGTCTTCGCCGGTCACATCCGGTTCTGTACCGTTGATGATGTGGTTCACAAATACGCGTATTTCTTCCGAGTAGGCGGCGCCGAACCGTTCCATAAAATAGGGGACTGTATCGTGTGTGACGCCCGCCCGTGTGAGGACAAGCGTGGGGGTCTGCTGCAGGTAGCCAATCCACAGGCTGCCCTCGGTGCCCATCACTTCAGTACGGATGTCATAGCCATACACCGCGTTGCGGCTGATGTCGATATTACCCACCGCGTCAGTAGCGAATCGTAAACTGATCACGGCGTTGTCGATATCACCGACCCCTTTCAACTCGGGGAAAGCCAGGCAGGCCCCTTCGCTGAACACCCGTGTAACCTCTGCGCCCATCAACCAGCGCGCCAGGTCGAAATCATGCACGCCCATGTCCATGATCATCCCGCCGCTGTTCTCGCGCCGGGCAAATTCCAGGCTGGTGCGCCTGGGGTCGCGGCTGGTCGACTTGAACATCACCGGCATACCGATGATACCATCCATGATCTTCTGCTTTGCAGCGGCGTAAGGAGCGTCAAAACGGCGCATAAAGCCCATCTGCAGCTTCACTCCTGCTTTCTTCACCGCGGCGATCGCTTCATCACAGGCGGTAAGATCTTGCGAAAGCGGTTTTTCACAGAAGATCTGTTTACCGGCTTGTGCCGCAGCGGTGACCACTTCGGCGTGGGTGCCGGTAGGAGAAGCGATCACCACCGCTTCGATATCCTTTTGCGCGAGCAGTTCGTGATAATCACGGAATTTTTGCGGGATGTGATAACGTGCGGCGACATCGTCAACCGCTTCGGTGTTCGGATCTGCCACCGCCGCCAGGTCGACTTCTGAAACCGTGAAAGCAAGTGTGTTGGCAAACACCTTACCCATCCTGCCAGCCCCAATCAAACCAAATCTTATACTCATGGATTCGCCTCGAAATGTAGATTTGACTTACAGGAAGTACTTTTCATCCTTACGGTGCTGTTCGTATTCCTCGCGCGCTTGCCTGACAGAAGGCATGGTTGAAACCTCCGCCACCGCCACATCCCACCATGATTCATAACCGGGCACCTTCACTTCGCGGTCAGTCCTGATGACAATCACCGATGTGTGATCAAGTTCCCTGGTCTTTTCCAGAACCTGTTTGAACTCAGCGATCGAACCCGGGGTGAATACCTCAGCCCCCAGACTGGCGGCGTTGGCGGCAAAATCGACCTGCAATTTCGCGCCGTCCAGATTTCCTGTTTTCGGGTCGCGCCGGCGGAAGCGGGTGCCGAATCCTTCACTGCCGAGTGAAGTGCTCAGGCTGCCGATCGAGCCGAAACCGGAGTTATCGACCACGATGATGTTGACCTTGATGCCTTCCTGAACCGCGGTGAGGATCTCGGTGGGGTTCATCAGGTAGGTGCCGTCACCCACCCAAACATAAACTTCGCGTGCGGAATCTGCCATTTTCACGCCCAGCGAAGCGGGGATTTCGTACCCCATGCAGGAGTAGCCGTATTCCATGTGATAGGAGTTGGGTGTTTTGGCGCGCCATAGCTTATGCAGGTCGCCCGGCTGGCTGCCGGCAGCAGACATAAGCACGTCGCGCTCCCCAATGGTCTCCCAGATCGCCCCGATGACCTCGCTCTGACCCGGTACCGGATGATGGTCGAGGTGGTAAAGGCGGTCGGTTTCGGCTTCCCAATCCTCTTTTAAGTTCCGTATTTCTTCGGCGTATTCAGGGGTTACCTGGCAGCCTCTAACCGATTGCACCAGTTCCTCCAGCGTCGCGCGGGCGTCTGCCAGCAGCGGCAGCCCTGAGTGTTTGAACGCGTCCATTTCGAACAGGTTGATGTTGATGAATTTCACTTCGGGATTCTGGAACGCGGTCTTGGATGCCGTGGTGAAGTCTGAATAGCGTGTGCCAATGCCGATCACCAGGTCGGCATCGTGCGCAATGCGGTTGGCTGGCAGCGTACCGGTAGCACCGATCGCGCCGAGGCATTGAGGGTGGTCATAAGGCAGCGAACCTTTTCCAGCCTGGGTTTCACCCACCGGAATTCCAGTCTGGCGGGCGAAAATATCGAGCGCCCGGGTGGCATCACTGAATAGCACACCGCCACCGGCCACGATGAGCGGTCGTTTGGACGCCTTGATCCATTGGACAGCCCTGGCAAGCATCTCGCGATCAGCCATGGGGCGGGAGATATGCCATACCCGCTTGCGGAACAGCTCTTCGGGGAAATCATAAGCTTCAGCCTGCACATCCTGCGGCAGCGAAAGCGTCACCGCGCCGGTGTCCGCGGGGGAGGTGAGCACGCGCATCACTTCAGGCAGCGCTGTAATCAACTGATCGGGGCGGCTGATGCGGTCCCAATAGCGTGAAACCGGTTTAAAACAATCGTTAACGCTGATGTCCTGGGTGTTGGGCGATTCCAGTTGCTGCAGTACAGGCGCAACGTTGCGGCGTGCGAAAATGTCGCCGGGGAGTAGAAGCACAGGCAGCCGGTTGATGGTGGCGAGCGCTGCGCCGGTGATCATGTTGGTCGCACCGGGTCCGATGGACGAGGTGCATGCAAACGCCTGCATGCGGTTCTTCATCTTGCTAAAACCGCTGGCAATGTGCACAGCTGCCTGTTCATTACGCACCATGATGTATTTAAAATCAGGGTTTTCCTGCAGCGCCTGCCCAATTCCTGCCACGTTCCCATGTCCAAAGATGCCCAGCATCCCCGCAAAGAAGAGCGTTTCAACACCGTCGCGCTCAACGTACTGGTTTTTAAGGAACCGGATCAGCGCCTGGGCGGTGGTAAGTCGAATGGTTGTCATAATTGATCTCTCCAATTCTCAGCAGGTCGGGGTTCAGTTGATATCCGGGTTGGGGATCATAAAGTCGCGCACCACTGCCTGCAGGTCGTGGTAGGAGGAAACAAACCCGCGCAGAGTCCTTACAGTAGCGCCGTATGTATCGAATTCTTTGACAGTCATACCATCCGGTTCGTAGGCTTTACGGAAATCAGGGATCCTGGTCAACATCTCGTTGATGATTTTCGGGTCAACCGGGTCAGCCATACGTTCCTTCACTTCGATATCGCTGGCGTTGATCTTCAGTTGCCATTCGTAGGGGATCGTCAGGATGATATCGCCGCCGATGAGTTCGGACCAGTGACCCAGGTGGCGGTACGCAGCACCCAGCAGTCTCGCGCGGTAACCGCGTTCCTGGTAAATGCTGTAAGCCCGTTTGAGGCACGCGATACCCGCCCAACCCAGGTATTCGGGATCGATCTCGACCCCTGATTTCTTCGCCGCAATTTTCATCCAGTCATCCGTGCGGCCGATCATGATGGTGCAGACAGGCGACATTGTATCGATCGGTTTGCCCTCAGCTTCACGGCGGTTGAGACCGCGTTCCATGGCTTCGGCGACAGCGATCGCCTGCGGGACGGTGAAGCAAACCGTCGCGTTGATCGAAACGCCGTTGTAGGTCGCCTCTTCGATCGCCTCGACACCGGCGCTGGTGACCGGCGCTTTGACCTGCATGTTCGGGGCAAGGGTATTGAAGTGAATGGCGTGTTCGGCAATCCCTTTGGCATTGCGGTAAAGCTGGGGATTGGTCTGAATGGACAGGCGACCTTTCTTTCCTTTAAATCGGTCGTAAGACGGTTTCAACAACGCCGCACCGCGCACTGCCATTTCCTCGATCAACTTCCAGGTGACCTCAACCTCTGACCAGGTGGGGTTCTCATCAATGATCTGGTGAATTCGATCTTCCCACAGGTGCATTTCTTTTTTAAGCACGTTGAGGACGATCGTCGGGTTTGTGGTGGCGCCGACAGCGCCATTTTCGATCGCGTAGGTCAATTCCTCGATCGAACAGGAATCGTTCCAGTAATCGGTTGGAGAGGTCATTACAGTCTGATGAAGTTTGCTTTTATATTCACTCATTTTCTTAACTCCTTGGTTTACTATTCATCGATAGATCCACTATCGGTAAGCGCGAATCCAAAGCCTTCCAGGTGTCTTTGACCCAGGCGTAGCGCGGATCGTCAGCGCTGGCAAGCGATTGATCGGTACCGGCGAGGTAATTCAGATAGTACGCGTTATACCCCTGCGCAGCGACCACCGGGTGATAACCTTCAGGTGAAAGCATCACGTGATCGTTCTGAAGCAGCACCAGTTCATCGATCCTGCCGTCGTCGGTGTAGCAGCGCTGGTAAGCGTAGCCTTCCGGTTTGTCGATCTTGTAGAAATACACTTCCTCCAGGTCGGCTTCCAACACTTTACCGTCAGCGTCGACCCGGCGTATATCGTGCTTGTGCGGCGGGTAAGAGCTCCAGTTGCCGGAGGGGGTGTACACTTCCACCACCACCAGGCGTTCGCAAGGGAACCCGGGCAGGATCATTTGATTGATCTGGCGGGAGGCGTTATCACCGCCGCGCAGTTCGACACTAACATCTTCCGGTTTGATCAGGCGTGGAGGGTAATCCTTAGTCGCTGCTGCCCAGCCGCAGGCAAAATCCACCTCGCCATAACTTGCTTTGACGGTAAATTCGGTTTTCCTGGAGAGATAAAGTGTGGTCGGCATTCCGCTGAACACATCCTTACGGCTGCCGATCGCTTTCCAATCCCCTTTGTTCGAGATCACATCCACGGTACCCCCGAGAATGGTCAGCGCCAGCTCGTTTTCACCGCTGTTAAAATGCCACTCTTCGCCCTTTGGGAGCTTAACTGCGGTAAAAGACAGGTGCTCCCAGCCGGCGCTCTCCGGCGTTATGGAGATGTATTCCCGTCGTGTGTAATCAGGTTTTACTAACAAGCGTGATTCGGTTGATGTCATAAGTTTCTCCTTTCCGGTTGTTTGGTTGACTCGCGAACCAGCAATTGACCGCGCATCAATTTGGACATTGGATGGTCATTCGGTTCTCCGGACACTGTCTGTTTGACCAGGTCCATTAACATTTTGGCGGCTTCAGTCCCGATCGACCGTTTTGGTTGGTCAAAGGTGGTCAAAGGCGGGTTGGTGTAAGCCGAATAACGGATATTATCGAAGCCAACAATGGAAATATCCTCCGGCACCCTGATTCCGTTGCGGATCAGGAAATGCAAAGCACCGATGGCGGTGAGGTCGTTGAAGCAGAAAACCGCGCTGATATCCGCTTGTTTTTTTAACAATTCCTCCATCCCGGTAAAGCCGTCTTCGATCTCTCCGCCGGGTTGGTGCAGTACGAAATTTGGATTGAATGCCAAGTCAGCAGCGAGAAATTCATGCTTGAGTCCCCGCAGGCGGTTGTTGTTAATTTTGGAAGCGCGCTTGTTGCCGATGTAGGCGATGCGTTCGTGTCCGAGATCAAGCAGGTGACGGGTGACCTGTTGAGCCCCGTAGAAATCGTCGTGTGAAATGGTGTATTTGTGATTGCGATGGGACTGGTTATTGATCACCACCGCCGGGATGCCGTATTGGTCCAGCAGGTTATAGCTTTCCTGGTTGACCGGAACGGATCCGATGATGACCCCGTCGACGCGGTGTTCACTGAACGCCTGGATGATGCTTTTTTCGTGTTTTGGATTCATAAATGAAGAGGCGATAAAAATGCTGTAACCCGCGTCTTTCACCGCGTCCTCAATTCCCTGCAGGATTTCACCAAAATAAGGATTGTCGATTCGGTTAACCAATACGCCCAAAGCCCGGGTGTGGCGCGTTTTTAAACCCCTGGCGGCAGCGCTGGGAAGGTAACCCATTTCTTCAGCGATATCACGGATAAGGACAGAAGTCTTATCAGGAATACTGGGATTCCCGTTCAACGCGCGCGAAACGGTTGTGTGAGAAACCCCGGCTTTTCTGGCAATATCCTTGATGGTTACAGACATTTTTTCCTTTTTACGCACACGTGTGCGTAAAAATAATAACAAACTCCGGAAGAAAAGTCAATCACATTTTGAAAGATATCTTGCAATTCTTGTAAAAATGTTGTATTATCAAACATGTCAGTTTTCCTTCAAAAAATTATAAAATGCAAGAAAACCTAATTATTTTGATTGCTCGAATTTTTGCGGCATTATTGGGAGTTTCACGATGATTTCTTTGCAGAAAGGGTTGTTGTTATGAAGCACGATATTGAAGCGATCTTTCTTGATGTGGGTAATACCTTGCGCATTGTTCTGGAAGAGCCTGAATACCAACAAAAAGCCATGCAGGAGCTGATGAGGCTGGTTGAGGCAAAAGAACCACAGGATGAGTTCTTTGCGAAGGTGGAAGAACGGTGGAAAAAACACCGGAAGAACTGCAAGGAAACACTTATTGAAGCTTCAGAATATGACTTGTGGACCAAATACCTGCTGCCTGATTATCCGGCGGATTTGATCGGTCCGCAGCATGGGAGGTTAACCCGCCTGTGGCGCGACCGCGATGGACGCCGGGTTCCACGTCATGATGCCAAAGAGACCATCGTCGAACTGCACCGCCGCGGCTACCTGCTGGGTATTATTGCCAACACGATCACTGAAACCGAGATCCCGGATTGGATGGAAACT
>JACDJB010001083.1_pt1 | contig 23218 bp, 37 predicted proteins | sample 7454121 | NCBI WGS metagenome assembly JACDJB01 (sample SAMN14253290, study PRJNA609438) | sludge metagenome | isolation source: sludge after 25d culture with pyrite | collected 2018-12-20
ATCACAAAACGATGGATTGAGTTTTGAAGATTTTTCAGATTGGTTTAAAGGCTATGACGGTTCAAAAGAAATGGCAATTATTCACTTTACCGGATTTAGATATTCACATGTTTTTTAACCATTAAATCAACAACAATGAAAGCAATTATCTTTTTACTATTCTTATCTCAAATCGCTTACGGTCAAAAGATCGTTTGTGCTGACACGTTAAGCCCAAAGATGCAAAACGAATATATTCAAATGGGTTATACGGTTTTAGATAGTTGCAATAATTTTGGATGCGGACTGTTGTTTTCGACAGGAACGAAACACTGGATTACTTTAAACCCTGAATTGTTTGATTCTGGGTATGCTTCAATCACTCCATATCCGCATACGGCATATTCAATACGCCAACCAAAAACAGTTCACGTTGTAGATACCGTTCTTTTTGACTTTGTTATAATCGCAGGAAGTGACGGTATTTTGAGAAAAGAAAGACAAGTTACCCTGATAAAAGAATACGACAAAATTACTGGATACGATATTTATTTTACTTCAAAAAACATAAAATACAGGCGGTTGAATGGTGAACTTTTGGACGTTGTGTTATTAAAACAGGCAAATTATGATTATATTATAAGCGGAAATTAAATCCTAAACATATGATCTTTCTAATCTATTTTAGCGGCTCAATTGCCACATTTACTGGTGTTATTGCGATATACAATTTACGAAAAAAGAAAAAGAAAGCAATGATAAATAGGGAGTTGTTATGGATAAGTTGATAATTAAAATACCGCCCGGTTCGGTGTTAATCTCAAATGAAATTTGGGATGAGGAAAACGGAGAAGTGCTTTGTGAACTCCCGGCAATGCTTTTAAACCAGGCAACGCGGGAAATGATTCAAAGGACGATTAACGCGGGGAAATTTGAAATAACGGTTTACTTAAAACAAATCAAATGAACCCTCACGAAATTTTAGAACAATCAAAAGCACGGGCAAAGGCTAAAAGAGCCAGAAAAGCCCGGAAAAGATAAATTATGACAGAACTTATAATTATAATAAAAAACCTGGCGTTGGGAGTCATCTTTGTTATCATTGCGAGCGTATTTATGGGGACTTGCTTAAAATACCTGGACGTAAATAAAGACTACGCTATTGATTCAATCCTTACACCATTAGTCTTAGCACTTTGTTTTTATACAGGTGCAAAAACAGCAATTGAAATAGAAAAAGAATCAAAAGAATAAACCAGCAAATTACAGAGCCTATAACTTTCTACTGACTTAGGCTTGAATGAAACTAAGGGTTAATCCGTAATAGCTGGTTAAAAAAATAAGACATGGCAAAAGATACGATCAAAGCTCGCTTCACTATAATCCAGGAAAGAATAGTAAAGTTCCTGAATAAGCAACCAGGCAAAACCGCTTTAAATTCTACCATTGCAAAGGCGGTCGGTAAAGAAAGGCCGGGCAACATAAGCGGCACATTGAAGGTTTTGGAAGATAAAAATTTAATAACCAGACCAGAAAGGAATATTTCAACCTACACCGGGAAAAAGATTAAATAACACCTTCAATGTTTGAAAAACTAAAATCCCGTTTAATCGAACTGCATTTCAACGGGATGCGTAGGGGTACTTTGTGGAACTGGTTTGAATTTCATTCAAAGAAAATAGCCTAAATCCAGACCCGCCGGACGATTTACAGCAAAGCAAAAGTTTGTAATCGGATTGAAAAAGGTTTGATCGAAAAAGACGATTCAGGGAAGTTTAAAATATAGCCCTTTCTAGTTATTTCCAAAAAGGAAACAACTTAAATTTTGAAAAGTCATTTTTTTGGGTTAAATTGCGGTAGCAAATCCACGTTGCAAGAGCTTACAACGAAAAGATTTAACTTTTTAGTGATTGAATAATAAAGACTCAGGCTAGTACGGTCGTAAGCTCCCGGAAAACCTAAGTCTTTTTTTATGCCTCAATTTTGCGCGTCTATGGTGAACATAAAACCGATTAAAATTGAATTTAGTCAAATATTATCGTATTGCAAAAAGAGAAAAAATCACTCGGACTATACACGCGGAGGGTGGTATATGATATGGGATAATGCTAAAAAAATGGGATACGTTGGAAAGTCAATTGAATATATGGAGCGGTTAAAGAGTCACGTGCATTGTGCAAATAAAAACACCAACTTGTTTATAAACAAGGCTATGCACGGGAACATTGACAACTTTGAATTTTACCTACTATTGGATTATAGTTCAGTTGGAATCAGTTTTTTTAACAGGCATCTTGAGTCAGAAATAGAATCAGAATTAATAAAAGAACTAAAAACATACTATCCGTTTGGTTATAATGTTTTTAAATACAAGAAACTAAACAAGATATGACTGGATATGAGCTAAGCCGATCTTTTTGGGATTTTTCATTTGAGAATCCAGAGATAATAAGCCCTTATCATTCAGCTATATTTTTTTTCGCAATAGAACATTGTAACCGGCTTGGATGGAAGGAAAAATTTGGCTTCCCAACTTCAATGGTTATGGATGCAACCGGAATAAAGAGTTATAGAAAGTATAAATCAAGTTTTGACGATTTATGTAAGTGGGATTTTTTTAAGGTAATTGAGCTATCGAAAAATCAATATTCTAGTAACATAATCTCTTTAAACGCTCCCGCCTCACAGGCCAAAGCACAGGCTAAAGCACAGGTGAAAGCATTAGATAAAGCAATGATAAAGCACGCGACAAAGCAACGTGAAAGCACAGTACAAAGCACAAGTGAAAGCATTGATAGTATAAATAAACATATAACCTTAGAACCTTTAAACATAAAACAAACAAAAAAAGAAGATTCAAATTTTGAAAATTTACCAGAATCAGAAATACTAATCCAAAAGGCTATTGAAAAGTCAAAAGCGTTTTTTGCTGAATATACAGATATGCAACAATTATTAACCGAACAGGCGAGAATAAAAGACCCTAAATTTGATTTCTTTGCAGAGTTACAAAATTGGATTAGGTTTAATGGCGAAAATCAAACTTTGATAAGATACCCTGAAAAGTCAATTCCATCAAAATTTGCATCATGGCTTAAAAACTACAATCAGTTTAGCGGAAACCAAAAATTAATAACACAAAGAAGGATGCCAGAGCAATCTCCAAAATCAATCCCAAAACCAATAAAACAACATTACAAATGAAAATACAATTTAACGTAAACAAGGCAATGAAGGATTTTGTCGATAAGATGTTTGACGGTGAAAAAACGACAACCGAAAAACAAAACATATTGATAGCCGAACATGCAATTTTAGATATTGCTTTGCGTGACTTCAATATTGAGATAGTAGAAACATTTATAAAATCAAGTCGTAAAAATGGTCTTTCTTGGGACGAAATAAAATCAGAGTTACGGAAAAATGAAGAGTTGTTGAAAAGTATGTTTGATTCAAAAACGCTGAATAAAATTTACTCTAAATGCAAAGCGGAAGAAAAAACGAACAAGTAGAACAGTTAATTACAGGAACCATACTTTTGAATCCAGACGTATTTTACGACGTGTGCGATATTATTGCCCCTGAAATGTTTTCGCCGGGAATTTATCAGATTATAGCAGTTGAAATATTCAATGAAATAAACCAAAACAAAAAAATTGATCTTCAGGTATTTGCCTACAAAATGGGTAAAAAGTATGAAAGCGAAAGCATATCCTATAAATCACTTTTAGAGCTGACAAAAAGAGGTGATTCAAATTCAGTTTTAAGTATGTGCGAGTTTTTGAGGGATGAATATTTGAACCGAAAAGAAATAGAGTTATCAACAAAGACGATTCAAAAAATAAAGGAGGGCTGTAAATCAACTGACGTATTACATGAAATTGAAAAGGAAAGAGAGGAAATATATTCAATAGCTGAAAGAAAAACCAATGATAGGTTAACCACGCTTAACAATATTTATGATAACGTTTGTAAGGCAAAAAACAATCCAGGAACATTAACCGGAATAGATACCGGACACCGAGAATTAAACGAAATTACAAACGGCTGGCAGGCTACAGATTTGATAGTTTTGGCGGGTCGCCCCGGAATGGGTAAATCTACAAAGGGTTTTGAGTACGCAATATCAGCCGCAGAAAGCGGGAACCCGGCGGTAATATTTAGCCTTGAAATGTCAGTATCACAGGTTTATCAAAAAATAATTTCAATAAAAACAGAAATAAGCGTCGAGAGAATAAGAAGCGGGAAAGTTGATGATAATGAACTGGACAAAATTCAATCAGAAACGCAAAGACTTTACACGCTTCCTATTTTTGTTGAAGATCGGTATTTCAATATCGACAAAATAAGAAATAGGTTGCGGGTTTTAAAAAGAAAAGAAGGTATTAAATTATGTGTTGTTGATTACATTCAAATAGCAGAAGCGGTAACGGGAAAATCAGACACAGAACGGGTTTCCGAAATAAGCCGTAAATTAAAACAAATGGCAGGAAACGGAGATTGCAACGTGACCATGATAGCAATAAGTCAACTTAGCCGGGCGGTTGAAACTAGGGGAGGCTCTAAACGCCCTCAATTATCAGACTTAAGACAATCAGGACAAATAGAACAAGATGCCGATATAGTGCAATTTGTTTATCGCCCTGAATACTACAAAATAACTGAATTTGACGATGGGGAAAGCACGGCAAATAAAGCTGAATTGATAATCGAAAAAAACAGAAACGGGCGGTTAGATACAATCTTGGTAGGTTTTAGAGGTAGGTTTTTTGATCTTGAAAGCGAACATTCAACTTCTTTTCCGATTGGAATAATTAAACCAAACGGTGTGCATGATGACATTCCTTTTTAAAAAACCGTGAATCCTATTTTATTTATAAATCAAAAGTAAGAATATAAAAAGCAATGAGTAAAGAAACAAAAACAAATATAACTTTATTTGGTAGTTCCGTAACTTTACCGTAACTTTACCGTATAAATAATAAAAAACAAATACAATGTGTCAATGTCATAAAGTAAATCCAGCTACCAAAAAGGTAGAAAGAATAAAGGGAATATTCTCTTTAAAAACAGGCAATGTAGGAGATAAGTTCAAGTTTGAACACGAAAACTTTTACCGCCAAATTTTAGAAGTGAACTTTAAAGGTTCAGAAGTATTTGCTCCGCCTATTGAAAATTATTCTGGACTTGACGAAAGGGGCAGCCATGTTTTTCACATGACTTTCAAAGCTGAATTTGATGGTTTTGATTATGTAGCACCAATAAAATTGAGCGTATGAAAAGAGTAGAAACAGCATTAGAAGATACTGACTTCAACAACTTTGAGAAAGTTTGTTTGGAGCAAGATATTAGTATGAGAAAGAAAACAAAACAATTGATACTTTCTTTTTTGGAGAGCGTAGGCAAAAAAACTAAAAAACTTACCACAAATGTTTCTAAAAAAAGGGGCAATTGAAGCTAACGTTTTGCGGCTTTGCGTAGTAGCCCTTAGTAGAAACTTAAAATTAACCACGACACTTAATAGGGCTATTACGCAAAACCCTTGTTATGTGCCGTTAAATTATCAAACAAATGGGATGTGAAATTTGCGGACGTGGAGCTTGCACAAGGAGCTTTCACTCATTAGAAGAACAAGAGGAATTTGACCGAGTAAATAAAACGGACGAAATAAAAGAACGTCTGCGAAACATTATTGAAAGGCAAGTTAACCGATTAAAAGGCGATTACATAGAAGATGATTACTATGTGAAATTGTCAGACGTTATTGATGTAATTCAGTCGTCCGATTAATGGCACATAACGTTTTCGGGCTTGGCGAAGTTGCCGAACACAAAAGTTAAATTGAAAAACAAAAGTTGAAATTATGGAACAAAGTTTATTTGAAAACGAAAACGGCAATTTTGCCAAACCCGTGTTAGGCGATGGCACGGTTAAATTAGTAGAAACTTAAAAACCTTGTGGTGTAAAGGCGAACCGCATATATAAAATGACAAATACACAAAAATTTGCAAAGCAAGAGTTGGACATTCTTGCAGCAACAGTTCCAGATGCGATTGTAACACCATTCGCTAAAGAAATTTTAGCCTTATGTGAAGCATTTGGCAAATCAGGACAAAGTGGTTGTTCAGCACCTTATACAGCATCAGCCATTGCACAAGCAGTTAAAAAATTGTGCTTACAAGAACCGATTTGCGATGTAACAGGGCACGATAATGAGTGGGTTGATGTTGCCGAGTTTATGGGCAAACCAATGTACCAAAATGCAAGATGTGGAGGGTTGTTCAAATACCAAAACGGAAAATGTAGTTATAACGATGCTATTGTATGGAAAGGAGAAGAAGAATACGACACATTCACAGGCAGAGTTTACATTGACGACAAGGACTTTGAACTGATTGGAAGTAGCCAATACGCAAGATTCCAATTTAAACCAAAAACATTTTATATTGATGTGGTTCGTGTTCCGATTACAAAAGAAGAAGCCGAAAGCAGAAACCTACATTATATTGAAGATGGTTTTGGAGAATGCTACTACACGGTATTGAAAGACCAGAAACAACTTGACAAGGTTTTTAAATACTATGACAAAAAGTAATTAATAGGTAGTCACTATCGGATTAGCAGTTCGGTAGTGCTTTCGCCTAACTCTCACTCGCTATACGCTGCGAGCTTTTGCGAGTAGTCGAATAGCGGCTGTTAGCCGACGTAAATTTAAAACTTAAAAAAACAACAATGGAAAGAATTTTAAAATTACATCATCCGACAGGCCATCCTTACTGGCAACGAAACAAGTTTAAAATTGAAATGCCAAATGGCGAGTTCTTTGATGTCTCCAAATTCCATGAAGATTACCAAGAATATGAAATATCGGTTACAAAATTTGGGTTGACAATACAGCGATTTCATTGTTCGAGTGGCGGTGGAAAACAAAAAGTAGGAAACGCTGAATTAATCGTCGGAAACCTGGAATACGATAAAATAGAGTACATAGGAGAACCGCTTGAAATGTCAGAAAATCTTAAAAGAGAAGTTGGACAAATAGATGCTGATAATTATAATGTCGGCTAACGGTTCTCGGCTATATTTAGTGCCGAATTAAATAGTACAAACTTTAAATAACAGATAAAATGAATAAAGAAAACGAAAACTTAAATGGGCCAGAAAACTCAGCATTGAATATAGCCGATGTTATGCCCCGTTTTTTTCTTGATGAAAGAGTGGGTTGTATAGCAATTAGAGATTCACATCATCCTGATTTTGATGTTGAACATCAGGGTTTAGATTCTGAATTACCTGATGTGGTAGAATTTGAAATGGGTAAATTGGTAAACAATGAATGGGTTGTACCCGAAGATGTTACTAACTCTTTTAGGGAGAAGTGTCGTATTTTAAATGGGGCATAACGTAAAAGCATTGCCGCAGTGGCGGTTTATAGTACAAATGTTTAATTGAAAAACAAAAGATGAATACAGAACAAAACTTTAATAGTAGCACTTCACCCGCCATTGAGGCAATGCAGTGTTATATGCCGTTGATTTTAGACCCCTGCTGTGGTGGCCGTCAATTTTGGTTTGATAAAGTTAATCCCGATGTGCTTTTTTGTGATGTCAGGATTATGGAGCCAAAAGTGGTTGGTAGCGGAAAAGATGCAAGGGTAAGAAAATGCTTGCCTGATAGAGTAATGGACTTTAGAAATATGGATTTGCCTGATGAAACATTTAGGCTTGTGGTATTTGACCCGCCACATCTTTTCTTAGGCGAAAACTCTTTTATGGCACAATCATACGGCAGATTAGATAAGCAAACTTGGAAGGAAGATTTAAAGCGTGGATTTGCTGAGTGCTTTAGGGTATTAAAAGATGAAGGCGTACTGATATTCAAATGGAATGAATGCGATGTGCCATTAAAAGATGTTTTGGCGTTGACTGAGCATAAACCACTTTTCGGGCATCCGTCTGGGAAGGCTCAAAAAACACATTGGGTTACGTTTATGAAGCGGTCCGCCAATGGCATATAACGGCCGCGGCTTGGCTTTCGTGCCGACCGTCCGCAGGACGTGTCTGGTTACACGAAAGCGGCATGAAGCTAAGCCGTTGTTAGCGTTTCGTGCTTTATTAGTAATCTTACTTAAATTCAATTGATATGAAAAGACTTTCGAAAAACAAGTTGATAGAACTTGGATTCCAACAAGACTATGATGAATGGTGGAATGGAGATGTATTTGTTGTTTTTTATCCAAAGGATAAAGAAATGACCGTTTATGTTTGTGCTCAAATTACATGCGGACAAGATTATGCTCGACCTGCATTAGGGGTAAAGAATGAAAAAGATTTAACAACCCTTTGCAAATTGATTAATGGCGATTCTTAGCATGAACGCTAACGGATTAGGTATTGGCGATGTGTGGGCATCGAAGTACCGAAGTTCAATAACCCACAAAAGCCTAATAGATGTACAAGGCTTGGATTATGTACGTCAGCCCACATATAGCTAATACCCTGTTATATGCTGTGCTTTTTGTCAAGGGTTAAAATTTTAGTCAAATGGATAGAAATACATACAGAGGAAGAGGCTTTGTCAGAGTACAAAGATTTCCTGAACGATACGAAAAAACAGCGTTTGTTTATGGAGATTTTCATAAAGATTATGATGGTAGTTTATATCATTACATTACTAAACTGCCTGATTTAGATAATGAGTTTCAAACAAGTTTTTACAATGTGGAAAGCAATACAGTAACTCAATGTACTGGATTGAAAGATAAAAACGGAACGCCAATTTTTGAAGGTGATATAATTAAGTACACAGCACACGACAAATATTTGCTACCTACTTTTTTTGCAACTGTTGTTTTTGAGGAAGATTACGCATACTTCGGTTATAAAAGAGCCGACCAAAATAATTACGGATATGCTACACCATTTTCAGAACACGATGAGTTAAAAACAGACTTCTTAAATTTTGTCGAAATAGTCGGTAATATTTGGGATAATGAAATTTCGGAACTGGTCGCACAGCATAGCATATAACAGTGGGCTACACGCAACCCAAAACCTTAACCGATTAACAACCGATAACAAACGCTTATGATCGACAAAATAAAATAAACGCTCAAAATTCCGTATCTTAAAGAATGGATTTAACCTTCGACCAATTCAAAACGCTTCTTTTACCATTGTTTGTAAACAGTCATTATTTCGACGATGACAAGATAAGGGAGGCTTACCGTGATTACGATGAACTGCGACACCTGCCAGCATTTGATACGGTAAAAAAGTTTGCTGAATGGTATTTTAAAGACTGGAAAAAAGGAACTCATAACGCCTGGTTAAAAAGTCATAAGGAACTAAAGCAGGAAAACAGGCCATCAAAGAAACCGAAACAGATTCAAAAGATTAAGAAGTTTTCCACAAAAAGAACAGCAACGGAACGAGAGTACGAAAAAGTGAAATCCGAAATAATGAACGAAAGGCCGCATAGTTGCGCTGGTTGTGGAAGGTCTGATTTAATGATAAGTTTTTCACACCGGATTTCAAGAAGTGAAAGGCCTGATTTAATAGCTGAAAAAAGCAATATTGATTTGATGTGTTTTGAATGTGCTGATAAAGTTGAATCTTTTAAGTGGAACGAGCTTTTGAACGGAAACGAGATAGCTGAATACATCAAAAAAACGCAACCTGAAAGATATTGGATTTACTTTTATAAAAATAAAGCGATATAAATGCCGTGTGATTATTCAAAATATCCTCCGAATTGGTTTACGGAAATTGTTCCAAGAATACTTAAAAGGGCAAAGTACAGATGTGAAAATTGCGGAGTTCCACGCTATTCGGTTGGAGAAAGGGTTGACGGTGAATTTTATCCGACATGCGGCAACATCACCCACGATGCGGCTGGCAATGGAGAGTTAAGCTACAAAGAAGCTAAAGAACTGGTTGAGCATTGTAACGAGTGGTGTGATGACAAATTAATTATAATCGTTTTAACCATTGCCCACTTAGACCACGACGAAACCAACTGGAATGTTAAAGACGAACGATTAGCAGCACTTTGTCAGCAATGCCATTTAAGATATGATGCTCCCGAAAAAGCAAAAAGGCGAAGAAAAAACAAATATAAAAACTCATTGTTTCCAATTAAATAAAGCGATATAACAGACTTATTTGAAATCATATTCCGATCGTTTTGGACTTTTATTGGAAGTCTTATTTTACTAACTGGTACTGTAAATTTCACGCTTCATATGTGGAATAGGGGTTTCCGGCATTGGAATATAAGAAAGCACGGATACCCGCCCCCGCATTGTGATGCTGACGGGGATTTTAAACCAGAAAAAGAAAAGGAATGAAACAACAAGAGTTATTCCCGGAATCCAAAATAGACATTTCGCCTGAACTTCACAAAATGGCAAAGATTAATCCGTCACTTTGTTATAACGAACTAAGGGAAAAAGGAATGCCAATCGGATTAAGCTTGTGGTTTATAATTGATCGCAACATGAGGACAAATTTTACGCCGCTTTGGAATGAATTTGAAAGATACGGGAAGATGACTTATTTGGATTTACGAATAAACGGAATACGGTTTCAAGTAGTCGAAAACAATTCAATGGAAATCGGGTTCTTTTGCAATGAAGGTGGAAATATAATTTTTACGTGGGATTGTTCAATGACATTCGATAGCGATACGGTGACAAAGATTAAAGCTGCTATAAAAAAGCATGTGGTTGAAAATCAGTTTCAATTTGGTTTAAAATGATCGAACAAATACTAAAGACCACAGAAACTAGCATTGTAAAAGGCAAAATTGAATTATTCTACAAAGATGGATTATTTCAGGTAGTGAACAACGCTTTAAAAGTAAAGACCCAAACGCAAAGCTTATCTTTTGAATCCGCTTTGCAAACGTTTTGGGATTTGGTAAATAAAAACTAAAAACAAAAGCTGATTAAACTTTTTTCATTGTCTTGCATCCGGTTCCTATTTGCCGGGTGCTTTTTAAAAAATAGTGTTTTCAATCCATAAGTGCAGGGGCGTTGATCTTAACAGGTCAATGCCTTTTTTAATTAAAGAAATTTGGCTATATTTGCTTATCAAAATAAACTTCCAATATGAAAAACATCATTCTTTTATCAATTATCATTCTTTTTGCGTTCACGGGATGCGAACAGCTTTGCAGGGAACAGGATTCAAAGATTTTAGAACTTGAAACAAGCCTGACGAAATCGGATTCTATTTTGAGTGCATGCAAAAACGATCTTTCCAGTTCGATAAACAAATCAGATTCTTTGCAGATTCAAACCGTTGGATTACAAGCCAGCCTCCAAAACTGCCAAACTACAATAAACCAAAACCAATACGCTTACCAGGCATCACTTCAAAATAAGCAAGTCGAAATAACCACATTGACCAATGCGCTAAATGCCAAAACAATTGCCTACGATGAGCTTTATAGCCTCCATACGGGGCTTTTAAACGATAATTACGTAATATTCAAGCCCAACGTAATAAAGCAACTAACAGAGCTTAACGCGCTGGTTTTTGAAGGCGAAACGGCACTTAATCAACTGAACAACATTGAGCCAAAAGATGAAATCGTTTTGGAGGCCATTAAAACAACCGAAATAGCTTTAGCCCACAACAAAGGAAAAAGATCGGCTATTGGTCAATTAACAGGCGTTCAAGTTCAAAATTAAAACCCATGCCTGAAATAGAAATCCACGTAAGCGAAATAATCGGTAATCCAGTAATAGTTGTAATTGAAAAACAAAAACAATGACTCAAGAAGAAAAAGACAAGCTTTATCATTTATCGTTAGACATAAAAACGATTACCGATAAAATGCAAAAACTTCCACTTTCAGCAAACAACAAAGTTTGTGTTAATGAAATAGAAAAATGGAATCAATTAATATATATGACCTCAATTGAGGTAACAACGTAAAGGTAATGTCAAAAGACAAAGAGGAAATAAAGATTAGGTTAGACCCAAAAAACGCCCGGATTCACAACGATGAAAACCGGGCTTTAATCAATAAGTCATTAAAAGAACTTGGAGCCGGGCGGTCAATCCTTATTGATGGTGAAGATTATGTAATTGCCGGAAACGGAGTTTATCAGGAAGCGGAAGCAAACGGAATCAAAATCAAAATAATTGAAACCGATGGTACGGAGTTAATAGCAATCAAGCGAACTGATTTAAAGTACAACGATAAAAAGAGAAAAGAACTTGCAATAGTTGACAACGCCGCAACGGATAAAAGCAGTTTCAATGAAGAAATTTTTGAAGATGAATATTTTCAGGAAGTTGATATTGAGGAGTGGGGGGGGGTTAACAATACAAAAATGCTATCAGACGAAGAAATCGCAGCATTTTTTAAGAGAGACGACAGCGAACAGCAAGAGCAAAAACAAAGAATTGTATTAGAATACACCATCGATGAATACGAAATGGTTAAGGAGGCGTTAACGGCACATGGAAAAACGCCGGAACAGGCGGTATGGAAACTCCTTCAATTATGATTATTTACCTTGCGGGGGGGGGTGTCTGGCAATATTGCACACCAATGGAGTAATTATATGAATTTATATTTAGCAGGAACATATTCACGGCCATTTGTTTATGAAAATTTACTTAGCTGGGCAAAACCAGAAGTCACAAATAATATTGACGGGGGGGGTAAAAAAAAACTCAATGACGATATTTCTTGCCGGAGAACATTCAGTAAAGAATGGAGAATGGAGAATGGAGAATGGAGAATGGAGAATGGGACAGCCTTTATTTTTTGGAAAGTTATTTTTACGCAAGGACTAATAAATGTATTCAATTTCTTTTAAAAGAAAAACAAATTGATTTTTTGCTTGATAGCGGGGCGTTTACTTATATGCAAAAAGCAAGTCAGGATATTAATTGGGATTCATATATTGAAGATTATGCAGCATTTATAAACAAATACAAGATTGACTTATTTATCGAGCTTGATATTGATTCTATTGTAGGAATAAAAGAAGTTGAAAGGCTTAGGTCTAAGCTTGAAAAACTAACTAATAAACAATGTATTCCGGTATGGCATAAAAGCAGGGGTTTACAATATTGGCACAAAATGGTTAATGAATATAAATATGTTGCCATTGGAGGCATTGTAACGCGGGAAATAAAGCAAAGTGAGTATCCTATTTTCAATAACCTAATCAATATTGCAAAATCAAAAAATTGTAAAGTTCACGGGCTTGGATTTACGAATTTAATAGGATTGACAAAATACAAATTTGATTCAGTTGATTCCACCACATGGCTCTACGGAAACCGGAAAGGCAGTATTTATAAGTTTAATGGAAAAACAATAATTGACATACCAAAACCAGAAGGAACAAGACTAAATGCAAGAGAAGCAGCAATAAACAATTTTAATGAATGGGTAAAATTTCAAAAATATGCAAAAACAAATCTCTAAAGCGGTAATCCTTTTAAGCGGAGGACAAGATAGTACAACCTGCCTGTATTGGGCTATAAAACAATTCGATGAGGTGTTTGCGATTGGGTTCGATTACGGGCAAAGCCATAGAAAAGAATTAGAACAAGCAAAAAAAATAGCATCAAACATAGGGATTGATTACAAAATATTTGATGTTAAAAACCTTCTTGCAAAAAGTAGCCTAACAGAAAATGGCGATCACACGCAAAAAAGCACCATTAACGAATCTCTGCCAGCGTCTTTTACGTCCGGGCGTAATATATTATTCCTTACTATTGCTGGTTCTTATGCCGCAGAAATTGGGGCAAAAGACATAGTAACCGGAGTTTGCCAGACTGATTTTTCGGGATACCCCGATTGCCGTAGAAACACTATTGATGCAATGCAATTGACACTTTCTTTAGGATTGGGTATTGACGACGTCAGGGTTCACACCCCTTTAATGTATTTGACAAAAGCCCAAACATGGAAGTTAGCCAAAGACCTTAATTGTATTGATGTGATAATCAATGACACTATTACTGATTACAATGCAAGCGGAACGGTAAACGAATGGGGGATGGGGGAGATTGATAACCCTGCTAGTGAGTTAAGAGCAAAAGGGTATTATGAAGCAAAACAAAATGCGTGGATATGATTACAGCGCAAAGATACCATGATATAAGTTGCGGACATAGGGTTTATGGACACGAAAGCAAATGCGCATCACTACATGGTCATAATTACAGGTTTCATTTTGAAATAACAGCCAATGAATTAGACTTAATCGGACGGGTGCTTGATTTTGGAGTTATAAAATCAACGCTATGTATTTGGCTTGAGGAAAATTACGACCATAAGTTTTTATTATGGCAAGACGATCCGATATTAGAACAAATGAAGGAAATTGACCCTATTGGAGTGATTAGTGTTCCGTATAATCCAACTGCTGAAAATATTGCAAAATATATGGTTGAAGAAATAGCCCCAATACAATTAAAAGGGACAGGGGCAAAGCTGATAAAATGCACTATCGAAGAAACAAGAAAATGTAGCGCAAGTTATAATATATGAGTTCATTAGCAGTATCAGAAACGTTTTATAGTATTCAGGGCGAAGGTGCAACAATGGGGATACCAAGCGTTTTCCTTCGGTTGGCAGGATGCAATTTAATGTGCGGCGGACAAGGAACACAATTTGACAAAGAGTTGCACAATGGGGCAACGTGGCGATGTGATACTATTGAGGTGTGGATGAACGGAAGCAAGAAGCAATATAAAGATGTTCTTTTGCCCGAATTTATACAGAAATTAAAAAACGGCGCACATTTAATAATTACCGGAGGGGAGCCTTTACTGCAACAGGATTCAATAATCGGATATATTGAATGGATTTTAGATAAGTATGATTTCATTCCATTTATTGAGGTGGAAACAAACGGAACCATTGAGCCGCACGAAAGAATGTTAAACCTTATCGAGGTGTGGAATTGTAGCCCAAAACTCAATAATAGCGGGAATCAACAACAGGCAAGGTTTAACAAGTCCGCACTGCAAACAATTAATATAGAACCGGGCGCAATATTCAAGTTTGTAATAACGACAAAAGAAGATTTTAATGAAATATTATCCGAGTTCAGTTTTTTAAACCATGAAAAAATATGGTTAATGCCAAGCGGCGAAAACCAAGAATTGCTGAATGAATCAAAAAAAGAGGTAGCAAGGCTTTGTATTGAAAATAATTACAAATATAGCAGTAGATTACATATAGAAATATGGAACCAGAAAACAGGAGTTTAATAGTTGTTGAGGAAAGCGTTAGGAATATTATAAAACACTTTGACGACGAAAACAGGGAAGGGTTAAAAGAAACGCCTGGCAGATATTTGAGGTTTTTAGAAGAGTTTCTAAATCCACCAGAATTTAAGTTTACGACATTTAACAAGGAGGGATATGATGAAATGATAATTGAAAGCAATATTCCTTTTTACAGCTTATGCGAACACCATTTAGCGCCGTTTTTTGGAGTCGCGCACATTGCATACATTCCGGGTGAAAAGATAGTAGGGATAAGTAAACTACCGAGAACGCTGGAATATTATAGTAGGCGTTTTCAGAATCAAGAAAGAATAACAACACAAGTTGTTGAAAGATTGGAAGCCGAATTAAACCCTAAAGGGGTGGCAGTAGTGATAAGGGCGCAACATCTTTGCGTCGCCATGAGAGGTGTAAAAAAACATAACGCATGGACAACAACAAGTAAGATGACAGGTGTTTTTATGAATGACATAAATTGCAGGAATGAATTTTTGCAATTAATTAACGATTAAAGAACGGCGAAAAAACGGCGAATGGGTAAATTTAAAAAAGGAAACAAAGACGGGGAAAAAACCCAATTTGGTAAGGATAACCAGCCCAGCCCAGAAGCCAAATCAGATGGATGGAGGCGAAGGCGTACCCTGCAAGAGCTTGCAGATGCCCTTTTGAACACAAGCGGCATAAACAAAGCAAAACAAACCGCAATTGAATGCGGAATGGATTTACAGGACGATGAATTTACATTAGAGGTTGTAATGACACTACGCCAAATAGAAAAGGCTATCAAAAAAGGCGATACACAGGCTTATAGCGCAGCAATGGATAGGATGAAAGGAAAGCCGCTTCAAAAGAATGAGAACGAAAACAAACATTCCTTTGAAGATAAAGACGCAATAACATCATGGCTCGACAAATTTTCAAGCAAAATAAACCCGGATCAGGTTGAAAAACTATAATGATAAGCGCAAAACAGGAAAAAACGCTTTGGTATTTGGAATCCGAAACGTTCAGGAACGTTGAAGATGTTTTCTTTGGAGGCGCTGCCGGGTCTGGTAAATCGTTTATCGGTTGTCTGTGGCAAATAGAACGTCGAAGGAAATATCCAGGGACCAGGGGAATGATCGGACGAGCAAAGCTCAAAAACCTAAAACTAACCACATTAAAAACGTTCTTTGATATTTGGAAAAACGAATACGAAGGCAGGTTCCCAAACTTTCAAATGCGAATGGATGGCAAATATGATGTGATCTATTTTTCCAACGGTTCGGAGATAATCTTAAAAGACCTCTTTTTATACCCAACTGACCCGGATTTCACCTCTTTAGGCTCCCTTGAAATTACGGACGCTTTCTTTGATGAATTACCGGAAATAACGGAAAAGGCTTTTACCATTGCTTGCTCTCGGATAAGGTATAAACTAATCAACGGCGTTCCTAAATCTCTTTCCGCCGGCAATCCTGCGAATAATTGGGTAAAACACCGCTACGTAAGCGATACCAACAACAAACCGGTTAAATTAGAACCCTACCAAAAGTTTGTACCGGCAACGGTTGACGATAACCCGGACATTGAATTTAGGGATCAGTACAAAAAGAACCTTGAAAAGCTACCCTACTTTGACCGCATGCGTTTATTGTACGGCGATTGGACTGTAATCGACAATGATACCCCTTTCTTTTATGAGTTCAACTACAACACCCATACCGTACCGGATATTGAATTAAGGGATGATGTTGAATTGATATTGTCTTTTGACTTCAACGTTAATCCATGCACGGCAATATTGGGATACGTGGTTTATTGCGAAGGCATTTATTATGTTCGTGAATTTAGCGCAAACGGTGGAACCAGACGGCTTTTGGAGCAATTGGAATGGCTTAAAGATATAAACCAGCCGTTAAGGATAACGGGCGATAATAGCGGGCACTCGAGGCAAAGTTCTGCCGTTTATACCGATTACCAAATAATTGAAGATTTTTTCCGGCAAAGGGTGGAAGGTAGGACGCATAAGGCCAACGGGTCACATATCCACTCGCAAAAGATTTCAAATTATATGCTTTACAACGTGCCTTGCTTTTTCTCTCGCAAAGGTTGTCCGGCTTTAATTAATCAGATCATGGCAGCAAAGAAAAAAGACGACGGAACGCTTTTAAAGGATGATAGCCCAACCGGAAATCACTTAACTGACTGTTATCGGTATTTCAACAACCTACTATTTCCAAATGTCAATGATATAAACAAATTCGCTATGCTTTGCGAAAAAGTTGCCGCTTAATATTAAATTTACTTATGCGAGACAAAAATAATGATATACTAATTGAATCGGTTGTCAAAGGTGAAAATACGTTTTACAGTTTCAAACAATTGGATTCGATCCCTGAAATAAGGCTTGAGGCATATTTGGCGCGTCACCATGAGTTTAAGGAATTGGGAATGGTAAAGGCAGACTTGAGGGCGTTTTGTTTGACAGTCGAAGAGTACGGCAACCAGGGAAGGCATATGGAGGTACAACAACTTAACGGTTACTTTAAATCACTTCTTGACAGGCCGGTAACTTTATATCCTACAATATACCTAGCTTCGCCTTTAGTTATTTTGAATGATGAACCGATTAAAAAAATTCTACCGGAATATGAATCAAAGAAAACAGAGCTTGCATTAAAAAACAGTGAAGTTGAAAGTTTTTTTTTAGGTATAATTCTGAGTTTGGAGCCAAATTTAACAACTTTATTACCATTTGGAGGGCAGCAGGTTTATTCGAGCAAACGGGAGAGGATAGTGGAGGAAATGTTCCATCAGGCGATTTCTGGAAAAAAAATGTAACGGTTGAAATGATGAGGTATTGGCAGCGCAGAAATATTGAATTGTTTTCAGTAGCAAGCCAAATGAACCTAAAAATAGACGATCTTTTAAAGATGCCAATTTCAGAATATTACATGCTAGTTTGGACTTTAATTGGTTATAATAAAAAAATGGATGAAATTGTAAAGAAATCAAAACAAAAGTAGGCTAACTAAAAAATATAAAGCTAAAAACTAATGGCCGAAATAAAACAGATTAACGTCATTGTTTCATACGAAGCAAAGACCGAGAAATTTAGAGCCGATCAGCAAGCCGCCGCAAAAGACGCTAAGGGTTTAGAATCTGTAATTGACCGTTTGGCAGAATCAATAAACAACCTCACCGAAGAACAAAAAAGAAACAATCAAGAAGCCGGGAAGTCAGGAAAGGCCATAAACGAACAAGGAAAAGCGGTTGAAAACGTAGTTGACAAGACCGACAAAGCCGCAAAAAGTACAGGGCTTTGGCGTAGGGCTATGGATGCGTTGGGAACAAGGATTAACAATGCAGTCAGAGAAACAAAAGAATTTGGCAGCCAGCTCTTAACCAGTATTTCGGCAATGGTTAAATCGGTTAGTGCATCTACCGGCGCGGCAAAGGGATTGGCAGTTTTAAGATTAGGTTTTGCGACATTATTGGGGCCGGTTGGATTAATTATAATTGCATTAACAGCATTCTTCACGAAAACACAAGCCGGAATAGACATAGTAAAAAGAGCTTTTGCCGGGCTTAGTGCTGCGATAAATGTTATAGTTGAAAGGGTTGCGACCGTTGGAAGTATTTTCAAAGATATATTTTCTGGTGAAGTTGGGATAATTGATGGTATTAAACAGATTACAGGATCGTTTAAGGGTATGGGAGACGAAATAGCAAGAGAAACGCGCGAAGTAATTGCTTTACAAGATGCGTTAACCAATCTCAATAGGGCTACAACTTCTTTTATACTTACCCAGGCATCGGCAGAAAAACAAATCGCCAGCCTTCTTAATCAGGCCGCAAAAATTAAATTAACTGACCCGGCAGAAGCAGCACGGTTAACAAAACAAGCCGAAGATATAAGTAACTCTTTATTAGAACAGGAAATAACATTAGCAAGAAACAGGGCGCAAATTGACAATGAGAGGTTAGCAAAGCAAAAGTTTGTAAATGATACCGAAGCAGAAGAAAATGCCAAATTAAATGCAGAATTATTCCGGTTAGAAACCCAACGGCTAAACGCTTCAACGCAATTTCAAGAAAAGGTAAACGCACTTAACGAACAGGCCGCAGCCGAACGCAAAAGAATAGCTGATGAGGAAGCCCGTGAAGCGGAACGGCTATTAAAAGAACAGCAAGAAGCCGAACGATCAATAAGGGAGCGTAGAATAAGTTTAATCAAAGACGATCTACGACGTGAAATTGAGCAAATCAAAGAAGCAGCAAAACAACAAAAAGAAGCGGCAAAAGGAACGGAGGAACAAATTTTAGAGCAAAGGTTATTGATTGAAAAACAAGCATTGCAGGAAATTGAAAAGATACGGGATGAACATAACAAAGAAATTTTAGAGGAAGAAATAAAGTTGTCTCAAGACATTGCACGTCAAAGGGAGGAGGCCGCAAAACGTCAAAGGGATGAAGCGGAACGGGAACGAAACAGAGCCGTTGAAGAAAGTATTTTAGCCGTTCAAAGGGAAGTTTTAGCAAAGACTAAAACGGAGGAAGATGGAGCAATTGAGATAGCCAGAATACAAATTGAGGCACTAAATGAGCAAATAAAAGTGGCTGAATTTCAGGTTGATGAAAAGCTAAAATTAGAACAAGAATTAGTTAACGCTGAAATTGCACTTCAAAAGAGCATTACTGATGCCACAAAACAGGAACAAGAAGAAAGGCGGGAAGCTGCAAAGCAATCAATTGAATCTATTTTAACAATATTAGATGCCGCTTTTAACCGTGAATCTGAAAGAATTGAAAAGTCTATACAACTCCAACAAAAAAGGGTAGATGAGGTCACAGACATAGCAAGTCAGGGCAATGCCGAACTTTTGCAACTTGAGGAACAAAGGTTAAGGAAATTACAGGAACAGCAAGCGGCAGCAGCGAAGAAACAAAGGGCATTACAGGCTATTCAGATTGCCGGGAATTCAGCGTTAGCCGTATCAGAGGGAATTGTCGCGGTAATTTCGGGATTTAAAAAGGGGCCGATTGCCGGTATTGCAAGCGCGCTGGCATTGGCAGCAACATTAGCAAGCGCAATAGCCGGAATAAGATCAGCATTATCTGATGTTCCCGCATTCCGCGAAGGGGTTGACGTTTTCAAAGGTAAAGGAACCGCAACATCAGATAGTAACGTAGTAAGAATTTCAACAGGCGAACGGGTTGTAAGTGCCGATAAAAACGCCAAACTCGTTAAGATGGGAGTAACTAACGACAATATAGTAAAAGTAGCTTCTTTAGGAATGCAATCGCTTCACGCGCCTTCAATCTCTCAAAAAGCATTTAGCCCGGTTCAAACAAAAGATAACAGCAATGATATAAAGCAATTGAGAAAAGAGATAAAGCGGCAAACTTTAGTTATCCAGAATTTAGGGGTATCGGCAACGATAGATGAAAAAGGTTTCACGGCAAAACTAGGGAAAAGGAACAAGTTTAAAGAGAGAAGGCAAAATCTACTTAGATGAATAGGATAATCTTAGACGGGGTCGATTATACGCAGGATTGCGCGGAACTTCAATCTATTGAAAGCTTAACCTATCAATTAGATGAAACCACAAAGACAGTGCAAAAATCGGTTTCATCGGATTTTACGTTCACCGGCGCGGGTTATACGTTTTTAGAATCCACTTTTTTTAGTGATACATCAATCGGTTGCAAAGCTATTGTCCAGGTAGAAATAGTTTTAGGCTGCTGTGATTCCGTTACATTATCCTACCAAATCACACGGGATAGCCTGACTTATTGCCCGGATCAATGCAATATGAAGGTTGTTTTAGTCAAAATGAATGATGACAACATCGGCTTTGAATGCCTGAATAAAACCAGGCTTTTTGATAACGACGTGCTGAATAATATTACATTGCCGCACTTGGAATATTGCACCGGTGAAGGGTTTAAAGGGTTTGGAGCGGCTGTTTTTGCTATTGTGACGGCAGTTTTTGGAATTATCAATGTTATTATTTTAATAATCAATGCACTTCCGGGCGTTGATATTCCCTATTTTGGCTCCGAAATAATCGACGGCCTTTTGGGGTGTGATCGTCAGGCTCCCGGTTTTGTGGTAAAGGAGGCTTTACAGTTTCAGGCCAATGAATGCGGATTGGGTTTTCAATCTGTTTCCATACTTGACCTGCCAAACTACCAACGTACAACGGTTATCCCTATGTCATACGTTGACGGGCGCAACGTTTGCCCTGATATTAATACCCTAATGGAAAACCGGCCTAATGTTTCGGTTATAAGTTTCACGGGGTCAATGGAACCGTTATTCGATTCTGATTTCAGGGTTAAAAACAGTACGTTTTATTTTGAAACAAAAGAATGGTTTGACGATAACCTGCAACTGGTAGCCGATGTTGAAGACCTGATATTTGATGATGAAACAATCTGTTATCAATACGATGTTTTGGACACTTATGCAGCCTACGGACGCTTTGAATATGCTTATGATGTTATTGACACATGGGGAAATAGGGTTGTTGACCATTATAACGAGATTGTGGAATGGAACCCGGGCGCAAACGAAAACCAGAAAAGAGAACATGTTAACATAGTTGAAGCGTTTAGTCCTTTACATATTTTAGGAATGCGGTTTTTCGATGTCACTTCTTGGATAAGTCAGTTAATTGGTCACGGGGTAATACATGACGGCATTACGAGCCAATGGAAAATATATAGCTGGTCAGGTGCTGAAACATGCAAAGCAAGGACGGTAAACAGTTTTGCAAGCGGGTACAACTATCCGTTTCGATTTACGCAAAATCTACCCGATGGCTCATTATACGATACATTCCACTCCCATAAAAATCCAAATACAAGACCATGCCCAATGAAAACAGAGGATTTTACATTTATGGCTAATAGTTTTTGCGATATGGTGTCACACCTTGAAGAACATGGCACTGATATTTATATTAGCTGCCCTTACGGCAAAATCAAACCAGCTGTCGTTGAAGTAAATTTGATTACCAAATCGTTTACGTTTTCTGACACAAGAATCATTAAAACGGTCTAATACGCCAACAGCTTAAAAGCGGTTTGATAGGCATCTGCCGCATCCGTTTCTTTTTCGAAATAACCTAAGCATTTACGCTGGTCATTTATCCTTATTTTCGCTATCCATTTTTTATCTCTTTTGCACCAATGAACACCCGCATGTTTTGAACTTGTATTTTTGAATGAGTACGCGTGTATTACGTTTTCGCGGTTAGTTACCCATTCAAGGTTGGATTTTTTGTTATTTAGTGAGTTGTTGTCTTTGTGATTTGCCTGAGGTAGGTTTTTAGGATTTGGAATAAACGCGGCAGCAACCAGCTTGTGAACGCACATCATTTTTTTATTTTTATTTTGCCATAAATTAACAGCCAAATACATTGTTTTCCCTCCGCCAACCTTGCTGGGTTTCATTGTTTTATCTTTTCCGGTATTCCTATAATTCAAACTTTTAACACCACCAAGACTAGACACCTCGTAAAGCCCTTCATATCCAACTACGGGCTTCCATATTTCTATCTCTTCCATAATTTATTAAATGAAAAAAGCCAATCAAAACACTCAACCACGACGATGAATGCCTTGAAAGGCTTTTTAAGTTCTTTAAAATGATTTTTAGTCGTGGTATCATTTCAGGATAAAGATACAACTTTTTAGCGGAAAAAGTGATATATTGTAGATCAAACCTGCTTAATGAAAAAAGCAATTTTCACGGTAAATTTAGGAGAATACGACAGCCCAACGTTACCAAAAGCGGACGATTGGGATAAGATCATTTTCACAGACTCCAAAGAAGATTTGCAGGGATGGGATAAGGTTATAAGGGTCGAGCCAACAAATAACCCAGCTTTAGAATCCAGGCGTTACAAGTGGCTTAGCCATATCTATTTACCGGAATACGAACTTGTTTGCTATTTTGACGGCAATATGAAAGTCTTTAA
>JACDJB010001093.1_pt1 | contig 23108 bp, 36 predicted proteins | sample 7454121 | NCBI WGS metagenome assembly JACDJB01 (sample SAMN14253290, study PRJNA609438) | sludge metagenome | isolation source: sludge after 25d culture with pyrite | collected 2018-12-20
GTGAGCCCGACGACCGGCGCCCACTTGCGCTGCTGGTACGACGCCGACTGCGACAGCCAGATCGACGTGATGCCGCAGATTGCGATGACGAGCTGCACGAGCATCAGGCGGCCCTCACGGCGACACTGGCCGCAATAGCGAAGTTCGCGCGGACGAGAGCCGCGGCTACCGGAGGCGCCACCGAGTTGCCGCACATGCGGACCTGCGCGGTTTTCGGCAGCGGTCTACCATCGGCGCCACGGTCGATCACATAGCTGTCGGGGAACCCCTGCGCGCGGTACAGCTCGCGCGGCTGCAGCATGCGCATGCCGATGTCGGCGATCGCGTATTCGGCTCCTTCGACGGTGACGAGGCCGAAGCGATCGCGGGTCGGAACGGTGTGCAGCGGCTCGGTGAGAGCCTGCCCGTCGCGGTCGTTCCCGTAGTACTTCACGAGCAGCGCGCGGACCTCGGCGTGATGCTGGCCGCCGGCGCTGATGGTGTGCAGCGGCTCGTCGGTCGCATCAGCAGGCTTGTCGCCGAAGTTGTTCCGCACGACTGTCGCTGCGACGAGGTGATGGTGATCCTGCGTCGTCACCGTGCTGATCGGCTTCTCGACCGGCCAGCCGGGCGACTCGTTGCCGCCGTAGTGCTTTGCGAGGAACGCGGCGACGAGCGCGTGCTTCTGGCCGTCGACGCACGTGCCCAGCGGCTTCTCGAGGCCCGGTACGCGCGGCGCCTGCCCGGGCCGCTCGCCGTAGCCGGTCTGCACGAGCGTGGGCGAGCAGAGAAGGTGCTCGGCCTTCGTCGTGACGGTGCTCAGGGGCGCGCCGACCGGGCGCACCTTGCCGGCGTCACCGTGGCCGGTCTGCCCGATGCGCACGATGAACGGCTTCGGGTTGTCCAGCACGTAGCGCTTGATGCCGTGCGCGATGCGTCGCATCGTCGCCTCGGCGAGCGGCCTTTCGCGCTCGAAGATCGACGGGCACTCGAGCGACCAGTCGATGCACTCGGCCGCGGTGCGGTAGGGCTTGCGGCCCTTCCCGTGCGTCGGCGTCGGCCAGACGATCGGCGCGCCGTCGCGCCGTGCCACGAGGAACAGGCGCTTGCGGATCGTCGGCGCGCCGAAGTCGCACGCGCGCAGCTCGCGCCACTCGACCGCATAGCCCGCGGCGCGCAGCTGCCCGACCCAGCGCTTGAACGTGGCGCCTCGCCGCTCGGGGCACGGCCGACCGTTCGGAAGCACCGGCCCCCAAGTCTGGAACTCCTCGACGTTCTCGAGGAAGATCACGCGCGGCCGCACCAGGCGGGCCCATTTCACGACGACCCACGCGAGCGAGCGGATCTTCTTCGAGACCGGCTTGCCGCCCTTCGCCTTCGAGAAGTGCTTGCAGTCGGGCGAGGCCCACAGCAGCCCGATCGGGCGGCCCGCGGCGACCGTCACCGGATCCACCTCGAAGACGTCGCTCACGAGGTGCAGCGTCTGCGGATGGTTCGCCTGGTGCAGCGCGACGGCCTGCGGATCGTGGTTGATCGCAACGTCGACGTGGCGGCCGATTGCCTGCTCGATGCCGGTGCTCGCGCCGCCGCCGCCGGCGAACAGGTCGACGACGAGCTCGTCGGCCAGCGGCAGCAGGAACTGCGCCGTCAGCACCGCCCGCACTCCCTCAGGTACTGCCGCACCAGCGCCGCGATCGACGCCGGCTCGCGCGTGAGCCACAGGAGTGAGGCGATCACGCGCAGGCGGGCGCGGGTGCGGGGGTGGATGGTGGGCGTCATGCCAGCTTCAACTCCCGCGCGTACCGAATCTCGATCTCGCGTTCACGCTGCAGCGCTTCGAGCTGTTCGCGTAGCTCGCGGTTTTCGCGCTCCAGCTCGGTCTCAAAGCGGCGCAGGAACCGCGGGTCGTACTGGCGCTTGCTGAGCCAATAGGAGAGCCACAGCTCCGAGCCGCACGCGTCCATCAGCCGGTCCATCTGCGCCTCGGCGAGGCGCGCCTGCCCGGTCTGCGCCTTCGAGAGCGTGGCCGGGTCGACCTCGCATTCGATCGCCAGCGTCTTCTCGCGCAACCCGGAACGGCGAACCATCTCGGCGATGGCCTTCGCCTCGCTATCGATGCCGTCCAGGTCTCCGTCTTGGTAGGGGCGCATGTCTCGAACGACGTGAAGTTCCAGATCCGTCATGAGCCTTGAAGAGCGTTGAAGGTCAGCCAGCCCGCATTCTTTTTTCGATGGAAGCGACACACACGACCGATAGGCGGCTGCCCCACCCCGTGGCAGGATTCCGGCTCCAACACCACGAAGCCCGCCACGGGAGGGATAGCCATGAACGACCAAGAGCAAAACGCATCTGCGGTACTGCAAGCCTTGTTGACCAAGCAGCCAAACCTGTTCCAAGGCGTCAGCCCGAGCGCGACGAATGGCAGGCTGGTCGCCGAATTCATGCTCGCGTTCATCAAGACGTACGCCGCCGGGAAGGCGGCTTCGACGGACTGAACACGACGCCCTGTCCTGCTGTCCTGATCGATTCGATCAGGGCGGCGGCGTGCCAGGACATCACCTGCGTCTGGGACATCTCAGGCGACTTTCTCGGCCGGGGTCGGCACAGCTGGCGCACCCGGTGCACTGATCAACTCGGGCCAGATGCGGTACCAGTCATGGGGACGCAGGTCCCAGCGCATGACGCCGGTGATCTCCTCGATCTCCACGCAGCGCTCGGCGGGCACCAGCGGCGCTCCCTCACGCCGGATGAGCTCTGGCCAGATGCGGTACCAGTCATGGGGGCGCAGATCCCAACGCGGTACGCCACGCAGCTGCTCGATCTGCACGCAGCGCTCGGGCGGAACCGGTCGCTCTCCGTTCTTCCATTGCGCAACAGCGCTCGCCCCGACACGGAGATCCTTTGCCAGCGCGGCGGCGCTATAGGGGGCTGCGCACGCCTGCTTCATCCCGATGTTTTCCATGAAGCGCGAGATTACAGCATTGCTGTAGCGACATCAACAGCATTGCAGTTGGGCGGCGCGCCTCCGGAAGATTCAGCAATGCTTAACCCGATGCGACAGAAGATCGAATGGGCGCTGGCCCAGCCAGGCGTGACGCCCGCTCGACTGGTGGAGTTGACCGGCGTCAAGGGCGTCTCCGCGATCTCCGAGTGGAAGCGCACCGGAAGGGTTGCCAAGAAGCACATCCCAACGCTAGCCGCGGTGACCGGAACTCAAGAGCGTTGGTGGCTCACGGAGGCGGCGCCCATGCCGCCCACGGCCGAATGGATGGCCACGGAGCAAGACGCGTCGGCGCCGAGCGCAAGAGCAGAGACCGCGGCGCGCTGGACGCAGGAGTCGATACCAGACTCCCCAGGCGCCGTCTCATACGCTGCGCGCCTCGCAGTGGAGTTCCTGCGCCACCACGCCGAAGCGCTGTCGGCCAGCGACCGCCGCATGGTCGCGTCGCTGCTCGCCTCGTACGTCGGAGACGACGACGCCGGGGAGCAGCAACTCGAGGCGATCTGCGTACTCCTGGGAGCCACCGGAGGAGATCCGCGTGCACGTGAGTACGACGGCAGCCCTTCGGGGCCCAGCGGGCGCACGTTCGGGGAGGGAGGCCACCAGAGCCCGGGGCCGCGAAAAAAAACGACCGGACGTCGGAAGAAATGAGACGCCCGCCCTTTTCACTGATCACCGACACGATCTCGACCGATACCGTCGAGTGTCTCAATGAGTTGCTGACGATGGCGCGCGCCGGCGAGGTGATTGGTATCGCCTACGTCGCGATGCTGAAGCGACGCAAGTACATCGCGAACACGGCGGGCGAAGCGCACCGAAACCCGACGTTCACGCGCGGGATGATTCAGGTGCTGAACGACGAGCTGGGGCGTCGAGTGCGCGGAGGGATCGAGTGAACCAACGAAGGTTTCGCTGCGCAGCAAGCAACCCACCGGACCTCGAGAGCGCCACTACTGCTGAGCGGTGGTTCGGCGAGGACCGCGGAATCATAGTCTCGTGGGTCGTCGGTCTCTCACTGGCTAACAAGCGCCCCGAGCTGGCCGAAGCTGCGCGCCGTGGCGAGCTTCCCGTCCTGCCGTGGAAAGGCGGCGTGGACTCGCCCATCAAAGGCAAGAAGTACGGCGCGCTCTTCTATCTGGCGATGTGGCAGGGGCTACGTGGCGACGATCTCGATATCGACGTCAGCCAGGAGGTCGACATCACGTGTTCACGAACGGGCGTCGCGGTGCGCTTCACTGGTGACAGCCAGAAGCTATTCACGGAGCAGACTACGGAGCGAACGTGATGAACGCGACTGCATCGGTGGCGGCCTCGCTGTACCGGCAGCAGCTCAACAAGTCGTTCTCCGAACTGATCGGAATCATCGCCGGCATCGCGGCAGACGATCACCTGCATGAGCTCGAAGTCCGTTTCCTTCAAACGTGGCTCACCGCTCATCCCGACGTCGTTGGTGCCTGGCCCGGCAGTGCGATCGCGGCGGCTCTGGAGGTGGTCCTCGCCGACGGCATTGTTTCGAAGGCCGAATGCGATCACCTTCTGGACACACTCAAGCAGATTATCGGGAACGACTTCGCCGGCACTGGTTCGGTGACACCGGACCCGACCGCACTCCCGGTGGACGACTCGACCCCGATCTCGATCCCCGGCGCCGGACTCTGCCTTACGGGCGAATTCATCTACGGCTGCGCGCTGCGTGCGAACGCCTCTCGGAACGAGCTGGCGCGAGGACCTTCCCCCGAGTAACGCGGGAGGTTGATCTGCTCGTCATCGGCACACGCGTTTCCCAGTCGTGGGTGCAATCGCCGTATGGCCGCAAGATCGAGGCAGCGATGACGTTGCGGGCCAAGGGGCACGAGATCATCGTGATCTCCGAAAAGCGATGGCTTGACGCGCTCCGCGCCCTTTCAACATGATTTCTCAGCGCCTCTGACCCTACAACCCGCTTCGGCGGGTTTTTTGTTGCCACCGAAGGGGGCCGTTCGTCGGGCTCGCTTGAGCTGGTACAGCATTGCTGTTGACTTCTATCGACAGCAATGCTGTAATGCCTCCGTCATTCAAGGAGGGCAGCCATGCAGGAAGCAGTGATCGCACCCGTCGGACACTCCGGCGCCGATGCACCCCCGCGCCTGACGGCGAGCAAGAACAAGCCCCACATGTACAACGGCAACCCGCGGATCGCGATCGACGGGAGCACGCGGGGCACCGAGGTGAGCACGGCGGTCTACGCGGAGCGCGGCCGAACCGAAGCGCAGGTCACGCTCATGCTCGGCGGCACGTGGAGCGTCTCGATCTACAGCAACCCGGAGCAGTTGCGCGAATTCGCCGCGTTGCTGAACGACACGGCCGACCTGGTCGAGGTTGTCTCCCACCGCGACCGTGATGACGAATACGACGATCTCGGCGGTTTCCCAGACGACGATCCCGACGACGGTCCATACATCCTTCCGGACAGCGCCGAGCGGCTGCAGGACTGCACGACCAACGGCATCGGGGCGCCACAATGAGCGCGGACGCACGCATTTTCGCCGCCGACCTTCCCCCGGTCCCGGCGCCGATCACCGCCCCGATCGCGGCGACCGACGTGCACGAGGCAGAGATCGCCCTGCTGCGCTCGATCGTCGCCACGCAGCGCGAAGCCCTGCGCGCGGTCTACGCCGAGGTGGATCCGAACGGCGACCAGGCGCTCAGCACCACGAGCCGGCTGCCGCCGCCCGTGATCGCGCAGGTCGTCTCTGCGCTCGTCGACTCGGAGCTCGCAGGATGATGGCGACCGAGAACCGCACGCACGAGGTGGCGCCCAACTATCGCGCCGCGATCAGCTCGATCCACGGCACCGTGCGCATCGCGGCGACGCTCGGCAGCGTTAAGGTGCGCATCGACGCGGAGCCCGCCGAGCTCGCCCCAGGCGCGGCGCGCCTGCTCGCCGCCGAGCTGATGGCAGCGGCGACTGCCGCCGAGCGGCAGGGGGCATCGTCGTGATCACCATCGACGTTGCCTTCGATGCCCTCGGTCAGCACTGGCGCGTGCGCGGCACGTTCGAACCCTCACGCCCGGCGATCACCGGCGGACCTCCCGACAACTGGCAGCCGGCCGACCCTGCTCAGTGGGACGAGCACGAGATCGTCGTGCGCCATCCGGAGGACGGATCGCTGTCGCAGGACATGAGCGACCTGCTCGAGCACCTGCGCGTTCCAGGGCGCGCCGGCTCCGCGCTCGATTACATCCTCGATCTGGCCGAGCTGCAGTGGCTGCGGGATCGGGATGCGGAGAGGTGGGCGGCATGAGGGCAACAGATCTCCACCGCGCCGCCTACGACCTGCGCCACATGCGCCCCGTCGACCTGCTGGCGCTGGCGCTGGGCTACGGACTGCTGCTGGCGGTAGTCGTCGGCGCCGCGGTATCGCTCGTCGACTGGCTGCAGGACCGTCCGCACGAGGTATGGCCACAGATCGTGGCGCTGCTCGACTGGATCGATGGAGGGGCGACGCGATGAGCGCGGGAAACGGAGGCATGCCGGCGTTCCCGTGGGTGCCGACCGGAGAGGTCGGTTTGCCCGGCCTATCGCGGCGCGAATACTTCGCCGCGTTGGCGATGCAGGGACTGCTGTCGAACCTCGCGGCGATTCGTCAGCTCGGCTTCCGCGACAGCGAGATCGAGGAGTTCGCAGTGATGCGCGCCGATGCGCTACTCGCCAAGTTGACGAATGGTCCGCGCGCCGACGCGGCACCGGACCTGCTCGCAGCCCTGCACGAGTACCACGATGACGACGACATCGGCCGGCGCACCGACTCGCCGCGCTATCGGATGGCGCGCGAGGCGATCGAGGCGGCCGAGGGAGCGAAGTCATGAGCCGCATCCGCGCCAACGAGATCGAGGCTCTGCGCCGCGCCGTCGAGCAGTACGAGGACATCCGGCGCATCGTCGCGCAGATCTGCCGCGAGAACCCCGAAGGGCTCACGCCGAAGATCCGGCCGCTGTTCGGGCAACGGCCGCGGGTGGCGCGCAGACTCAGGAGGGCAGCGTGAGCGAAACCACTCGCACCGTCACGATCCCGGCCTGCGCCGAGCACGATGGCTTCCACGCCATGCGGGTAACGCTGCCGTGGGTCTGCCTGCGCTGCGGCAGCCCGCGTGGCGAGCCGTTCGAGACGATCAGCTACGACGGCAGCCGCCGGCTCGGCGTCCACGGCTGGATCAACCCCTGCGGCCACATCGAGAAGTACAGCGAGGTCCGCGCGGCCGTCGCCGCTACTGCGTGGGAGGCTGCGTGATGGCTGCCGTTATCGAGCAGGTCGACGCGCCTATCGAGGCGGCCGAACCGGCCGCGCCCGAAGTGCCGTTCGTGCCCGGCGTCCGCACGGATCTCGAGCACGCCGACTATCTCAAGGTCGACGCGCTCTCGGCCAGCGGCATCAAGCTGATCCTGCAGTCGCCGATGCACTACCGCTTCGACAAAGACAACCCCAGCGAGCCGACCGACTCGATGCTCATGGGCACGGCGCTGCACATGGCGATCCTCGAGCCGGAGCGCTTCGCCGAATCGGTGATCGTGATCCCCGAGGACGCGCCGAAGAAGCCGACGGCGGCGCAGTGGCGCGCGAAGAAGCCTTCGCCCGACTCGCTCGCCGCGATGGCCTGGTGGCTCGATTTCAACGCGAAGAGCGAAGCCAAGACGGTCCTTACCGACGAGCTCGCGAAGAAGGTCGAGGGCATGGCCGCTTCGGTGCGCCGGCATCCGATCCACGACGAAATGATGTCGGCCGGGCATTCCGAGGTGTCGTTCTTCTGGCGAGACGCGCGGCTCAACATCCCGTGTAAAGCACGTTTCGACCGGTTGAACGAATCGGCCTTCGCGTTCGACGTGAAGAGCTGCCAGGACGCGAGCCCGGAGGGGTTCGCGCGCAGCGTCGCCTCGTTCAAGTACCACTATCAGAACGCTTGGTACAACACCGGCCACGAGCACCTGCGCGACCAATCGCTGCGCGCGTTCCTCTTCATCGCGGTCGAGTCCGTCGCGCCCTACGGCTGCGCGGCCTACGTGCTCGAGTCCAACGCGATCGCCTTCGGCGCCGCGCGCTGCGAAGAGGCGATGCTGCTCTACAAGCAGGCGCGGGAAACCGGCTACTGGCGTGGCTATCCCGAGCGGGTCTATCCGATCGTGCTGCCCCGCTGGGCGACGTCGATCGCCGTTCCCACCTACTGAATTCCCCGACTTCTCACAGGAGACAACGCCCAATGTCCGCAGTCATCGAAGCAACCGAAAACCCGTTCGCCGGCTCGGTGCCGGTACGCACGCAGCCGAGCAGCGCCGCGCTCGCCACGCAGCAGCGAGAGATCGCCGAGGTGCAGGCGAAGCTGCTCATGGCCGAGCGCTTCCCGCGCGACGAAGTGGCAGCGATGGATCGCATCCTCAACGCGTTCACGCGTCCGACGCTGGCCGAGCAGGCGCAGTACCAATACTCGAAGGGCGGAAGCGACGTCTCGGGCCCGAGCATCCGCAGCGCCGAAGCAGTCGCTCAAATGTGGGGGAACCTCGAATTCGGATTCCGCGAAGTCTCGCGCGGCCGGGGCGAGGACGGCGTCACCTACAGCGAAGTCGAGGCGTTCGCCTTCGATCTGCAGTACCGGACCCGCCGGGCGCTGACGTTCCAAGTGCGCCACTGGCGCGACACGAAGCGCGGCGGCTACCAGCTGAAAGACGAGCGCGAAATCTACGAGCTCATGGCGAACATGGCGCAGCGCCGCGTGCGCGCCTGCATCCTGGCCGTGATCCCGGGCGACGTGATCGAAGCCGCGATGAAGCAGGCCGACACGACGCTGCACGCCAAGGCGGACACGAGCCCCGAGGCGATGGCGCGGATGGTCGAGGCCTTCGCCGCGTTCGACGTCACGAAAGAGCACATCGAGAAGCGCATTCAGCGTCGGATCGAGGCGATCCAACCGGCGCAGGTCGTCTCGCTCAAGAAGGTTTACGCGAGCCTGCGCGACGGCATGAGTGCGCCGCATGAGTGGTTCGAGATCGAACCGCCCACGCCCGAGGTTCCCGAGGCCGTCACCGATCTCAACGCGAAGATCGGCGCGCGCTCTAAGCAGCCGCCCGCGCCTAGAGCCGCACCGAAGAAAGCCGCGCCCCCCGCGGATCCGCAGCCCGCCGACGTCGATCCCGCGCACGTCATCGACGGCGAGCAGGCCGAGGCGCTCGACGCAATGATGCGAGGCGAGAAGGCGGCCGCACAGCCCAGCGCCGCGCCCGCCTCGAAGAGCTACGCCGAAGTGCGCGAGGCGCTCGAGAAGGCGAAGGACGTTGACGCGATCGACGAGGCCGCGGCCCAGCTCGAGCTCGTCGCCGCGCTCGACCAGCGCAAGGAGCTCTCGACGCTGTACCGCGAGCTGCGCGCGAAGCTCGCCGGTGAGTGATCGCCGCCCGGAACGCCGCGGGCTCCTCCCCGACCAGGCGTGACCGGCCGAGAGCTTGCCTTCTCCTCCACCGACCCCAGGAGCCCCGCCCGATGTTCTCCCTCGAGAAGACGACCGCAAAGATCACTTCGTACAACGCCCGCAGCGAAACGCACGGCAAAGACGAAGTGCCCGCCTGCGACATCCGGTTCGAAGTGAAGGTGCCGAATGACGTGCTCTCCGAATTCGGCTCGCAGCTGCGCGCCGCGCTGTACTGGAAGAGCGAGCAGCCGCAGCAGGCCGACCCGCAGCAGGGCGAGCTCGACGCCGTCGAGCCGGTCTCGGATCTGCCGAATCTGCGAAACCCGAAGCTGCGCGGGCCCTTCGAGATCGACTACGAGGGCGCCGGCTACCTGCTCTCCGTCGACTACGGGCTCGGCGGAAAGAGCGCGATCGAGCTCGGCGACTGCAAGGTCAACGACGTGAAGATCAACCCGCACGAGGGCGGATCGGTCACGCTCACCTTCCGCGTCTCGCACTCCGATGTCGACGAGAAGGCCGCGGGTCGGCTGTCGCGAATGGTCAAGCGCGAGACGACGATCACGCTGACGCCGCCGGAGGCCGAGGGCGAAAGGCTGGCGGCGTGAACAAGACCATCCGCGACGCCTCGCGCGGCAACTACACAACGAAGGATGAAGCGCCGACCTGGCAGGAAGTGCGCGACGGCGCCCTGCTGCGCATCGCCGATGCGCCCGAGAAAATGGCGCAGCGGCATACCGCGCTGATCGACGAGCGCGATATGTACAAGCGCTGGTACGACAACGAGACCAAGCGCCGCGAGATAGCCGAACGGCGTATCGCCGCGCTGCAGGGCGTCATCACGCGGATGAAGAAGGCGCGGCAGCAGGCGCAGGACGCCACCCTCTGACCATGTCCCCCGCGCTGCGCGAGCTCCTGAGCGCCGACGAGCTGGCCGAGCTGACCGGCTACCCGAGCGCCCGCGGACAACGGAAATGGCTCGACGAGAACGGCTGGCGCTACGCCGTCGCCCGGGACGGCTCGCCGCGCGTGGCGCGCGCCTACTTCCTGCTGCAGATGGGCGTGCCGGCCGGCGCCGGAGAAACCGCGCAGCATGCCACCGAGCCGAACTGGCAGGCAATGGCCTGACGCGGCTACGCTATGCGGATGGTCGGGAAGCGAAAGCACGAGCGGCATCTGGCGCCGCGGCTGTACGTGAAACGCGGCAAGCGCGTCGACACGTACTGGACGCTGCTCGGCGGGAAGTACCACGGGCTCGGGAACGATCGCGCCGAGGCCGAGCGCAAGCTGCGCGACCTGATCGAGGGCCGCCCGGTTTCCGGGTCGATCGCCGACCTGGCCGATCGCTTCATCAAGCACATGAATCGGGAGCGCGAGAAGGGCGTGAAGACGGCGCTCGCGCAGCGCACGGTCGACGACTACACCGAGGCGCTCAACGTGCACCTGCTGCCGGTCTTCGGCAAGATGCGCCCAGCCGACTTCCTGCCGACGCACGCCGCGCAGTACCTGGCACGCATGGCCGAGAAGGGGCGCGCGGTACGCGCGAATCGGGAGATCGCCTCGCTCGGGTCGATGTTCGCCTACGGCATGCAGCTCGGCGTCGTCAACGCGAACCCATGCCACGGCGTGAAGCGCAACACCGAGATCCCGCGCGATCGCAGCGTCACGATCGCCGAGATGAACGCGCTGATCGCGACGGCGAAAGCGCGCGGCACCGGCAGCTACATGGTCGCGCTGATCGCCGCGATGGTCGCAATCACCGGTCGTCGACGCGCCGAGATCCTGCGCCTGACGCTCGCGTCGATCACATCCGAGGGTCTCGTCGGCGAGGAAGCGAAAGCGAAGCGCGGGCGCAAGGCGCGCTCGTTCCTCGTGCAATGGTCACCGACGCTGCGCGAGGTCGTCGACGAGGCGCGCACGCTCGAGCGGCCGACGACGTCGATCTACCTATTCGCCAGCCGCACCGGCGGGCCGTACAGCGACGCCGGTTTTAAGGCGATCTGGAACCGCATCATGGCCGACTACGTCGAGGCCGGCGGCGAGCATTTCACGGCGCACGACCTGCGCGCGCTATTCGTGTCGAAGAAGCTCGAGCGCGACGAGGATCCGGCCACACACGCGAACCCTGCGACAACGCGACGGGTGTACGACCGGCGTCGCGTGGTGAAGGTCAAGGCGCTCTGATGTTAGAAAGTTCCGGACGGGAAGTTAGAAAATGGGTCCGGACGAGCGTTAGAGGCGCTCTAAGTGCTTGAATTATTGGGGTGGGCGATGGGATTCGAACCCACGACAACCGGAATCACAATCCCCGCCTCAATCGAGCACTGGCGCGGGTTTCGGGCTGGTTCTTTCTAACATCGCACCGTTTCGGGGCACTGAATCGTAAGGGCTTTCGGGCGCATCTTAGAAAGTTCCTCGCACCCTTCGGCCTACTTTTCCCCGTCCGTCTGCAAGATCCCGAACAGTCCCGCACGATTCAGTTCCCGCTGCCATCGATCCCCGCCCCCCCAACCCCACCGCATTCGAACGCTGCTACTCGTCGGACTCAGTCGGTCCGTGGAGGTTGTCGATCTCACTGAAAACTCGCTCGAGCCTCCCAAGGCCGGGGCGTACAGATAGATACTCTTGGTAGGCCTTTCGAGCATTGATGATCAAACCACTATATGTGATCACCTGCATTCCAAAATTACGCAGTACGTTTTGCTGTTCCGGCGGCACGGGCGGACATTCCGACACAAGCAAGTAGATATCGATAGCAGGAGGCCCCCCTAGATTGCTCACGTCCGGGTACTCTAAGTGGTACTGCTTGAGCGCAAAGTAATATTTGCGCCCCTGGGATTCTAAGTCGTCAATCCTTACCCGCTTGCCAGGGCGTTTTAGTTCTATGACTACATGCCGGCCACTAGATAGGCGATAGGCAATATCGAGGCGAGCGCCTTCATCGGAGTCCGGGCAGACGCGCTTCAAGTATTCCGTGAGCGTTATCTCCATCTGCTCGCTACCCGAAACACGGCCCCATGTCGGATCTAACAACCAGAGATGATCAAACAGATACTTCTGTGCCACTTTTTCTAGCTGCTCCGCATCCACAATTTCCTTCTCGAATTTATCGATGATCCCAAGTCGAGATCTCGTAATATCTAGGTAGTGACTTTCCTCAATATCGTCGACCGACGCAAAAATCGCCTGAAACGCCGGACTCAGCACATCTGTAACATTGTCGAGGAGATCTAGTTTTTTCCGCACACGCAGCTTCTCGAAACCGACTATCGCGCTCTTATAAAGTTGTGCCTTGGCCTGGCGGTTTCGCTCCTCGTCGTTGGAAACGGTAAGGTTCCCGATTGACGTCATCAATCGATCCGCTGCCCGGCGGTCGCGCGAGTCGGTAAAGCTTTCGATCCACCTGACAATTGCAGGATCTGCAGCTCCAGTTTTTACATACCCCAGACGCCGCCGCCAATCGTCCCACTGATCGCGCATCTGGCGCAAGCAGTCGCGCAAATGGCTCCGCAAAGCATGGAAGTAAGGATCGTCGTGCTTTATCGCCTCACGACTAGCGGTCGCGCGATCTACATCATCGCGGTCCAAAAAATCCGCATGAACTTCGCCAACGATGTAATTGTTAAAGTAACGCGCATCGCCGAGTTCAGAGAGTACATCCTCTTGGAAAAGCCGCCCGTTAGCAAACAGGGATATTTTGTTTAAGCTCTCATCACCCCTCCCCAGCTTAGCCGGCATATCGACTGTCGCGATGAATCCCTTTAACGTTAAGGATGGGGGGTCTCCTGGAACCTGATCAGGAAGAGGCGCAACACACAGAGCCAGGCTTTCGTCATGCTCGGTGACCGCCGCAATTTTAGGGGCGAGCGCTTGCGCAGCACCACGGGACGCTTGATCGAAGTACCAGAGGAACTGAATATCATTATAGAAACCCGAGTCTACCCTACGTATTTCCCTTCCGTTCAGCCTTACCTGAAAGTCATCTCCAAATACCCCGAATCGGCGCGCTAAACGGGGGCGCAAATAAGCTTCCGTGCGAGTGATGAGCGTGTTTAGCGACCTAAGAGTAATTCTCGTCCCATGCTCTCTAATATAGTCAGCTGGAGGCGAAATACGTTGCACATGATAATCCTCACTCTCGTCGTCATTGGCCCTTAGCCGTTCAAGAAGCGCAGACACGTCGATACAAAAGGCAACTGGCGGTGCACCCCGAGCACTGGTCACGACCTCGATTTCGTTGGCAAGAGAAAACATTGCCAGTTTACCGATCCCCTTCCGCCCCATTACACGACGGGCTCCGCTCCGGCTCATATCGCCCGTGGGCTCCCGTGTTCGACGGGCATATCCCACCTTCAAGAACTTGTTCTGCACGTCGGCGACCGTCATGCCATGCCCGTCATCTTCAACGACAATGACTTTCGAATCCGGGTCCACATTAACGATGACCAACGAGGCGTCAGCATCCCACGCATTCGCGATGATCTCGGTCACCACTGATGGCGTCGAGCTGTACAGACCGACACCGAGATGATTTAAGACATTCAGCTCGATTCGAAACGTGAGATCGGTCAACTTATCGGCTCCTCTGTCCGTGCTGGTCAACGTGCTCCTTGAACGCCCGTCCGATGACTTCTCCTAGTAAGGGCGGGACAGCATTTCCGATTAGACGGCCGAGTGAGCTGAACAGAATAGGCTCATCGGGTCGCGCAAAAATATACTTCTCGGGGAAAGACTGCAGTAAGGCCGCCTCCCGAAGTGTCAGCGCTCTGTCTTGCTCGGGATGACCGAACCGACCGGCCCCGAAGTTGTAACTCATCGTGGTGATCGTCGGCGCTGGTTGATCCCACGCCATTCGCCCATAAACGCTCTTAAAAGACTCACCGCTCTTTGTCCGGTGACATGGCGCCCGTAGGGGCTCGGGCCAGTCCAACCAAGTCCCTCCAGGTCGCGAAGCTGCGATCCTTTTTAAATTGACAGGATTGAGCGCGCGCGCACAATGTAAACGATCGCTAGGATCGACACCTCCTGAAAGAACAGGGGGGAGGTTTCCTATTACGTCACGAACAGTCACGCGAGACGCACGCCCAGGCGGAAGCGCGATGGGGCCGAATAACGATGCCATTAGCACGTGTCGGCGCCTATCTTGGCCGAGTCCGTAATCGGCGCAACGGACAGTTCCAGCATAAACCCAATAGCCCGCCCGCTCTAAGACATCAAGGAATCGTTCGTAAGGTGAGTGGTGAACGATTCGAATCACATTCTCCATTGTCACAAGCTCGGGACGAACTTCTTCGACAAGTCGACCGAACTCCACTAGCAGACCCCATTTCTCTGCGTCCGCGGCGCCCGGCTTGCGGCTGAGTGTCGAGAACGGTTGGCATGGCGCGCAACCAGCGATAAGGCGAATCGACTCCCTGGAAAAGAACCCGCGGAGGTCGGCCCCTGTCGTATTGCGCACATCCTCAAGTACAAAGCGGCTCTTGTTGTTCTTCTCATAGGGATAATGCGCAGCTTTGTCGATGTCGATTCCCGCTCGGACTTTGATTCCGGCGCGCCTCAGGCCATAAGTCAATCCCCCGACGCCACAGAAGACGTCAACGGCTTCGAGAAGCGGCATAGCTGGCATGGCCGCGATTCTAGCTGGCCGCTTCCAGCTCGTCGACGCCAAACTCCGTACCCCTACCGGATCCGGGGCCACTTAGTCGATCAGGCTAGGCCCAGGTCCACGGCCATCAACGACACTCGACACTTCTGGATCTAGCTACCAACCTCCTTCGCGTCAAGGCATTCAGCCGTCAGGCTGATTGCGCCGACGGCGCGCCCGCGCGACGATGGCCGATATGCTGACCCTGCTGCTCCTGCCCCATGGCGCCGTTCTAGTCGTCTGGTCTGACGGCCGGGCGTTGCGAATCGAGCGCGACGGAAGCACGCGGGGCGCGTACAGCCCTCCAGAGCGCCCGAAGCGCCCCGCCGCTCCTACCTCTCGTCCACCTCGCTGATCGCCTCGTGCGCGTCGATCTGGTCGGTCAGGGTGACCACCCGCCCGCGGCGCTCCATCGCCACGGAGGCGATGCCCTGCGAGCGCAGCCAGCGATGCACCTCCCGCCACGCGGCGCGGTCGAAGCGGCCGTGCAGCCCGCCGATCCACGCGTGCGCGCCCATGATCGAGATGGCGGCCACCGCCTTGTACGGCCGGCGCTGCCCGAATCCTCCGGGCTCGTCGTACAGGCGCAGCGTGTAGACAATCGCCTCGGCGTGCAGGGTCACAGGATGACCAGCAGGCAGCGCGACAGCCACCACGCCCACCAGTCAAGGGCGAGCTCGATCAGCTGCATGACAGCGGCAGCCGCACGACCTGGTCGGCGCTGACGGATCCGAGGTGGTATGCGCCCTCGTGGCAGACGAGGCGCATGTCGGCGGGAAAGGCGGGCTTCGGCGTGGACTCGGGAACAGCGGCGCACGCGGCCAGGTAGAGCACGATGAGCAGCACCGCCGCGACGACGGCGATCTCCCGCAGGATCGGGCGAAACGGATCTTCGGGCGGGTGGCTCACGACGAAGTCACCTTGCGCACCTGCTGGCCGAGGAAGTACGCCACGACCGACGAGAGCACGCCGAGCACGGCGCCGATGACCATCGCCCGGATCTCGCCCGAGTATTCCTCGAGGAACACCGGCGCCAGCACAACGACGTAGATCATCGGCAGCAGGGCCAGCGTGATCAGAACCGCCGGAATGCGCAGCAGCGGCACGTTGCTCTCGGCCACCCGCATGCTGAATTCGCGCGCGCCTTCGATGCCGCCGCCCCCGGCTTCCGTGACCTCGAACCAGTGTTCGGCCTCGAGCGCCCGCGTGGCCGCTGCACGGGCCGCAGGATCGCTCTGCACGGCTTCGACGGCGGCCTGCGCGTTCGGCGTACCGGTCGCCGTCTGGACGACCTGCAGCACAGCCTCGGCGGCTCGTGCATTCCGTTCGGTCACGGTGCCGTCGCCGAAAGATCGGATCAGCTCGGGGATGGACTGCACGAGCGCGGGCAGCGCTGCGGCGATAAACGGGGTCATGGGTTCAGCCTCCACGGGGATGGATTGCGGGGAATCGGCGATCTGCTGCGGGGTCGGGGGTTCGGTGGCAGGCTCGGTCTGCGCGGTCTGCGCGATAGCGACCAAGGCGCGGTTGTAGTACCGCCGGCGGTCGGCCAAGCCGTTCAGACCGCCGTTGATCCGGCGCGTGCAGCGCTCGAGCGCGTCCGGCCCTTCGGCCAGCGCCGTCAGCCCGTTCGCTGCCCAGAACCAGCCGGCCGAGAGCGCCGCCCATCGGGGCTCCTCGAGCAGCTCGGGCCGCGCGAGCAGGTCGAGCCCGAGCGCCACGCCGCAGCGCCGGTAGTTGTCCCGCCCGGTGATCTGGATCAGGCCGCGCCCACGGAACCGCGGACCGTCGCCCGGCTCGGTGTTGCCGAGATCCTTTCGCCCTTCGTACGCCGCTCCGCTGGCGATCTCGCGCACGTACCGCAGCTCGCCCGACTCGTGCGCGATCTGCGCGAGGAACATCGCCAGCGCGAGATCGGAGGTGATGCCGAACCGCGTACAGGCAGCTTCGAGGTACGGCTCGAAGCGATCGATCCGATCGCCGGCCGCCGGCATCACGGCCGCGATGAGTGCGCGCATTACTTCGCGATCCAGCCGAGCGCGTACAGCGCGACCATGATGCTCGTCAGCCCGACGCCCAAGCCAACGCCCCACGCGATCACGCGGCCGATCGTTTTCGCGCCCGCGACCATCTCGCGAATCTCGCGCGTGTCGCGGCAGAGCTCGGTCGTGAGCCGGTTGCCTTGACTCACGTCGGCCTCGATCTTCGTCACCGTCTGCGAGATCACGCCGACCTCTTCCTCGAGGCGCGAGATGCGCCGCTCGTGCGCGTGGAGGATTACCTTTTCAATCATCGGTTCGCATCCGCCGAGGCTGTCGATTTCGTCGTTGAATTCACGCGCTACGCTGTACATGCGTCGACCTCAAATTCGCTTTATGCGGCAGGTTGGACGGCGACCGTGAACGCAGACCAGTCGTATTCATAGGTGAGCGTGAATGGAGGCGGAGTCAGTTTTTCTACGGCGGCTTCGACATAACAAGATCGATGCATTACCCCATTCCCCCCGGTTCCGTTCTCGTAATGCGCCTGCCCGTTTGGGTATGGATAGTCGACGAACGTTGCAGCTGTCTCGGCGCGAGTACGAGCCGCCGCGGCGATCCAAAGAGTTTGCGCGGCCCCCCACGATGGCGAGAGCTCTGGCGGAATCGCGGCAAGACCGGTTGTAGCCGCATCCGATGCGATTGCGACTGGGTTCGCCGGTTTAAACGAACCAGCCTTGATGCGAAATGTCTGCGCGGCACATAAGCAGCCGGCGCTGAACGAAAACGTTTCGGTCGTCCCCCCCTCGGTTCCATCAGCGAGTTTCCATAACCAGTTAACTCTCTGCGTATGGAAAGCAGCAGGGCTTCCGATGCCGTTCCATCCAGACGGCGAACTCGTCAAGTTTCTATTGCCAGTGTTATGCAGCATCACGATGAGTAGGTCGTTTTCTTCGACCGTGGCGGGCATCACGATCGCATGCATACTCGAGACGGCGCCGACTGCGCTCTGCGTCGTGCCGAGGTACACCGGGAAGCCGGCGCCCGGTCCAGGCCCCGGGGCGACGGAAGCCCGAGCAGAAGCCGCGACTACGCCGAGGCGAAACGCGCCGTTCATGAAGACGACCCGATCACGTCAAGATCGCCAGTCAGATCCCACTCGTCGGCATCGACCTTGTGCAGCATGATCGTCGAGCCCTGTCGCGCGGTAGCCGCATCGAATCCGGTCGGGACGTTCAGCGTCACATCAGACTCGACGCCGAGCACGATCTGTCCGCTGCCGGCTTGACGGAGGGCGATCGTCGCGCCGACCGGGATGGCTTCGACAGCGTTCGCCGGGATGGTGATCGTGACTTCGCCGGCGTTCGTCGTGCGCACGAGGCGGCCGGCGTCGGCGATCACGATCGAGTACGACGTGCCAGACTGCGCGTTCACCGCGACCAAGCCGCCGGCCGTCGCTGCGATCTCGTCGATCGCGTCCTGAACGTTCGTCGCGGAGAGCCCGGAGGCGAGGTTGTCGTAGCTGACCTGATCGGCGCTGCCCCCGCCGCCGGGGCTGAGCACGACGGCCCAGCCGTTGCTGCCGTCGTACCCGAGCAGCTGCCCAGTCGCGAGCAAGCGCTTAAGCCAGCCTTCAAACGGTGCGAATCCGTACCAGGTGCCGCCGCGGTAGATCACGACGTCGTCGCTGTCGAAGCCGCCCCACGGCGTGCCGACAATGTGCACGTCGCCGTCGTCTACGTCGCTCTCGCTCGGCTCGGCATCGAGGATGCTGATTGCCGCCTTCGCGAGTGCCTCGTTTCGGAGCGCATTGTCGTTCGCCGGGATGCTGTTCTGGTTCGTGCCCTCGAGCCAGACGGCGAAGGGGAAAAGGTCGGTGCTCATACGGTGTCCACGGTTGCCGGGCCCGCGCCCGTGATGCGATTGAGCGCCGCGACGCTCACGGTGACCGGAGCCGCAAGCGCCGATGCGTCGAAGGAGAAATGCGGATCGACGGTATCGAGCACGACCCCGGTCGAGCCGTCATCGATCGTCACGCGGTATCCCTCGAAGTTGATCGACGCGACCGGGAAGTCGTCCGAGCCGAAGCGATGCCGCGGCGTCCAAGTGCCGCTGATCACGTCGTTACTGTCGCGCTCGAGCATCAGATAGGCGACCGGCCACTCGAGCTGTGAGCGTCCGGCGTACGTCATCGTCTGATCCGTCGCGGTCTCCGGCGTCTCGCCGAAGCTCGTCGCGCGGTGCGTGAGCTGCTGGCCGATCCATGCCGCCTGCGCGGACACGTGCTCAACGTCATCGAGAAATACAACCAGCGATCCGATCGGGTGCGCAGCCGGCGTCGTCGCGAGTCGTCCGCGATGCAGCGTCGACAACTCGTACTCCTGATCACCGAGATCCTCGGCGTCGAGGTACTGCAGGATCTCCCATGCGCCGTCCGGGCTCCGCACCGCGAACGCGCCACCGCCCGACAGGAACGCCTGCTCGGTGATCGACTCGAGATCGTGCGAGGCGCGGTACAGCCGCAGGCGAACGCGATTAGTCGTGTCGGTGTAGTGCGCCGACGCTGCTGGGAGATCGGCAGTCAGTACGCCAATGACCATCGAGCGCTCGATCTGCTCAGCGTCGACGTAGGTCGCCCCGGCATCGAGGCTGCGCTCGACGAGCGCGCCGTACCACGCCTGCTCTACAGCCGAGACCGCGAGGTAGAGATTCAGGTCGTCCTCCGAATCGATACGGCTCGGAATGTCGAGCACCGCGAGCACCGTCGCGCCGACGATCGTCCCCGGCGGCGGCGTCGGGGTCGGCAGCGGAATGCCCGTCACTGCCGACGTGTAGGCGCTCTGCCGATCGACGCGCGCAGTTAGCTCGACCCTGCCATCCGCGAGGCGCATCTCCTCGATGCGCAGGCGCCGGACCCGACCGCGCAGCGAAAGCCCGACGCAGTCCGCCGCGGCGAGTCGGATGAAACTCTCGGGTAGCGACAGTTTCGTCTCGCCCTCAGCGTCCGCCCAGGCGACCTTGTGCATCTTGTGCGCGATCTGCGCGGCCGTGTCTTCGTCGAGCACGACCGGAACCTCGACGCTCGTTTCACCGACGACGCGCGCATCCGGACTGCTGCGCTGCGCGGTCGCCTTCACGCGCGCATAGCCGCTCGCCGCGTGCTGGTAGAACAGGTGCAGTTTCGCCGGGTACTCAATCGCCTGCTCGCGCGTCGACGACTCGGTATCCTCGACGAGGTCATCGATCGTCAACACCTCAACTACAGGCTTCCCACGCTTCCGGAGGTGGATCTTTCCGTCGTGCTCGGAGCGATCGAAGAAGTACACGCGGCGCAGCACGTCGATCGCATCGGCGCCGCTGTAGTCGCCGGAGAGTACGAGGCCCGGCACGTCGTCCGTCAACTCGGAGACTTCCGCGAGATCGTCATCGATGCCACAACGGTCGATGATGTCGGCGACGACCTCGCTCAAGACAGCAGGCACTGGGCCCACGACGGGAAGAAAGCCGGAGCCCCAATCAAGAAAATTCGGCGCCTCTCCTGCCGGCATACCCACCTTTTCTGCCGAGTACAGATCATCGCCATCGACGATGACTCCGAAGAACGGATTGTCAGGCGTGTAGAACGTCGGATTGTGCCCGCCCGGCGGGTACGAACTCGCGGCCCCTGACGAGTCAGGTCGCACGACCTTCCATTGCAGATGATTCTGCCCTCCGTGCACGTTTCCGTCGGCGCCGCCGACGATGCGCAATTGAACGGTCGACCCGGCCGGTAGGTTCAGCTGCAGGCGCTTGAACTGCCATTGTGCTGATGCCTCGACTTTCTCGGACCAGATCTCATCCCCCGCAACGAGCACCGAGAAAGTGAACTCGCCCGGAGCCGGAACGGACGACCGCGCGAGGAGCGCCACAAACCAAACTTCGCTCGGACCGGTCAGCGATGGCGTGTTGGACTCGTTGACCGGACCGACGGCGCCCGAGAGCCGGGCGTATACGTTCACGTCATCGATCCACGGCAACGGAACGTCGAGCGTCTCCGTCGCAGCCTCGAACCGGTACTGCGGGATCGATCCGCGCCGCTCGGTCAGGTCCTCCGAGTCGACGACGAAGTACGCGGTGCCGCGATACGCGGGCGTGTCATCGGCGCCGGACACCTGCGCCTGCAGCACGGGATCGGGCAGCTGCTCCTCGGTCCCGAGATAGATCGTCTTGTTCGCGATCCACTTCGCGGATTCGGCGAGGATTGGCGACGACGGCCGCACGTCATAGACGAGCTTGTCGTCCTCCCACACCCGCAGCACGCCGGCGATCGGGCCTTCACAGATCCGGATCGCGAAGGTGCGATAGACGTGCTCGGTGCGCACCTTCGGCGCGCCCTTGCCGCCGCCGCGTTGCTTGACCCACCGGCGGACGAGCTCGCCGCACGAGATCACGTTGCCGGTCACCGGTGCCGTGCCGTACACGATCGCGCGCGGCGCGCCCTCGGCGCTCGTCTGCGCGCCCACGTCGCCGATGCTCGGGCCCTTGATCTTTACCGGGTCAACGACGTTGCCGAGAACGCTTCCGAGCGCGAAGCCCATTTGCGCGCCCATCGGCCCGCCGAAGAAACCTCCGACGGCGCCTCCGACGACGGGTAGTAGCGTGCGTGCCATCAGACGGCCTTGCGGAAAACGGCGACGATCAGCGACTGCCAGCGCACATCGAGCCCATGCTCGAGCACGCGGCCACCGCCGGCCGGCGGGCTGTACGCGTGGATGAGACCGAGCCCGTGATGCCGATCGTCGGTCACGATCGCGATGTGATGCGGGTGGATCTCGAAGCGGATCACGACGACGTCGCCGACGCACAGGACGGCGCGATCGATGAGCGAGCGCCCTTCCCACACCGGCGCACCGAACCCCGCACGCATGGCGTCCATCAGGCCGTCACGATGCGGCTCGCGCCCGTAGCGCTCCACGTCCGGCAGGATGCAGCCGAGATCCGCATACGACCGCCACACGAGCCCTGCGCAGTCCAGCGCGCGCCCGGTGCGCCCGCGGTGCCGAAACGGTACCCCCAGGTAGGTCCGCGCCTGGTCGACGACCGCGTTCACGCGACCCCCGTGCCCACGGTTGCCCCGGGCGTGTTGATCGCGTCGGCATCCGCTACGGGAATGTAGGGTTCGCCGCGGTAGTGCAGCACCCAGTCGTCTCCCCAGAAGGTTTTGCACCCGTTGTGCCCGTCCTTCCACTTGGTGCAGTCCGGGCGGATCTCGAATTCGTCGCCGACCTCGATCGGGAACATCGTCTCGAAGCCGAGTGACACGACACCGTCGCCGTCCTGCGCCTCGACCTCGTACGATCGCCCGGCGTTGCGCCCGGTCGTCCAGCGCAGCATCCCGGGCACGCAGGCGTTCGCATCGAGCCCGAGCGCGAGTGCAGTGAACGTGCGGCTCGACTCGAGCCCGACGCTGGTGACCGTGCCCGCGACCCACAGCCCTGACGTATCGAAGCCGCAGGGAAAACGCTGCGTGACCTCAGCGCCGGGCGTGCCGATCGGCTGGCTGCCGAAAGTCGCGCGACAGGTGAGCGAGTCCTTCTCGACGATCGTCTGCTTGAGCTGCTTCACGAGGCTCGTCTGCTCGGTCCAAAACGCCATGCCGTTCTCGACGCGCATCTGCCCGAGCTGCCCCGTCATCAGCTCGACGTGGCCCATCGTCAGGTCCTCGTAGTTGACGAGCATCAGGCGAAAATCGGCGAAGTCGTACACGCCTGCCGCGATGTCCTCTTCGGCCAGCGCGAGCGGGTACTCGGCGAGCAGGTGCTGGAACTCCGCGTTGTCGACGCCCATCGAGAGCGACTGCCGAATCTCCGACGGCACCATTCCGACGGCCGCGCGGTACACGATCTCGCTGTCGCCCTCGCCGTCGTCGTACTCGACATCGCGATCGAGCGCGGTTACACCGACCGGCGCGAAGCCGGGAGACAGCGGCGTGATCTTGAGCAACAGCGTCGTCGTCGTCGCGCCGCTGTCCAGGTGCGCCTGCAGCTCGGGGGAAACGCTGCGCGTCATGCCGGCCAGTCCTCGACGAGCGA
>JACDJB010001096.1_pt1 | contig 23065 bp, 19 predicted proteins | sample 7454121 | NCBI WGS metagenome assembly JACDJB01 (sample SAMN14253290, study PRJNA609438) | sludge metagenome | isolation source: sludge after 25d culture with pyrite | collected 2018-12-20
CCCCGACCTGACATCCGGGCGCGGCGCTGGAGCGCCGGTGGCGTTCCCCGACCTGACATCCGGGCGCGGCGCTGGAGCGCCGGTGGCGGGTGGCTTTGCATCCGGCGCTGCGGCCCCGGCGGACGGAGCGGACTTCCGGTCGACCGCCCGCAGGAGGTCGTCGCCCAGAACCTCGACCTGCCAGGCGCGCAGGCCGGGAATCGTCAGCAGCTCTTCCAGCGAGTGAGGGGTCAAACGGCTCACCGTTTCCAGCCGCTCACGGGAACAGAGCACGCCGGGGTCGAGACCCAGTTTTTCCGCCACGCTGTCCCGCACGGCCTTCACCCGCACAAGCCGGTCATCAAAGTCGGGATCGCGCTCCCAGCGCGGCGCACGTGGGAAGCGCGGCAATTCGGTCTCCGGCGTGGCCAGTCCACGCTCGACAGCCTCCAGCAACTCGCCGCCGCGCTGTTCCAGGATCCCGCGGGGCATCCCCTTGATCGTCGCCAGGGCGTCTCGCGTCCGCGGCTTCTCGCGCGCGATGGAAAACAGCGTCTCGTTGCTCATCACACGGAACGTGGCACGATCCAGCTCGCCGGCCACCACGTCGCGCCACGCCACCACCTGGCCCAGGATGGCCAGCTCACGGCGGCTCAGGTCGCGCGCCCCCTTCATCTTCAGGAATCCCAGGCCATTGTCGTCTTCTTCCCAGCGAATGGCTTCCAGGCGGCCGAACTCCTCGCGCGCCCAGTGCAGCCGCCCACGCTGCTCCAGTTCCTCGTGCAGCCTGTCGCGCAATTCCAGCAGCCATCGCGTATCCTGTGAGGCATAGTCCAGCATCCCTTTCGTCAGCGGACGTTTCGACCAGTCGGCGCGCTGGTACTGCTTGTCCAACTTCACGTCGAAGTATCGATCGAGGAGGGCGGCAAGACCGAACGCGCGCAGCCCGGTAAGCTGAGCGGCAATCCGCGTGTCGAAGACATTCCGTACCTGCCAGCCATAATCCTGGCGCAGCAGGCGCAGGTCGTAGTCGGCATCGTGAAATACCTTCTCGACCTTCGCGTCCTCGATCAGATGGCCCAGGCCGGCCGGCTTGCCGATTGGCAGCGGGTCGACGATGGCGCTGCGGTCGCGCGTGCTCAACTGGAGCAGGTAGACGCGGTCGACGAACCGATGAAAGCTCGCCCCCTCGGTGTCGATGGCGAGTTCGGTCACGCCGGAAAGCGCGTCGGTGAGTTGCTCGACGCCGGGTACGGTGTCCAGGTACTCCAGTGGATGATCGTTGCGGGAAGGAGCCACAAAGCAAGCGGGTATGGGGTGTGCGAAGGTGTCGACGCGTCGGATTCTGGCGCGATCGGGGCAACTGGCTGACGCGCGGTGCGGCAAGTGCAGATAGCAGGAGCGGCTACCTCTTTCGCCGACGATGCGACTGTCGGTAATGTAGCCCGTGTTTCAACCACATACCGCGCTCACCCAGACAGAGCCGCATGACCGCAACAGAAGAGCCAGAATCGGCGACCGCCCCAGGAAGGAAGGACCAGGCGCCGCCAGGCGAACCTGCGACAAGCGAGCCGGAGCGGCGCTCCGGGCGCGAGCGCCGGGGAGTGTGGCGTCCCAGTCACGGCTGGCGAAGTCGCGACATCATCCGGGCGACGATGATCGTCCTCGTGATCTACTGGCTCCTCCACCTGGCCTGGTTTACCAACCAGCTCTTTCTCGTCTCCTTCCTCGGTATCCTCTTCGGACTGGCGGTCTCGGCCGGAGTGGACCAACTCCAGCGCTGGCTGCACATCCCTCGCGGGCTCGGAGCCTTCCTCGTCGTGTTCGGCTTCCTGGCCATCCTGGCCGGCTTCTTCGCCTGGAGCGGCCCAGCCCTGGCCGCGCAGTCACGCGAACTGAAGACGAAGTTGCCTCAGGTGCTGGACGACGTGGACGCCTGGATCGCGCGAAACGAGGACAGCGTGCTGGGCGGCATCTTTCCGAGCAACACACCCGCCGCCAGTCGATCGGATTCGGCAACGACGGTCACCGGCCCGCCAACTGCCGGGACGACCGCAGTTGACGGAAAGCCGCCTACCATGAAGGAGCGTATTCTCTCCCAACTGGGAGGGGTGACACATTATCTCTTCCCGTTCCTGAGCTCCACCGTGGCGGTGATGGCGGGAGTGCTCCTCGTCATATTCCTGGCCATCTATGTGGCAGTCGCGCCGCAGACCTACCATACCGGGCTCATGCATCTCTTCCCGCACGACTCACGGGAGAGAGCGGGCGAGGTACTCAGCGCGATCGCGGTGGTGCTCCGGAAGTGGCTGGTGGCGCAGCTCATCGCCATGGTGGTGATCGGAGTGGTCTCCACCGTCGCCCTCCTGCTGCTGGGTGTGCCGGCAGCACTGCCGCTGGGCGTTCTGGCCGGCCTGCTCGAGTTCGTCCCCACCGTGGGGCCGATCCTGAGTGCGGTGCCGGCCATCGCGATGGGTTTCGTGGACTCGCCGGAGAAGGCGCTCTGGGTCGCCGTGGCGTACTGGGGAATCCAGTTCCTGGAAAATCAACTGCTCATCCCGATTCTCATGAACGAGACGGTGGATATCCCCCCTGCCCTCACGATCCTTGCCCAGGCGCTGATGGCGGTGCTCTTCGGGTTCCTCGGGCTCCTGGTGGCTGTCCCACTGCTGGCCGCCAGCATGGTGGCGGTGAAGATGCTCTACGTGGAAGGCGTGGTCGGAGACGACATAGAAGTCACAACCGCTACGGAAGGCTGAAGCGTTTGGAGCGCTCGCCTTTCACATCGCTCCCGACGTTTCCCGCCCTCCCCCGGGCGCCGCTCGGCGTCCACGAGTCTCCGGTGGAAAGGGTGGAGGTGGATGGCTTCACGATCTGGCTCAAGCGCGAGGACAGGAACGCTCCAGTCATGGCCGGGAACAAGGCGCGCGCGCTCCAGTTCCTGCTCGCCGGCCTCACCCCGAAAACGCTGGTTCTGACGCTCGGCGGCGTGGGCTCCACACACGTCCTGGCAACTGCCCGCCTGGCCGCCACGATGGGGGCCAGAACATGGGCGGTACGGTGGCCGCATGCGCTCAATCCGAGTGCGCGGGCAGTGGCGGCGGCAATTGGAGACTGCTGTGAACAGGCGCCGGTACTGGCCGCTCCGCTCGCCCTCCTTCGCCACGCCGGATGGCGACTCGGCGCGCTGGTGAGTGGACGCGACGTTCGCCTGATCCCCTTCGGCGGTAGTGCGCCGGCGGGAATTGCAGGCCACATCGAGGCAGCCCTGGAGCTCGCCGCGCAGGTAGAGGCTGGCCTCCTTCCGGCGCCGCGCCGGATAGTGCTCCCGACCGGCAGCGGTGGCACGGCCGCCGGTCTGGCCCTCGGCCTGGCGTGGGCCGGACTGGAGTGCGAGGTGGTGGGCGTACGAGTCGGCCCTCGCATCGGTATCAATCGTCGGCGCGTCCTCGCGCTGGCGGCCGAGACTCGCCGCTGGTTCCGGAACACGACCGGCCTGCAGCTTCCAGCCCCCGTCACGGTGCGGGTCCTGCACGGCTACTATGGAAAGGCCTATGGCGACCCGCTGCCCGCTGGGCAGGCGGCAGCCCGGAAGCTCTCCCGCGTAACCGACGTATCGCTTGATGACAGTTATGGTGCGAAAGCCGCCGCGGCGGCGCTGGACCTTGCGGCAGATTCCGACGGTCCTACCCTGCTCTGGGTGACGCACGATACCAGGGCCTTGGATTCAGCTGTTGCCCGGCATCCTTCCGCAGCGACGGCAGGATGAGCCATCGAACGTGGGATCGGGTCGGACATGACCCGGATCCAGGTCATCGTGCAACCCACTCTCCCTCAACATCACCAACCATGCCCGCCACCTGCCCCGGATCCTGCCGCGCACACCTGCTCCCGGAGGTGGACGCGTGTTGACCATCTGCAATGACGGCCACGAGATTGCCTTTGACGAGCGGGGTCAGGGCCAGGCAGTGATGTTCCTCCATGGCTTCCCGCACGATCGCTCGCTCTGGGCGCAACAACTGGACGGACTGAGCGGGCAGGCGCATTGTATCGCTCCCGACCTGCGTGGCTTTGGCGGCAGCGGGCGCGGCGGGCCGTTCAGCATGGACCGCTACGCGGATGACGTGGTCTGCCTCATGGACCACCTGGAGGTTCGCAGGGCGGTGGTGGTCGGAGTCTCCATGGGCGGCTACGTGGCCCTCGCCCTCTGGCGTCGTCATCCGACGCGGATCCGCGCGCTGATCCTGTGCGACACGCGAGCGGGCAGCGACGACGAGGCCGGGCGGGAGCGCAGGCGTCAGCAGATCAAACTCGCCAATGAGGTGGGGCCGCGAGCGGTGGCCGCCCAGGTGATGGAGGGCATGGTCGGGCGCACCACGCGCGAGCGCTCGCCCGAGGTGGTCGTGGAACTGGAGCGACTGCTGGATCGTGCACCACTGGAAGGAGTGGTGGGCGCCCTGCAGGCAATGATCGACCGTCCCGACTCCACGCCGGATCTCGCGACCATCGACGTCCCGACGCTCGTCATCTCGGGCGCCGAGGACGTCCTGATACCTCCGCGGGAGGCTCGAGCGCTACATGAGGCGATTCAAGGCAGCAGCCTGGAGATCCTGGAACATGCTGGGCATGTGCCGAACGTGGAGCGGCCGGCAGCCTTCAATCATGTCGTTGGCGAGTTTCTCTCCCGGCTCCAGCTCGACTGACCGCCGCCTTGTCGCTGCCGGTGCGTGGGGCGAGCTTTGGATAGATGCCGGCGCCTTCAGGCCGGTGCACGTTCGTGCATCCACCGGCACTCCCCGGCTCCCCGCACTCGACACGCATGCTCGAGCTCGCCAACACTCGCTGGATCGGATTGGCGCTGATTCTGATCGATCTGGTAGCTCTCGCGACGATCTGGCTCAGCGAGCGCCATTCAACCAAGGCCAAGCTCGTCTGGACAGCGATGGTCGTCGTACTGCCGGTGCTGGGCGCGTTGTCGTGGGTCGTATTGGGACGCGAACCGCGGCGTCCATAGATCCCGGCAAGAGGGCGACCGGATGGTCGCCCATTTTCAACGACTATTTCTTCACCGCTCAGGACGGCCTGGCGGATTCTCGCTCTTGAAGACGTCGGCGTTGATCTGGATGTAATGGCGCTGCGCGGCTGGCACATCCTCATCGGGGAAGATCGCCGTCACCGGGCACTCGGGTTCGCAGGCGCCGCAGTCAATGCACTCATCCGGATGTATGTAGAGCTGTTCGGGACCTTCATAGATGCAGTCAACGGGGCAGACGTCCACACAGGACCTGTCCTTGACGTTCACGCAGGCTTCGGTAATGACGTAGGGCATGGGTATCTCGTGGTCTGGCGCCCGGAGGCGACGCGAAGGGAAGACCCGTCAAACATAACCATACCTGCAGCATACGAGAGGGGGCAAGCCGGCGACACGGTCGTGCCTCCGGCCACGATCTCCGCAGCGCACCGTACGTCGCCGTTCGCGACAGTTCCGCCGACAGCGGCGGTGGGCTAGATGTGAATGGAGACCGGCAGGCCGGCTGCAGCTCCCGCCCACCAGCCGTACTTCATCCCTACCCACAGCGTCCATGCCTGCACGTTCCGTTCTGTCAGCCCTGCTCGTCCTCGTGGCCGCCTGCAGTACCGGCTATACGACACCCGCCTCCACCCCCGCTCCGCTGCCCGCGAAGGACACTGTACGGGTGGACTCCACGTCCGGCCCGGGCGGCGCCGGCGCGCGTTGGTATGGCTATGAAGGCGGGCTCAAGGACGCCGAGGCGTCGGCACGGTCCATCGAGGGCGCCAGCCAGTACTGGACCAGCCGCGAGGGACGCTGGAAGACGGACAGCGCCGCCGGCACCTTCAAGGCCTTCGACGATGGCAACTGGGTGCGCCGCCTGGAGATCGTTGCCGATGGCGGCGCCCGCCGCGGCACCGGCGCCTTCACCTACGACGAGCGCGGACGTCTCTACTACTACAGCGGCGACTGGCGGCTGCGCGTCGGCCGCGGCAGGAACGCCCGCACCGATCGCGTGGTGGTCAGCGTCGCCCTCAACCGGGCCGGCAGCGTGGGCGCAGCGCGAGGCACCCTGAATGGGCGCGCGAGGTCCATCAGCGCTGCCGACGTGGCCTGGATCCTGGCTGTCGAGGAGGCCGCACGCACGGCTGCCGACGGCAAACCCAGGTAGCGAAGCGCCGTCAGGAGGGGACGCGGACGCTCCCGGTTCCCCGTACGGTCGCTGCGGCACGGTGTACGCAGTGGTGATCGTTGCGGTCGCCCGACCGGACGGCCAGCTGTCGCCGCACTCCGTTGGCGCGGGGTGCATCCCTCCCGCCTGCTTCACGCGACCCATGAGCATCCTGCGCTCGCACATCATCCTCGCCACGGCGCTCATCTTCGCCGCTTCCACCGCTGCCGCCCAGCAGCCGACTCCTTCCGCGCCGTCCGGAAGCGCGCGCTACGACCAGACCGGCGTCGGTGACACATCCATCTTCGCGCCACTCGCCCTCTCACCGTCGCCCAGCGTCTATCGCACCGGCTCGGGAGCGCCTGGTTCGGAATACTGGCAGAACCGGGCCGACTACGATATCGACGCGACCCTGGATACGGCGACGAAGACGCTATCAGCGACAATGACGTTGCGGTATCACAACAATTCGCCCGATACACTCCGCTTCATCTGGATGCAGATGGAGCAGAACGCCTTCAAGGATCGCTCACTCAACTCCTACATCTTCCCCCAGGCATCGCGCTTCGGCGCTCGTGGCTTCGAGGGGGGATACGTGGTGGAGCGGTTCGATCAGCTACTGGGAAGCACCAGGAAGGGCGCACCAGCACGCACGTCGACCCTGCAGTTGCGGCCTCAGGGGACGGTGATGAAGGTGGACCTCGCCGAACCCCTGGCACCCGGCGGCACGGCCACCATGAAGGTGGCGTACCATTTCCTCATACCAGAGCATGGAGCCGATCGCATGGGGCGCGACGGCGCGCTCTACGAGTTGGCCCAATGGTACCCACGCGTCGCGGTGTACGACGACGTCCGTGGCTGGAACATCGAACCCTATCTCGGGCAGGGTGAGTTCTACCTGGAATACGGTGACTTCACCTACTCCGTCACCGTACCCGCTGGCTACATAGTGGGAGCCACCGGCACGCTCCGGAATCCGGCGCAGGTGCTGACCGCGACATCGCGTGCCCGCCTGGCCCGTGCGGCAACCGTCGACAGCGTGGTGCAACACATAGTTACCGCCGCCGAACTGGCCGACGGCAGCGCGCGCCCCCGGTCATCGGGGACGCTCACCTGGAAGTTCGCCGCGAAGAACGTCCGCGATGTCGCCTGGGGCGCCAGCCCGGACTACATCTGGGACGCCACGAGTTGGCAGGGAATACTGGCCAACGCCTACTATCGCTCCCCCGCCGCGGCAAACTGGAGCGACGCCGCCGACCAGGCGCGGATGTCCATCGAGGAATACTCGCAGCGCTGGTTCCCATACCCATACCCGCAGATCACCGCACTGGAGGGCCCCATCAGCGGCATGGAGTATCCCATGGTGGCGATGGAGAACCAGAGCAGGGACAGGTACGATCTCTACAACGTCGTGACGCACGAGATCGGACACATGTGGTATCCGATGATCGTCGGCAGCAATGAGCGCGAGTACATGTGGCAGGACGAAGGTTTCAACACCTTCATCAACACCTTCTCCGAGGCTCGTCGCTATCCGGAGAGGGGCGACCAGCTGGCCCGCGCGGCCCAGGAACGCAGGCTCATCGAGCAGTCGCAGCAGATGGGGCGCGATACCCCGGTGAACATCGCGCCCGACCGCATCGATCCGCGTATGCTCGGGTTGGAGGCATACGTCAAGCCGTCGGTCGCACTCCAACTGCTGCGCCAGGAGATCCTGGGCCCGGTCGCGTTCGACGACGCATTCCGGACATACACCCGTCGTTGGGCATTCAGGCACCCTACTCCAGCCGACTTCTTCCGCACCATGGAGGACGTGGGCGGTCGCCGGCTGGACTGGTTCTGGCGCGAGATGTTCATGGAGAATGAGCGCTTCGACCAGGCGGTCGATACCGTAGTCGCGCGCGCCAACGGGGACACCACGGCGGTCGCCGTGGTCTACGGCAATCACGCCCGGGGCGTGCTCCCCATCCGCGCCCGGTTCATATTCAACGACGGCACGGTACAGGAGTTCGACTACCCGGCCGAGGTGTGGAGTACGAACAGCAGTCGCTATCTGAGGACATACAGCTTCGTCGGGAAACAACCAGTGAGGATCGAGCTGGATCCGGACTCGCGGCTGATCGATATCGACCGATCCAACAATTCCTGGCGAGCGGCGACGGTGGGCGACGGCGGGTGACGGTCGGTAACGGCGGGTGACGGTGGGCGACGGCGGGTGACGGTGGGCGACGGTGGGCGACGGTGGGCGACGGTGGGCGACGGTGGGCGACGGTGGGTGACGGTGGGTGACGGTGGGTGACGGTGGGTGACGGTGGGCGACGGCCGGCGACGGCCGGCGACGGCGGGTGACGGTGGGTGACGGTGGGTGACGCTGAAAAGGATTCGTTGAACGCCATTCATCCCATCGGGTCCGCCGGCCAGTCGTGTTTCGGATAGCGCCCCTTCATGTCCTTGCGCACATCGAGATAGCTCGTGCGCCAGAAGCCGGCGAGATCACTCGTGATCTGCACCGGGCGCCGGGCAGGCGAGAGCAGGTGCAGGGTGAGCGGCACCTGCTCCCGGCCGATGCGCGGTGTGTCGGCAACGCCGAACAGTTCCTGCAGTCGCACGGCCAGCACCGGCGTCGTGGGATCGGAGTAGTCGATCGCCACGCGCGCTCCTCTGGGTAGTGTGAAATGCGTTGGAGCGAGCGCGTCCAACTCCGCACGATGCTGCCAGGACAGCATGGTCATCAAGGCGTCGGTGAGCGAGACACGCTGAACGTCGTCCCACCGGTGCAGCCAGTGGAGCGACGGCGCCAGCCATGTCTCCAGGCTCCGCTCCAGTCCCGCATCGCTCGTATCTGGCCAGGCGGTGGGAGCCTTCTCGTGGAGAAAGGCCAGGCGCTGACGAAGTTGAGTGGAGTGGCGATCCCACGGTAGCGACTTCAATCCGCGTCGTCTCACAACGTCCAGTAGCGCGGTCGCAACCTGGCCGTGGTCGGGATCGCGCAGCGCAGCGTCATGCAGTACGAGGGCGCCCAACCGGCGCGACCGACGAGCGCGCACGACCTGGGCATTGTCGTCCCACTCCACGCTCTCCACCGTCCGTAACTGATCGGCGAAGTGGAGTTCCAGGTCAACCAACTCCACCGGCGCGGCGAGAAAGATGCGCGCCTCACGCTGCCGATCATCCAGCTCGGCCACCACCAGCCAGGGCGACTCGCCCAGTGCCTGCGGCTGGGCAAATGCAGCCCCGCGCCCGTTGCGCAGGAGGAAGCGGCCGCCCGCACCTGGTCGGCGCTGGGCGATGCGGTCGGGATAGGCGAGGGCGAGGAGAATGCCCGCCGCGTCCACCTCTCCTGACGCCCTGGCGGAATCGAGGACACCGAGCTGCCGCTGCAACTGCCGCGATTGCTCGCGCACGCGCCGCAGCACGTCACCGTCCACGCGCAAGCCGCGCGCATGGCCAGAGTCGGCAAGCGCCCCGCGATCGCTGAGTAACTCCAGACGCAGGCGCAGGTCGGCATCCACCGGGACGCCGAACGCGTCTCGCTCGCCCTCGCCGCGCAGAACGTCGCGCTCGCCGAGCAACGCGGCCAGGTCACAGGCCACTCCACCATGACCCATCGCCACGCCTCGGAGGAGCATGTGGGCAAGCCGCGGGTGCAGCGGCAGCGTGGCCATCCGTCGTCCGTGCGGGGTGATACGACGCGTGTCGACATACCTGGCGTTCACAGCTCCGACGTCCACCGCTCCGGCGTCCATAGCCATGGTGTCGGCTGCGGTGCCTGTCTCGACATCGCGCCGCACATCCCCGCCATGATCGATGGCGCCCAGGTCGGCCAGCAGTGCGCGCGCCTGGGCGAAGGCCGCTGACGGCGGTGGGTCCAGCCAGCGCAGCGTCAACGGGTCACTCACGCCCGCCTCGGCCAGTTCGAGGGCGAGCGGAGCGAGATCGGCGTCGACGATCTCCGGCGGCGCGTGGGACAGCAGGTGAGAGTCTTCTGCTTCGGGCCAGAGCCGATAACAGACACCTGGCGCCACGCGACCGGCCCGACCACGGCGCTGGTCGGCGCTGGCGCGAGAGACGCGTACCGTCTCCAGCCGCGTCATCCCGGAGCGCGGGCTGAAGCGAGGCACTCGGGCGAGCCCCGCGTCCACCACCACGCGCACCCCCTCGATGGTCAGGCTCGTTTCGGCAATGGAAGTGGAGAGCACGACCTTGCGTTGGCCCGGCGCCGATGAGGCGATCGCCTCGTCCTGCGCGGACATGGCGAGCGCACCGTGAAGCGGTACGATACGGACGCCAGCCGGCAGCGGTGAATCATCGAGCAACGAGGCAACCCGGTGGATCTCGGCCTGGCCGGGCAGGAAGACGAGGATGTCACCGACTTCAGCTTGCAGGGCGTGTCGCACAGTCGCGCTCACGGCCCGTTCCAGGTGTTCGTCACGGCGACGCGGCCGCCAGCGTGTCTCCACCGGAAATGCCCGCCCCTCGCTGCTTGTAACCGGGGCATTACCCAGCAGCCGTGACACGGCCGCGCCGTCCAGGGTGGCGGACATGACTAGCAGCCTGAGGTCGGGCCGCAGCAGTTCCTGCGACAGCAGGGCAAGGGCAAGGCCGACATCGCCGTGTACGCTCCGCTCGTGGAACTCGTCGAAGATCACGAGTCCGACCTGTTCCAGCGCAGGATCGGCGAGAATGAGGCGGGTGAGCACTCCCTCGGTCACGACCTCGATGCGCGTTCGCGGACCGATACGGCTGTCCATGCGCACGCGGTATCCTACCGTCTCGCCCACCCGCTCGCCCATCGTGGCGGCCATGAAGTGGGCGGCGGCCCGAGCAGCGATGCGCCGTGGCTCGAGCATCACGATCCTGCGACCGGCCAGCCATGGCTCGCCGAGGAGAGCGGGCGGCACGCCGGTCGTCTTGCCAGCCCCTGGTGGGGCCTGGAGGACGGCGCTGGAGCCCTCCGTGAGCGCTGCCCGCAGTGCCGGGAGCGCGTCAGATAGCGGGAGTGAGGAGCGCGATCCGGGCAAGGCGCCGCCGGCTGGAGTGACGACCATCCTGTCGGCAGTCGCCGCGTCGAAAGCTCGCGACGACTGCCGGGCCGATCAGTTCAGCGTGCGATCCGAGGGCGAGGCCGCCTTGGCGCTGGACAAGGGCAGACCGACCGGCGCAGGAGTGGCGGAAGCGCCAGCCACCAGCGGCAGACGTTCACTCGCCGAGTCATCGCTGCCCAGTACAACCGGCAATCTCATGGGGCACTTGCCGTTGCGTACGTCTCGCCCGGACAGGCGGCCATACAGGCGCGCCGCGAGCGGCGCCAGCGCCACCGTCACGATCAGGCGTACCGGCTGAGTGATCTTGGCCACGACATACGCCGCCGCCCACGTGCCCGCTCCGGCCATGCGACCCGAAGGTTGCCAGCCGGCGTTCATGGCCAGGTAGGCGCTGACGATGACGATGGCAAAGACGATGTAGTGAATGACGAGCGCCACCACGCCATATTCGGCGATCACACGCTTGAATGACTGCAGCGACTTTCGCAATTGACCTCTCCGATGCAGCACCAGCGGCTGCGTACGGTTTCGGTTGAGAAGGAAGTTGGAACCCGACCGAAAGCCGGCTGCGCTGGCTGATTCCCAGGGATGCGAACAGCGATGGTTCGATTCGACATGCCAGTTCCGGGCTGGAACCATATCACCCGGCTGATCGGCATCTGCGATGAAGCTCATGGCCATTGAGCCCAGGCCATTGAGCCCAGGCCATGAAGCTCAGGCCATGAAGCTCGTGTCATCAACCTCAGGCCATGAACCTAATGACACGCAGGTCGACCCAGTAGCTCGGCCAGCGACTGACAGTCCGCTGTCGACCCACGGGATCATCCTGGAAAGATATCGTCATTGACAGGTACTGGCACCCGGGGGCATACCAGGTCAGCTTTGGGCGCACCGGGCGACCGGCGACTTGCCACCCGCACCCGCCACCTTCATGCGCGTTCCCATCCCTCTCGTAACCCTCGGCCCGCTCATCGTCCTGTCCGCCTGCAGCCGTCCGGTCAGCACGGTCGCCCCGGCACCACCACGCTTGGTGCTGGAGACCCAACAGAGCGGCACGACGGCGCTGTTGCAGGCCGTGAGCGCCGTGAACGATACGGTCGTCTGGGTGAGCGGGCACAAGGGTACCTGGCTGCGGACGCTGGACGGAGGCGCAACCTGGCATGTCGGGAAGGTCGCGGGCGCCGACAGCCTCCAGTTCCGCGACGTGCAGGCGGTCAGCGCCGACACCGCCTTTCTCATGAGCGCCGGCGTCGGTGACATGAGCCGCGTCTACCGGACCACGGATGGCGGCGACAACTGGGCTCTCCTGCATACCAACCCCGACAGTTCCGGCTTCTACGACTGCATGGGCTTCTGGGACAGTGAGGGTGGCGTGCTCTACGGTGACGCGGTAGGCGGCGAGCTGGTGGTGATGGTTACCCGCGACGGCGGCGACAGTTGGCAGAGAGCAGCCCGGCTTCCGACAGCCCAACCAGGCGAGGGTGGGTTTGCCGCCAGCGGCAGTTGTGTCTTCACCATCACGGCGCTCGGCGTGGACAGGGTATGGATCGGGACCGGGAACAGCGCTGTCTCGCGGATATTGCGAAGCATCGATCGCGGGGCGACCTGGAGCGCGGCGACCGTTCCCATCGTTGCCGGCGACGCGTCCGGCGTGACCGGGGTGGCCTTCCGAGACGCCTACATCGGGGTAGCGGTCGGCGGAGAGATAGGAAAACGGGACGGACGCGGTGACTACGTGGCGCGCTCCACCGACGGCGGTGAAAGCTGGATAACCGGCGGCCGACCCACCTTCGCCGGAGCGGCATACGGAGTAGCGTATGTCCCCCGGGCCAGCACTCCGACCCTGGTCATGGTGGGTCCCGGCGGCGCCGATGTCAGCCACGACAACGGGGTCAGCTGGACGGCGCTCGATGGATCGGCGTACTGGAGCGTGGGCTTCTCCTCTCCGCGGGCTGGATGGCTGGTCGGACCGGGCGGACGAATCGTCCATGTACGGCTGGAATAGCGGGCGACATCGGGCGGGCGATACCGAGCCGTGGAAGGAGCTCCCGGCTCCCGCGCCGTCAGTCTGGTATATTTAGCGCAACATGGTCGGGTGCCGGGATCCGCGGCACCACCACTGTCACTTCCTTCCGGAGGTACCATGTCTTCCACTTCCCCCGTTGCGAAGCCCGAGGAGTCGTCCGAGCGCGACGATTCGCGTCGAAAGGTCGGCCCGCGGACTCCGCCCGATCGGGTGGATGAGGCGTCAAAGGAGAGCTTTCCGGCCAGCGATCCACCTTCCTGGACCCCGGAGCGCACCGGCGCGCCCGACAAGCACGGCGACGAGGGTGCCCAGCTGGCCCGATAGGTCGGACGCGTGGACCATCGCCGCGCCCGCTGAGTACCTTCACAGAGGCGCGGATGTACCGCGCGGGGTCGGCCGCGGCCCGACTTCAGCGGCCCTTCCCAGTTGCCACGGAGCAGTTCGATGATCAGCAGGAAAGCGCGGGCCTTCTGGCCGCTCTTCTCCGTCCTTCTCCTCACCGACTGCGCCACCAAGCGTCTCGCTGAAGCACACCTGCTTCCGGTGCACTCGCCGCGGGAGATCCTGGGCGATGTGCTGCGCTTCACTCTCGCCTACAACCCAGGCGCGGCGTTCGGATTGTCGGTGGGTCCTGCCTCACGCTGGTTCTTCACCAGCGTCGCGCTGGGCATGACCGCGTTGTTCTTCCACTGGTACCGGAAGGCGGAAGCACACGATCGCAGCTTCGCTGTCGCCCTCGCCCTCGTGGCCAGCGGCGCGCTGGGCAACCTGGCGGACCGTCTCCGTTCTCCGCGCGGCGTGGTGGACTTCATCGACATCGGGTTCGGAGACGTCCGTTTCTGGACATTCAATGTGGCTGATGCTGCACTCACGGTGGGGGCGCTGCTCCTGGCCACGATCCTCTGGCGGCGAGACCATGATCTGCCGCCGCTTGCCACCCGCACCGCCGAACGCTGATCCAACCCCTCCCGGGCCAGGTGGAATCCGATCTGACGAGAACCCCAGGAGTCGCTCCACGGCCGACTTCACAGCGGGTAGCTCGCGCCCGTGCGCTGGCCAGGCTGCTGGATGAAGCTGTCCGCGTGCCCGGCACCCCTGTCCGTTTCGGACTGGACCCACTGCTGGGACTCGTTCCCGGAGCGGGTGACCTGGCCGGCGCGGCGCTGGGCGGCTGGGTGATCCTCCTCGCCGCCCAGGAGGGTGCGCCGCGGGCGATGTTGCTACGCATGCTCGCCAATGTCGCGATCGATACCACGCTCGGTGCCATCCCGCTACTTGGCGACCTGTTCGATGTGGGATTCAGGGCCAACAGCAGGAATGTCACCCTGCTGGAGCGACACATGCTTGCACCACAGGCAGTCGAACGCAGCAGCCGGATCTTCGTCGGCCTGTTGCTCGCGGCACTCGTCGCGCTCGTCGCTGGCGGCATAGTGTTGACGGTGCTCATTCTCCGGGCACTGTTCGCCGCGTAGGACCCCGCCGGGCACCGCCATGCCGATTGCGGCGGCGCTGATCATCACCGCTCACGATCCCGCCGGCCGTCGCCATGGCGATTGCGGCGGCGCTGCCGCAGTGGTATATGCGATCATCCTCCTGTTGCTGCCCGGCTCGGGTAGCCTTGATGGGCAAGGACGCGTCCATCGCGTCTGAACTCGACCCCCACTCGGACGACCAGACGCGGATGGCAGCCATGATGTCTCGCGTTCGGTACTGTCGACAACGCAAGCACTGACCATGCGCATGTCACGACGCCAGCGACTCCGCCAACCACCGAGGCACTAGTGCGCCAGCAAGTGCGTCCACCCTCACTCATTGCACTCCTCACCATCGTGCCACTGGTGGCCTGCGGTGGCGACCGGCCTGCAGCCAGCACGACCTGGAGCACCGTCACCGACACCATCGGCGACACGGTGATAGTCCGCACCGTGGGCGCTCGCGACTCGGCAGTGCTCGTGGGCCTCCTGCCGGAGTTGGCGTTCGGCGAGTCGGACGGTGCCGATGAGTACACCTTTGGCTATGTGGGCAACGTGCTACCAGCCACGGCGGGCGACGTGTACGTATGGGATGCTCAGGCCAACCTGCTCCGACGCTACGACTCCACCGGCCACTTCGTGAGGCAGATCGGCCGCAAGGGCGGCGGTCCGGGGGAGTACGACAGGCCGATCGGACTGGACGTGATGCCCGATGGCCGCCTGGCAATCTGGGACGCCGGCCAGCAGCGGGTGAACATCTACGACACCGCCGGAACGTTCGTCAGTAGCTGGCGTGCCGAGACCAATGTGTTCATGCAGGACGGCCTGCTCGCCGACAGCGCCGGGCGGCTCAACCTGCAACTGCCGGTCGGCGAGCGCGACGACAGCGGAGACGTTCCGATGGGTGTCGTGAGGTACACTGCCGACGGCACCGTCCTGGACACCCTGTTTCCGCCCCCTCTACCGACGCCGGGTACGCTCTCGTCCGAGGGGGGGAGCGGGCAGAGCGTATCCAGCTATCGATTCTACATCGAGTACGTACCCCAGCCATCCTGGTCGGTCAGCCCACTCGGCTACCTAGTGAGCACACCGGCGGACCGCTACGCGATCCCCCTGGGCCGTCCGGACGGCCCACTGCGCATCGAGCGCGATGTACCGGTGGTGCCGGTGGAGGCCGCCGAGCGTTCCTGGATAGAGCGCCGCATGACAAGGATGGTGCAACGGCAATCGCCCGGCTGGCGCTGGAACGGGCCGCCTGTACCCGCCACGAAGCCAGCCGTTGACTACCTGAAGGTGGACGCCGACGGCCGCATCTGGGTCGCCCGCTCGTTCCTCAGCCAGCGAGTGGATAATGTGGACGCTGACACCAGCGATGGCCCACCCGAGCCGCGCTGGCGATCGCGCGCCGGCTACGACGTCTTCGCCACCGACGGTCACTGGCTTGGTCACCTGCCCATGCCTCAAGGCACCGCACTTCTCCACATGCGCGGCGACGTTGCATGGGGAACAGTGCGCGACTCGATGGATGTGCAGAGGGTGGTGCGCTTCCGGCTCACCGGCCTCCCGAAATGATCTCCGGCCTCGGCGATCGCTGGCTGGCCGGCGAGCACATGGATGGTGTCGACTTCGGGCCCGGCGACGCGGTCAAGGTTGGGAGCGGACGGGGCTCCGGCGGGATGGGGCGGGTACGACTGCTGCTCGGTCCGGGCCCGGATCCACGCTTTCTGGTCGAACTGGTGGACGGGAGTACGGTGAAGGTGCGACAGTCGGATCTCGAGCACGCGACGTGACGTCTACGGTGCCATCGACCGGTCCCCAGCGTGGAAATGCCGGCCGGCGTGACCTGGCCCGTGCGCGACTCATCGCCGCAACGTGCGCCATCCTGATCGTCGCCGCCTGTTCCTCCGACAGCAGCGCCGTCGCCAACCGCTGGCAGACGGTCACCGACACCATCGGCGATACGATCGTGATACGGACGCCGGGCGCCAGCGACCTGAGAGCGCCCGCGCGGCTCGTTCGCGAACTCTCCATCGGCGAGCTGGAAGGGCCGGATGAGTACCAGTTCGCCAATGTCGCCTCGATTCTTCCCGCCCCTCACGGCGGTGTCTACATCTGGGATGAGACAACGACCCAACTCCGGCAGTACGATTCGGCGGGGACGTACCTGCGCGACGTGGGACGGAAGGGCGGCGGACCGGGGGAGTACCAGTATCTGAACGGGCTGGGAGTGCTCCCCGACGGCAGGATCCTCACCTGGGACGCGCGCCTGCAGCGGATCAATGCGTACGACACCGCGGGTACGATGATCAGTAGTTGGCGGGCGAACTCCCGGCTGCTGATGGATAACGGCCTGACCGTGGACACCGCGGGGAACGTCTACCTTTTCGATCTGCTCGATCCGCCGGACCCCGGCAATCCCGACGGCGAACGGCGAAGCGGCTACATACGCCTGGCCGCCGGCGACCCCGACTCGAGGGACACGCTCGTGCTCCCCTACGTGGGTCCGGAGCCGCCGACTCTGACAGCGACCGGCATGAGTGGAAAGTCCAGAGTATCGTCTCTCTCGGCCGTTCCGTTTGCCCCCGCTCCGTTCGGGTTCATGGGACCAGCCGGCTACTTCGTGACCGCGATGGGCGACAGATACGCCGTGACACTTCACCGGCCCGAGGGGCCGCTGCGCATCGAGCGCGACCTCGCACCCACCCCGGTCTCTCCCGAAGAGAGAAAGGATGCCGAAGATCGCATGGTGGCGACAATGCGCCAGATAGACGCCGCGTGGAAGTGGACCGGACCGCGGATTCCCGACGTGAAGCCAGCTATCCGGACTCTCGAAGTGGGTGCGGACGGTCGGATCTGGATAGGTCGCTCCATGCCGGGCGAACGGATCCCCGAACATGAGATCGTCGAACCGAGAACGGGTGAGCCTCGCACCGTCCCCCCGCGCCGCTGGCGCGAGCCCGTTGCCTACGACGTCTTCTCCCTTGATGGCCACTACCTGGGTATGGTCCCGGTGCCTCCGCGCACGACACTCCTCTATCGGAGGGGTGACATAGCATGGGGAGTGGTGCGCGACTCCCTCGACGTACCATTCGTGACACGGTTCAGGATCGAGTGGCCGCCCCGGTGACGACTGGACCTGTCCCCGGTCAGGAGTGCTCAGCGGAGTCGCGAGACGCTCGGCTGCGTCGGGAGACGATGACCCGTACGTTCCTCCGCTGCACGTCGTAGAGCCATCCCCCATAAGTTGCCGCCGCTACGGCCGCGACGAGCCCGGGGAATTCGGCTACCGGGGGAACGCCGACAGCGCGCAACACCGCCATGCCCAGTGCGGCGGGAAGCGCGACCGCTACCACTCGCCAGGCAGCCTGCAGGAAGGAGAGTTCCCGGCGCCCCATTGCCTCCGCCACAGCGTAGCCGAGGAGGGTGAAGGCCGTCATCGTCTCGACTATCCGGAGGACTATGTGCCGCTCCAGGCGCGCCGCAGGCGCCTCTGTGAGCGGAAGAAGAAGCAGGTAGGCGATCAGGAAGGGAGCCGCACGCACGAGGGCCGCCTGCTCGAATCGCCGGTCACCCGCGGTTCCAGCGTCGAGCTCCTGTTCGACAGGCGTCGAGCGGCCGCCGGCCGCACGATGCCAGGTGAACAGCCCAACCAGCAGTGCGACGAGCACTACCTCGCGCAGCTGGCTGTTGAGAGCCGGAAGGGTCGCCACAACGAACCAACCCGCCGCTGCCGCTGCCATCCCAGCCGGTGAGAAGAGGCCGGCCGGCCCGAAGTGCCGCAACTGCACCGCACCGAGCACACTCGCGCCGAACAGGCCAAGGCAGAGGAGGAGGAAGCCGCGCATGGGGCTCGCCTCCACCGCCAGGCCGGACAGCCAGCCGAGGGGAATGAGCAGGTGGACCAGCCCGATGAGCGGAAGTTCGAGCCCGAGCTGCCCGATCACCGTGGCCGGATCCAGGCGGCGGCGCACCAGCATCAGCGCCCGCGCGCCGGCCCATGCTCCGGCGGCATTGGTGAGCACGTCCCAGGGCGAGGAATAGCGGTCCGGCGCGAACAACTGCACGCTCTCTATGGACAGGCTCGCAACAGCGCCCAGAAGCAGGGCACGGCGTGCCCCATTCGACGCCAGTCGCGGCCAGGCCATCGCGCCCACGAAGCCGAGCGGGAAGAAGAGCAGGACGTTCGCGACGAGGTCGAGCATCGTCCATTCGGACGGGTACGTGCGCAACCGGTCTGGCCAGGCAAACTCGAACGGGGCGAGCGTGACAGTCGCGATAACCGCCAGCAGATAGAGCAGGAGTGCCGCCGCGAGACCGCCCCCGGGGCTGACATCGGTAGCGGGCGCGTTGCCCGCAGCGGCCACCGTCAGCGATGGCGACGGGAATGGCGAGGACGGCCCGGCCAGGGGAGCTGGTGACAGGCCTGCTCCCCGTGCCGCAGCCAGATCCGGTTCCGCTGCCCCGCGTCCGTCTGATGCTTCAGGCGCGCTCGAAATGCTGGATGGACTGGTCACGCTTCTGTGACGACTGGCCAACGCCCCGGGCACGGAGGGGGGCGAAGCCGCGTCGGCTTCCCAGCAATAAGACGTTCCCATCCGTATTCCGGGTAGGTGACCAGTCACGGCACCACCCCACATCAACCTGAGAGTGATGCAATCTTCCCCGCTTCGTAGCTGGCGGCGATCGCGACGCGCTGGCGGCGCTTACAACGTGTTGGCGGCAGTCGCCATCGTCGCGCCGGCGTTAGGCGCCACTCAACTTCAGGCACAGCAGCCTGTCGCCAGCGGTTACCGCGACCACGCCAGTCTTGGCCGCGCCCTCGACAGCCTCCAGCGGGCCCACCCAAGGCTCGTGCAGGTGAGCACCATTGGCAGCTCGGCGGGTGGCCGTGCGCTGCACGCAATTCGCCTGGGTACAGGTGGCGACGCCGCCGACCAGCGCCCAGCGCTGCTCGTCGTGGCCAATGCCTACGGGCCGCAGTTGATCGGGAGCGAGATTGCCGTCGCCGCTGCTGGTCAGCTCGCCTCCTCGTACGGTCGCGACAGCGCAACCACGCGCCTCCTGGACGGTAACACGATCTACTTCGTGCCCCGCGCCAACCCCGATGCGGCAGAGGCTTTCTTCAGGTCGCCGCGAGTCGAACGCACCGGCAACGACACTAAGACCGACGACGACCGGGACGGCGCCCAGGACGAGGATGGCCCCGAGGACCTGAACGGCGACGGCGTGATCACGATGATGCGCGTGGCCGATCCGGATGGCGCCTGGATGGCCGACGCGCTGGATCCATTGATCATGCGCCGGGCGAACGCGGCAAAGGGTGAGCGGGGTGCCTGGCAGCTCCATACGGAGGGTCGTGACTCGGACGGCGACAGCCGGATCAACGAGGACGGGCCTGGCGGCACCGACGTGAATCGCAACTTCACCCACGACTATCAATTCTTCGTCGAAGGTACCGGGCTGTACCCGATGTCCAGCACCGAGGCCCGTGCGCTGGCAGACTACATGATCGACCACCCCAACATTGCGGCAGCCTATGTTCTCGGGCCACAGGACAACCTGATCAAGCCCTGGGAGTTCCGGCGCACAACCGGGATTGCCGGCAATCCCCCCGGGACCTCCGCGGGTGGTCCGCTGCAGAGCATCCTGCAGCCCGACGAGGCCTGGTTCGCCGAGATGTCCAGGCGGTATCGGAAGGCGACGGGGCAGACGAAGGCACCGCCGTCGGCGCCGCTGGAAGGCGATGTCCTCTCCTGGCTCTACTTCGACATGGGGCGGCTGGCTTTCGGATCTCCCGGCTGGGTCATGCCCGACGCGCCTGCTGACAGCGCCAGCCCCCGTCCCGAACAGCCCGACCCGGCAGCCGATGAGCGAGCTGCTCTCCGCTGGCTGCGCGCCAACGTTCCCGGCTCAGTGGTGGAGTGGACGCGTGTGGAGCACCCGGACTTTCCGGGCCGGGTAGTCGAGGTGGGAGGTTTCCGACCGTACGCCCGCCAGAACCCGCCCGCCTCGATGCTCGGCGACATACTCGCGAAGCAGACGACGTTCATCGGCGAGCTGGCCGGGTCACTGGCCCGGGTCGCACTACGTGAGATAAGGGTGGAAACGGTGGGCGACCGCACCTTCCGGATAACCGCCCAGATCGTGAACGAGGGTTACCTGCCGACCCAGGCAGCGATAGGCGCACGCGTTCGCTGGCCGAGGGCGGTGCGGGTGGACCTCCGGACTTCGGACGGTCAGCATCTGGCTGCAGGGCGCGCGGTGCAGCTCATGAGCCCGATCGCCGGCAGCGGCCGTTCGACCGAACTCTCCTGGCTCGTCGTCGGCGCGCCGGGCAGTACCGTCACCCTCGAGGCAGCGAGCCCCACCAGTGGCCGCGCGACGGAAACGATCACACTCCGCGCACGGTGAGCCCGATGACGACGACGCATTCCACCATTGGACGCATGCCGATCCGCTTCAGCAAGGCCACTCGACTGGCCTCCCTGGCCACTCTGGGCGCCACCCTGCTGGTCGCTGCAGCAGCAGCCCGTCCGGCACCACTCGGCGCTCAGGCCGGCGCCCTCTCCGCTATCGGCGCGCCACGCGATCCCAAGGTCAAGCTACCCTGGGACACCTACTACGACCATGCCGGTATCGGTGAGGTCGTACGCAAGCTGGCCGCCGCACACCCGAACTACATCAAGGCCGGCTCGATCGGCAAGAGCCACGAGGGCAAGGATCTCTACCTGCTCACCGTCAGCGACTTCCGCGTGGGAGACCCGGACAGGAAGCCGGCGTACTACATAGACGGCAACATCCACTCGAACGAGGTACAGGGAAGCGAGTTCGCGCTCTACATCGCCTGGTACCTGGCCGAGATGGCTGGTGAGGTGCCGGCCATCGATTCGTTGCTACGCCAGCGCACACTCTACATCGTACCGACCATCAATCCCGACGGGCGCGACCACTACCTTCACCAACCCAACACCGCCAGTTCGCCCCGTACCGGCCTCGTGCCGCGCGACAACGACCACGACGGACTGGTCGACGAGGACGGCTACAACGACCTCAATGGCGACGGCCACATCACACAGATGCGTCGGCGCAATCCCAACGGGCGATTCATCGAGTCGCCGGTGGATCCGCGCATCATGATCCCGGCCCCTCCCGGCCAGAAGGGCGAGTGGGAGATCCTGGGCCTGGAAGGCTACGACATGGACGGCGACGGCCTCGTCAACGAGGATCCCGTGGGCGGTTACGATCCCAACCGCAACTGGCCCTGGCGCTGGGCGCCGCAGTACGTCCAGGGCGGGGCGGACTACTACCCCGGTTCCCTGCCCGAGACGCGCGCGGTGATGGACTTCGTCTACTCGCGTCCGAACATCGCCGCGGCCCAGAGTTACCACAACAACGGTGGAATGATCCTGCGAGGCCCCGGCGTACCGCAGGACGAATACAAGCCCGCCGATGTCCGCGTCTTCGATCACCTCGGTCGGGTTGGCGAGGAGATCCTGCCGGGATACCGCTACATGATCGTCTGGAAGGATCTGTACACGGTCTGGGGCGGTGAACTCGACTGGCTCTACGGCGCGCGCGGCGTCATCACCTTCACCAACGAACTCTGGAGTTCCTTCCTCTACTTCGACAAGCCGGTGGTGAACGAGCCGTACGACAACGTGACGGCCAGGTTCGACCGGCTGCTGATGATGGGTGAGGGCTACGTTCCGTGGACCAAGGTGCAGCACCCTCAGTACGGCGAGATCGAGGTGGGCGGCATGAAGAAGAACTTCGGGCGCGCCACGCCCGGCTTCATGATGCGCGCCGAGGCTCACCGCAACGCTGCCTTCACGCTCTACCAGATGAGCCAGATGCCGCAGGTCTCGGTGGACTCGGTCATGACGCGCTCCCTTCCTGGCGGGCTCACCGAGGTGACGGCGATCGTCGGCAACCACAAGATCATACCGACCCATACCCAGCAGGATCTCGACAACCGCATCAGCCGTCCCGACTGGGTGACGCTCGAGGGAGCCGATCCGATAGCGGCGTTCATCGTCACCAACCCGCTGCAGGATATCGCAGTCGAACAGAAGCGAAACCCCCGGCGTATCCTGGTGGACAATATCCCGGGCATGGGTACAGTCACCGTGCGCTGGATAGTGCGCGGCGGCGGTCCCTATCGGGTAACGGTGGATTCGGAGAAGGGTGGACAGGCGACCTGGAGCAAGTGAGCCAGGGCGAACGTGAAGAAGGGGGTGGGGGGGGGCGGGGGGCCCCCCCCCCCGCCTCACCGTGGGCCAAAAACCCCAAACCCCGCGGTGTTGGGCGACAACGCCGGGGTTAATTTTGAGGTTTTCCAACAGGCAGCGCAACCCCGGCGCA
>JACDJB010001097.1_pt1 | contig 23047 bp, 18 predicted proteins | sample 7454121 | NCBI WGS metagenome assembly JACDJB01 (sample SAMN14253290, study PRJNA609438) | sludge metagenome | isolation source: sludge after 25d culture with pyrite | collected 2018-12-20
CCGTGAAGCTGTCGTGTCCGGCCGGAACGGGTGTGTGTACTGTATATAAAGAACTGGCGCGAACCACTTCCAATGCCTGGTTATGTGTAAGTCCGGCTGCAATATAATCTATCAGGCGTTGCACATTGATGAGGGCGGCGTGCCCTTCGTTGCAGTGATAAACCTGTTTTTCGATGCCTAACTTTTGCAAAGCCAGGATACCTCCGATGCCCAGCATGATTTCCTGTTTCAACCTGTGTTCCCAGTCACCACCATAAAGCTGATGGGTAATCGGTCGGTCGAATTCACTGTTCATGTCGTTATCAGTATCCAGTAAATAAAGTTTGATACGACCTACGGAAACTTTCCAAAGATACGCATACACTTTTCTGTCCGGATAAGGAACTTCCACTACTAAAGGGTTGTCGTTTGCATCTTTGATTTGTTCAATCGGCAGCGAGTTGAAGTTTTGTGGCTCGTAAACGGCAATCTGTTGTCCGTCAACCGAAAGTGATTGGGTGAAATAGCCATATCGGTACAAAAAGCCGATGGCTGTCATGTCGATGGCACAGTCACTCGCTTCTTTTAAGTAGTCACCAGCCAGTACACCCAAGCCCCCTGAGTAGATTTTCAGGATTTCCGTCAGACCGTATTCCATGCTGAAATAAGCAACAGAAGGCTTTCCTGTGTTGAATGGCGTGTTTATGTATTGGATAAATCGTTCGTAAATGCCATCCAGCTTTTTCACGAAAGCAGCATCATTGCCAAGTGCAGTTAACTGTTCATGGGTCAGGATGTTCAGTAGCCGGATGGGATTCGATCCTGCTTCTTTCCAGGCTTCTGCGTTGATGGTGCGAAACATGTTTTTTGCATCGCTGTTCCATACCCACCAAATGTTGCGGGCAATTTCTTCCAGCTTTTTAACGCTTTCCGGGAGATTGGACTTAACATTCAGTTCTTTCCAATTTATGTCGTTTACTAAATTTGTTTTTATCTTCATAACTTCAAAATACCTGAGGTGAATGTTTTATTTGAATAAAATATATTATATGTTCTATAATATACTTTGCAAAGTTATAATATTTGTGTAAATAAAATATATGTTTTAGAGCATATTAATATGTTTTTTATGCAAACGATTGAAAAAAACGGAAAGCGGAAAATGTAAAGCGAAAAGAGAAAAGAGAACAAATAGCGAATAGCTGTAACATATCCATTAATCCCAAATACTTAAAATATAAACCATTATTTACTCTCCGCTTTCCGCTTTCCGCTTTCCGTTTTTTGTTCTTATAAGCGCGTAATCATACGCTTCCTCATAATGCCGGATAAAGTGTTTCCAAAGCGCTTTTTCGGCGATGACAGCTGCTTTTTCGCGGATGGATTTGACGGTCGCAGGATTGCTGTTGGCAAATTGATAAATCATGTCTGCAATCTTCTCCGCAACTTCATGTCCGTTGTAATCCGACCGGTGGATGATACCTACGCCTGTTTCAATTCCCTGTGGCAAGTCCGATACCCATTCGCCGAAGCCTGACAGGTCGGTTGTGACAGTCGGAACCTGAAATGCCACACTCTCGAGCGGTGTGTAGCCCCAGGGTTCGTAATACGACGGAAAAACGGTAAGATCCAGTCCGATGAGCAGGTCATAATAAGTTTTGTTGAAAATGCCATCGTACCCATTCAGGTATGCCGGTACGAAGATAACCTTTACCGCTTCTTCTTTCAGGTTTTTCAGGTGGAACCATTCAAGGGATTTCATCACATCATCATGGTGTGTTTCATGCAAATCGTGGGTAGTTATCCTGTTTGAACTGTGTAGTTTCCGGTCGGGATGGAGCAGTACGTTGGCCAAATCTTCCCGGTGGCCTTTTATCCAGGCTGGTACCATGATAAACGCTATAACCTGTTTTGACAGATTTTTCCGGTCATTGAGGTGCTTCAGCGATTCGATAAAAACATCCAATCCCTTGTTCTTGAATTCGTAACGTCCGGCTGTACCCACAAACATCGCATCATCGCTGAGCTCATAACCCAGCAGTTTCTCAGCGACTTGTTTCATCAACTTACGGGCTTCATTTCTTTTCCGACTGAAAACCTTAGCTTTTGGTACGAAATCGTCTTCAAAACCATTGGGAGTGATCACATCAGGCCTTTTGTCCAGTAATTGTTCGCATTCTTTTGCCGTTATTTTGCTTACTGTAGTAAAACAATCAGCCAGATGAGCGGCTTGTTTTTCGGTAGAATGTTTCGAAACCATGTTCAGCTCCTGTGCCATCTGATCTCCGTAATACTCATTCAGATAGTCGTATAGTGGTTTGTGATTACCGGCAATCGATCGTCCTATTGATGTAGCATGCGTTGTGAAAACAGTTGCCACTGCCGGCAATTTTTCTTTGATGTAAAAAATACCAAAGGAAGTCATCCATTCATTGAAATGAGCAATAACGGGCATTTCCGGTTTCAGTCCGAAAAACTGATAATAACTTTCGATGATCATGCCGGACGCATACCCGAACATCGACGATTCGTCATAATCGCCATAAGCCATTAGTGAGTTTACGCCGGAAGTTTCCCACACATGACCGTAGATCTCGTTTTTTTTCATCATCAGGTAGTAGAAATCTACGAGCACAGCAACGGGGCGACCCGGAATTTTCCATCTTCCGATGCGAATCGAGAGGTTGTAGGTTTTCGATGTGTAAGCTTTCCATTCGGGATATAAGTCGGATTGTTCCTCAAAATAGGGATTTTGTTTTCCGCACCACACATCGGGTCCGATAAAAACTAATTTGTCGCCGTATTTTTGTTGTAATGTTGCGGCTCTGGTTGATAAAACGGTGTAAATGCCGCCGACCATGTTGCAGACTTCCCAGCTGCTTTCAAAGATATATTCGGGTTGTTGTTGATTTGACATGATGAAATAATTGAATTGCAAATGTAATGTTTTTTTGCTGAAGTTTTATTTCAGTAATTGTAAAATCCACTGGTTAAAACTATTTTAAATCTGTATTTTTATTTTTTGTAAAAATCAGTACTTTTGCGGGATTTTCTGAAACTATTATCAGGGAAAAATTAAATCAGCATTTATTTGAATAAAATTTCATGACAACACCAGCAAGAGCAGGTCTGAAAAACTATCTTTTATTATTCACCGGCATTATTTGTATATCCTGGTCGGCCATTTTTGTAAAAATAGCTGATGTAAGCGGTGTTGCATCCGGTTTTTACCGTCTGTTTTTCGGGACACTTATGATCATTCCGATCTGGTTGTATTATAAAAAACCGGTCAAAGATAAGCGTGGGGTGGGAATAGCCGTTATTTGCGGTGTTTTGTTTGCTTCTGATATTGCTTTATGGAATACTTCCATCATGCTCTCAAAAGCTTCGGTTTCGACCTTGCTTGCTAATTTGGCGCCTGTCTGGGTAGGTCTGGGAGCTTTGTTTTTTATGAAAGAAAAGCCGGGTAAAATTTTCTGGATCGGGACATTTGTAGCCCTTGTAGGTGTACTGATTATTGTCGGCAGTAAAGAGATTTTCGGTACAAATCTCAATTTGGGAAATGGTCTCGCCATCCTGGCAAGTATGTTTTATGGAGCTTACTTGTTGACGGTCAGAAAAGGACGTTCCGGATTAGATACTTTTTCGTTTACTGCCATTTCGATGATAACCAGTACCGTTGCGCTGTGGATTATCAGTATGGTTTCAGGAGTAGCCATGAGCGGTTTTGAAACTAAAAGCTGGCTGGCCTTAATTGCCCTGGGAGTTGTTCCGCAGGTTATCGGGTGGCTTACCATTAACCAGGCATTGGGTCATATCTCTCCTGCTGTTGCCTCTGTGAGCTTGCTTAGTCAGACAGTATTTACGGCGATATTTTCAGTTCCGGTACTGGGAGAAATGCTGACGGTGAAAGAACTGCTGGGAGGACTGGTGGTGCTGATCGGAATTTATCTTGTTAATAGCCGGAACCTGAGTTTTAAAAGAAAAAAGAAGCAAGTTGGTGAAACAAGGCTTTTTGATTGATTAAGATTCTGTGTTATTTGTGATTGTAAATGGTACAGGTATACTGATTTTTATTTTATCTTTGTGCTTTGAGTCCTTAAAACACATAAAAATCATATCATGAACAAGCTCACTTTTTTTAGTCTTTCGCATTTTTCTGCGCTCTGCTTTTTGCTCTTAACGTCTGTTGTCGTATTTTCTCAAAAGAGAAATCAGGATGTCTATAAGTTTCCTGAGCGCCAAATAGCAAATACCAGGGAAATTATTCGTATTCCGGATATTGAGGGATTCAAAACGATGAAATGTGATTTTCATACCCATACTATTTTTTCAGATGGACATGTAAGTCCGGTGTTGCGCGTAAACGAGGCCTGGAGTAACGGACTGGATGCCATTGCTATTACCGATCATATAGAATATCGCCCGTTTAAGGAATATGTGGTTGCTGATTATAACAAATCGAATGAACTGGCTGTTGCACATGGAGAAAAGATTGGTTTTGTAGTGATAAAAGGAGCAGAAATAACAAGGAAGAAACCTATTGGACATTTGAACGCCTTGTTTATAAAAGACGCCAATAAATTAGATGTTGCCGATCCGGTGGATGCTATCAGGGAAGCTGTCAGTCAGGGCGCTTTTATACTTTGGAATCATCCTGGATGGCCGAATGACTCAACAACCTTATATGATATTCATCAGCAGTTAATTGTACAAAATCTGATACATGGTGTTGAAGTTTTCAACCATTCAACCTGGTATCCTAAGGTGATTGATTGGGCGATGGAGTATAAATTGACTGTTATGGCCAACACCGATATGCATCAGTTGACTAATACCACCTATGCGCCGGAAAAGAATGCAAGACCTATGACCCTGGTTTTTGTTAAAGAGAAATCGGAAGCAGGAATCAGAGAAGCATTGTTTGCCGGTCGTACGCTGGCCACTTTTTTTAATAATGTAGTTGGAGACGAAAGCTTGATAAAGAGCCTCATTAAAGCAAGCCTTATCACACGCGTAATAGACAATAAAAAAAGCACGATAGAAGTAGCTAACCATTCAGATATCGAATATACAATTACGTATGGAGATGTGCTTGTGAAACTTTACCCGGGAAAAATTTCACGTTTTAATCTAAAACAAAATCAGAGGGTGACATTTAACAACTGTTATACAGAAGGGAATAAGAATATTGAAATGTCTTTGTGGTAAAAAATACAACAGCCGGCAATGTGATTACATTGACCGGCTTATTTGTGACCCCGGCGGGATTCTAACCCACGACCTTCAGAACCGGAATCTGACGTTCTATACAGCTGAACTACGGAGCCTGTTACTTTCGCGGTGCAAATGTAGTATTATTTTTTTACTTATCAAAGCTAGACGGTGTCTCATAAGCGCCCAACTGCCGCGTTGCTTTCGATATGAGTGCTCGGTCACGTACTTCAGCACGCTCCCTCTCCCTCAATATCAGCGCCTTGCACTTGAATATTTCTGAAATACCTTGGCTGTTTCTCGCGTGAAAATACTTTTGAGACAGCCCCCCTATTAAATGTAATGCTCCCGATTATTCGTTATTCACTATTCGCTTCCCGTTCTCAGTTTTTCGCTTTCCGCTTTCTTCCTTCCCTGCCACGTCTCTCGTTCTTCCAGTCTTTTTTCTATTTTAACAACGAATTCGAAATTTTTAAGTCCCCAGTCGGGTGAAATTAACAACTCTTTCGGCGATTGGGATACAAAGCGTTCCACAGCAATTTCTGGCGATAGCCTTTCCAGAAAATCAACAGTAAGATCAATGTATTCGTCAGCAGTAAAAAAACTGAACCATTCCGGGTTTGTTATTGCCTGTTTGGCCATGATGGTGCCTTTCACCAACTGCAACTGATGCAGCTTGAGTGCCGACAAAGGGAGCTCATTCATCCGGTCGGCATGCGACAGGATAGTCTCCCTGTCTTCGCCGGGCAAGCCTAAAATTAGATGTGCAGCGGTATAGATGCCCCGTTTTGCTGTTGCGTGGATAGCATCGACGGCACATTGATAATCATGACCACGGTTGATGAATTCGAGTGTCTCGTCGTTCGTTGACTCGATGCCATACTCAATCATTACGTATGTTTTTTTCGAAAGAGCTGCGAAATAATCCAGTATTTCATCGTTCACACAATCGGGACGGGTGCCTACAACAATGCCCTGTATGCGCGGATGCTGCAGGGCTTCTTCGTAGATAAGTTTCAGTTTGTCAAGACTGTCGTAAGTATTTGTGTAAGATTGGAAATAGGCTAAATATGCCTGATGCTGATATTTTTCCTTCTTTTGAAAAAATAGAATGCCTTCCTCGATTTGTTGCGTAATACTTTTAACCGGGTGACAATAACCGGGAACAAAGGTCTGGTTGTTGCAGTAGGTACAACCGCCCCTGCCTTTACTGCCATCGCGGTTCGGACAGGTGAAACCGGCACTAACCGATACTTTCTGTACCCTGTTGTTGAATATTTGCCGTAAAATATCTTTGTAATTATTGTATCTCTTCATCTTAATTAATTGGGCGCAAGCGTTGCGTCCCTACGTTATTCGCTATTCGCTAAAATTGACTCCCACCAATTTGTCGTATCTCGCTCCCCATTCCCGGTGATATACGTAGATGGCATATTCATTTTTTGTTTGCCAGTAAGAGCCATCGACCCGCTGGACAGTTGCTTTGCTGGCTCCTTTGGGAATAAACCAATATTGGTAATTGTAGCCTCCCTGCTTCAGCAAAAGCGTCTGGGTATAAGCTGCAAGATTGTTGTCGTAGCGCATTACGGAGTTTTGATCTGTCAGATTGTAATTAAATTCGCCGCCCAGATAAAGCTGTCCATCGAAAAACGGACGTTGCGCTGGCAGGGTTACGTGTACCTGAATGTAATCCGACTCTGTGTGTATGTCTCCGAAAGCATTCTGATTGTTGATTATAAACCGTCCGTTTACATCAAAGTCATGCAGGTAATTGCCACGTTGAATTTTATCGGGAAAAAGAAAAGCTTCATAATAGTTCCCGTTGAACGCTATCCGGTCGACTCCTCTTCCCACGGCGTATACAGAAGAAATGTCGAAGTTGTGGTATTCATTTCCGCCTTCGAATATCAGGGCTTTATTATTGATGTAAGTGAGTTTGGAATTGCTTACATAATTGGGTGTGATATTTTGTACTTCGTTGTCAAGCCGGTTGTTTTGCCGTATCACGGTTTTAATTTCCGTCATCGGATCCCGGACATAATATCCGTTTAATGCAATCTCGAAATCAAGCTGCTGGTATCGTCCGTTAATTTCAATGTCAGTGTTGGCTCTGATGGTCGGAGTAATATTTACTTTTGGCTCTACAATTGAAAAACAGGCCTGTGCGACCGGTTTGTCCTGCTGATTGTCTTCATAAATTAAAACAACATAATTACCGGAGATTTTGAATTGCATCTCATCATTGGGCAGGTTAAACCGGTAATGTGTATACAGATAATGGGTGTTGACCGAATGTTGATAGTCGGTGATGTATCCGTTTGTATATCCGCTCAGGTATTCATTGGTAGTGATGTCGGAAAGCGTACGGTCGGCGTTGCAGTGTAAAACCTTATAGCTGTAATTTTTGGTTTCATGCGACATTTCATCAAAACGGATTTCGATTTTACGGGTGTCGTTGAGTTCGATTATGGGGAGACTGTTGTTTTCATTTTCAATCCCGGCCTGAAGCGTTTTGATAGAAGGCGCCAGTATACGCGTTCTGTAAGGTGTTGTTGCATGTCCGAGAACAGAAAATAAAATCAGAATATATATATAATATTGCTTCATTGTAATTGACTTGAACGCACAAATATATTAAAAATTGTTTGAAGTAGATTTATTTCGGGCTGAATGCTATTAAAATAGTAGGATTTTAACACCAAGAGCATTAAAGTTATCTGAAAATAAACAAAAAGCCTCTTTGTTTGTTAGTTTAATGTTAAGAAAATCAGATGTTTATAAATTACAGAAATTTTTCGGTATTTATAGTAGATATACGCTGAAAAAATTGTATTTTTGCAGCGTTTTTTCAAATGCATGCTTCTGCGCTGTTTTTACTTGTTTCTCTTTGATAAGGCAGCCGGACAAGCGCGAATGAGGTATAAATAACAAACAATTATAAAAAATGGCAAACCTGATTAAAACTAAGCGTGGTTTGAATATTCCGATTAATGGCAGGCCCATTGAAATCATCGGAACATCGACCCTTCCGAAAGAATTTGCCCTTATTCCGGATAATTATCACGGTGTTACACCCAAGTTACTGGTTAAGGAGGGTGATGAAGTCAAGGCCGGTTCACCAGTGTTTTATGAAAAACAATTTCCCGGGATGAATTTTGTTTCACCGGTAAGTGGAACGATAAAATCAATCATCCGGGGTGAACGGCGAAAAATCATCAGTATCATCATCGAGAGTGATGAAAAAATGACTTATCAGCAATTTGATAAGCCGGATTTAGCAAAGTCGACACCGGATGAAATCATCAGTTTACTGCAACAATCCGGACTTTGGGCATACATCAAACAACGTCCCTATGATGTAATTGCCAATCCCACCAAAACTCCCAAGGCAATTTTCATTTCCTCATTCGATACAGCGCCGCTTGCTCCAAACAATGATTTTGTGATGAGTGGGCAGATGGCCGATTTTCAGACCGGAATTGATGCGCTTGCTAAAATTGCCACTGTGCAGTTGGGAGTAAGATATGGTAAAAAGTCTCCTTTCTCAACAGTTAAAAATGCAGTTATTACCGAATACGACGGACCGCATCCGGTAGGGAACGTAGGCATTCAAATTAATCATGTCAGTCCGGTTAATAAAGGTGAGGTAGTTTGGACGGTCAATCCGCAGGACGTACTGTTTATAGGTCGTTTGTTTAATAAAGGTATCGTGGATTTATCCCGTTTGATTGCGCTGACCGGTCCGAATGTGCGGTCGCCCCAGTATTATCAGACTGTAGTGGGAGCTAATATCGAGCCGTTGTTACAAGGAAACAGGATTACCGGAAATGTATGTCACCGTTTTATCAGCGGTAATGTGCTCACAGGAATTCAGGTGAAAGGGAATGGCTGGATTGATCCGTATGCAACACAAATTACCGTGCTGGAAGACGGAAATAATGTACATGAACTGGTAGGATGGGGGATGCCCCGGTTCAGAAAGTTCAGCATGAGCCGTACTTACTTTACTTTCATTTTTGAAACGAAACTGATGCGCCGCCTGTTTGGCAACATGAAATATAAGTGGGATGCCCGTTTGATGGGTGGCCGTCGCGCCATCATTATGTCGGGAGAGTATGATAAGGTGTTACCCATGGATATTTACCCGGAATTCTTATTCAAAGCTATGATTACAAATAATTTGGATAAGATGGAAGCATTAGGTGCTTATGAGATTGCACCTGAAGATGTTGCTTTATGCGAATTTGTGTGTACTTCAAAATTACCATTGCAACAGATTGTACGCAATGCATTGGATTATATGAAAAAAGAACTTGAATAATATGAGGAATAAATTAAGAAAATATGTAGATAAACTGAAGCCGCACTTCATGAAAGGCGGAAAGCTTGAAAAGCTTCATTCGGTTTTTGATGGTTTTGAAACCTTCCTGTTCGTTCCGAATGCCACTTCGAAGAATGGTACACACATTCATGATGCCATTGACTCCAAAAGAACGATGATTATGGTAGTGGTAGCCCTGATACCGGCCTTGTTGTTCGGTATGTATAATGTGGGTTATCAACATTACCTCGCTATAGGAGAAGCCGCCGGTTTCTGGGATACATTTCTGTTCGGTGCTTTAGCTGTATTGCCAATTGTGGTGGTTTCGTATGTGGTCGGACTTGGAATAGAATTTATTGTAGCCCAGATTAAAGGACATGAAATCCAGGAGGGTTTTCTGGTGACAGGTTTCCTGATACCACTGATTGTGCCTGTGGATACACCGCTTTGGATGATTGCTGTAGCAACAGCCTTTGCCGTGATTTTTGCCAAAGAAGTGTTCGGAGGAACCGGTATGAATATTTTTAACGTCGCTTTGGTAACCCGTGCATTTCTGTTCTTTGCATATCCGACTTTTATGTCGGGTGATACTGTTTGGGTACGTACAAAATCCACATTTGGTTTGGGTGGCGGTTCGGTGGTTGATTCTTATTCCGGAGCTACCGTACTCGGACAGGTTTCGGTTGCTCCTACACCTCAGGTTGCCCTGACTGATATTACAGGAAATGCGATCGGATTCTGGGATGGTTTTATTGGTTTAATACCCGGTTCAATAGGCGAAACTTCTGTGATTGCCATTTTAATTGGCGCTGCAATTTTATTGATTACAGGTGTTGCCAGTTGGAAAACAATGTTCTCGGTTTTTGCAGGCGGTGCTTTAATGGCTCTGGTCTTTAATTTGTTTGGTCCTGATACGGCTGCAGCTCATTTCCCCTGGTATAATCATCTTGTATTTGGAGGATTTGCTTTCGGTGCCGTATTCATGGCTACCGATCCGGTTACATCTGCACGAACGGAAACCGGAAAATGGATTTACGGTGCTTTAATCGGCGCTATGGCTATAATCATTCGTGTATTGAATCCCGGATATCCTGAAGGTATGATGCTCGCTATTCTATTGATGAATATTTTTGCTCCACTGATCGACTATTATGTGGTTGATGCCAATATTAAGCGTCGTTTGAAAAGAGCCGGTAATAAATAATTAAAGCAGAAAACGATGAATACAAATAAAAACAGTTATACATTGATTTACGCTACCGTAATGGTTATTGTTGTAGCGTTGATGCTGGCTTTAGTTTCGAGTTCGCTGAAAGGCATTCAAACAGCTAATGTGGAACTCGATAAAAAGAAACAGATATTAAGTTCGCTGAATGTCGATTTTGAAGGACAGGATGCAGCTGCCTTATACGACAAGTATATTGTAAAAGAACTGGTAATCAACACAAAGGCAGAAGTGCTCTCGGAAATAAAGGGCGATGCTTTTAAACTGGATTACATAAAGGAACTGGCCAAGCCGCTAGAAGAGAGGAGTTTGCCACTCTATATTGCAGAAGTTGATGGTAAAACAAAATATATTATTCCTTTGAGAGGTGCCGGATTATGGGGCCCGATTTGGGGCTATATTGCACTGAATGATGATAAAAATATGGTATATGGAACGTTTTTCAGTCATGCAAGTGAAACCCCCGGCCTGGGAGCTGAGATTGCTCAGGCAAATTTTCAGCAAGAGTTTGTGGGGAAACGTATTTTGAATGACAAAAATGAATTTGTTTCCATAGCGGTGATGAAGTCAGGCCAGATTGCCGAGAATCAAGATCAGATTGATGCTATATCGGGTGGTACTATTACGAGTAAAGGTGTTGAAATGATGCTGCTCAGTTGCATAGGCCAGTATGAAGCTTATTTAAAAAATTCAAATGGAGGAACTGAACAATGAGTAAATTAATTTCAGAAAAAACAAAAGCGGTTTTTCTTGGTCCTTTGAGTAAAAATAACCCGATTACTGTTCAGGTATTGGGTATCTGTTCGGCTCTTGCGGTTACTGCCAAGCTGGAACCTGCGCTGGTAATGGGTTTGTCTGTTACCATCATCGTAGCATTCTCAAACGTAATCATCTCACTGCTGAGAAATACAATTCCGAATCGTATTCGTATTATTGTTCAGTTGGTGGTAGTTGCGGCATTGGTTACCATTGTAAGTGAAATCTTAAAAGCTTTTGCTTATGATGTAAGTGTTCAGTTGTCAGTATATATCGGATTGATTATTACAAACTGTATTCTGATGGGACGTCTTGAAGCTTTTGCAATGAGCAACAGACCCTGGGAATCTTTTGTCGATGGTTTGGGTAATGGTTTTGGATATGCCTGGATATTGGTTGTAGTAGCTTTCTTCCGTGAATTGTTAGGCTCAGGTAGCTTGTTCGGATTTCAGATTATACCACAAGCCTTATACGATGCAGGATATGTAAATAATGGCTTGATGATTTTACCTCCTATGGCACTTATTTTAGTCGCCTGTATAATTTGGGTACATCGCGCCAGAAATAAAGAATTACAGGAAAAATAAATTAATTCGAAGGTCTGAGAGCCGATATGTCTCATGATAGTCGATCTCAGCAATAAAAAATAAGCATATATGGAAAACTTAGCCAGTATATTTGTTAAATCGATTTTTGTCGATAATATGATTTTTGCATTCTTCCTCGGGATGTGTTCTTATCTCGCGGTATCAAAGAATGTAAAGACGTCAATGGGCCTGGGTTTAGCGGTAATATTTGTGTTGGGAATCACCTTACCTGTAAACTACCTGCTCGAGAATTACGTATTGAAAGAAGGTGCACTGCAATGGTTGAGCCCTTCTTTAAAAAATATGGACTTGAGTTACCTTGCGTTCATTTTGTTCATTGCCGTAATTGCTGCAATCACGCAGTTAGTTGAAATGGCAGTAGAAAAATTTACTCCTTCACTCTACGCATCACTGGGTATTTTTCTCCCGCTGATAGCCGTAAACTGCGCAATTATGGGAGGTTCATTATTTATGCAACAGCGGGCATACGGTACACTTGCCGAAGCAACTTCTTATGCTCTTGGTTCAGGAGTAGGTTGGTTGCTGGCTATTGTTGGACTTGCAGCCATTCGTGAGAAAATGGAGTATTCAGATGTTCCCGCCCCTTTACGTGGACTGGGAATTACCTTTATTACAGTGGCGCTGATGGGTATTGCATTTATGAGTTTCTCTGGTTTGAAAATATAATCGATAAATTATGATATTAGCAATTGATACGACAATGATTGTCACCAGCCTGGTTGTTTTTTTACTGGTGATATTACTTTTGGTGATAGTTTTAATAGTTGCCAAACGTTATCTGGTAGCATCGGGTGATGTGAAGATAACAATCAATGGTGAAAAAGAAGTAATTTCTCCGGCTGGGAGTACTTTATTGAATACCTTGTCCACTCAGAATATTTTTCTGCCTTCTGCCTGTGGAGGAGGTGGTTCCTGTGCACAATGTAAATGTCAGGTGCTCGAAGGTGGAGGAGAGATTTTACCCACGGAAGCGGTTCATTTCTCACGCAAGGAAATAAAGAATAACTGGCGTTTAGGTTGTCAGGTGAAGGTTAAAAACGATATGTCCATCAAAATGGATGAATCTATCCTGGGTGTGAAGAAATGGGAGTGCGAAGTTGTTTCTAATAACAACGTGGCTACTTTTATTAAGGAATTTGTGGTAAAACTTCCGGAAGGAGAAAAGCTAAACTTCAAACCCGGTGGATATATTCAGATTGATGTGCCCAAATACGATATTAAATTCGCTGATTTCGATGTGGCCGATCGTTTCCGCGGCGACTGGGATAAACTCAATATGTGGAGTTTAACCTGTAAAAATGACGAAGAAACCATGCGTGCCTATTCTATGGCGAACTATCCGGCTGAAGGAGATATTGTTATGCTGAACGTACGTATTGCCACTCCACCCTGGGACAGAAATGCCAATGCCTGGGCAAATGTAAAACCCGGTATTTGTTCTTCTTATATTTTCAACCTGAAACCGGGTGATAAAGTGATGATATCAGGACCGTTTGGTGAATTCCACCCGATACTCGACAGCAAAAAAGAAATGTTATACGTGGGTGGTGGCGCCGGCATGGCTCCGTTGCGTTCACATATCCTGCACCTGTTGAATACACTGAAAGTCAGTGACAGGAAAATTACTTACTGGTATGGCGCCCGTTCTAAAAACGAAATTTTCTATGAAGAGGATTTCAGAAAATTGGAAAAGGAATTCCCGAATTTTACTTTCAACATTGCCCTCAGTGAACCTCAACCCGAAGATAACTGGACTGGTTATGTAGGTTTCATTCACAAGGTAATTCTGGATAACTACTTATCTACACATGATTCTCCTGAAGATATTGAATATTACATGTGTGGTCCCGGTCCGATGGCTAAAGCCGTTGAGAAAATGTTGTACGATCTGGGTGTACCACGTGAAATGTTGATGTTCGACGATTTTGGTGCATAATCAGATCGGTATTGTATGTCAATATCAAATTAGAATAAAAAGGAGTTGGATTTTTTCAACTCCTTTTTTATTACAGGTCAGAAAAAGTTGTAACTTTACGATCGGATTTTTATCGGTCTCTATGTAAACTTTAATTAGGCTAAAATGATAAGTATTACTTACTTAGTTGCTGCATTCAATGCTTTTCTGGCTGTTGTTATGCTGATTTCTAACTGGAAATTGAACAAGCATATTCTGTCTTTCTCGTTATATCTGTTGATTATTTCGTTTACATCTGTTTTGTATGACACGATTATAAACGGAGGTTCCGCCCAATTACTGATGTTACTGGTTGGTTATTCCGGTCCTTTATTCTTTCTGGTCGGACCATTGTTCTATTTTTTTATACGCGGTCTTGTTGATGAGCGCCATGAATTTTCGGACAAAGACCTGATTCACCTGGTACCCTTTTTCCTTAATCTGATTGTTATGATGCCATATTTATTTAAACCTGTTGAATTTAAACTGGATATGGCTGAACGTTCGTTACAGAACCTGAGTTTTTATATGAATTCCAGGCTGGTTTTCTTGCCAGTATGGTTTAACACCCTGATCAGAATAGCTTCTATGTCATTCTATATATTGTGGTCAATTGTAATTTTACACCGTGCCTATCTGGGGAAAATAAAGATATTGGATGGAGCGCTTAGAAAACAATATGTGTCAAATTACAGATGGTTAAATCTTATGTCAATAGTGTCGTTGCTGTTGGTTTTTATGCATTTGGGTTTAACTTTGTATTTCAGATTCGATCCGGAAATGGATTTTATCAGCAGAATGGAGGATGATAATTTATTTTTTGTCTCTGTCATAATTAACTCCATATTTCCCTTGATTATTTTGTTTAACCCCGGTATTTTATTTGGATTCCCTACTAACCGGGTTCTCAATCCAATGATGAACGACCTGCTTGTCAATGCCGAAGGAAAATATAGTTACAGCGTGTTGGATGCCGCAGATAAAGCAAAAACCTATAATGATTATTTCGATGGTTTGTCGAAACGGCTTTTACAGTATGTGGAAGAAAACCAGCCTTATCTGGATCACGATTTTAACGCGGAGAAATTAAGCGAAATACTGGAAGTGCCATTACACCACATTCATTTTTGTGTGAAGTATTATTACGGTAGCACATGCAAACAAATGATGGTATTGATGCGGTATAAACATGCTATGAACCTGATCAGAAAGTCACATAAAAAGGACAATGAAACCATTAGAAGCCTGGTGTATGATTCAGGTTTCGATCATTTCGGCCATTTTAAGCGGGTTTTCAGAAAAAATGAAAAGCAAAAATTTGATCAGTGGCTCAAAGAGAATACATGATTTGCTGCGTTTTCACCATCAATGGCTGAAGAAGTGATTCCTCCGGAGAATCCGGATCCTTCACCAGCAGGGAACAGACCCTTTATTTCAGGGTGTTGACCCGTTTCCGGGTCACGCGGAATCCGCACCGCTGATGAAGACCTGGTCTCAACGCCAACAACTACCGCTTCATTAGTCAGATAACCCCTCATTTTCCGGTCAAACATCCTGAAAGCTTCCCGCAACCGGCTCGAAATATGCTCCGGTAGCCAGAAGTGCAGCGGAGAGGAGATGATACCCGGCATATAAGAGCATTCCGGCAAATCAGCTGAAACTTTTCCCCTTACGAAATCAACAAGTCGTTGTGCCGGAGCCTTTTGTCCCAGTCCGCCGTTGTTCAGGTAAGCCAAGTGTTCGAGATGTTGCTGATATCGTAACCCGGCTAATGTCCCGTATTGCTGAAATTCCTGCGGAATATCCTCCTGCCTGATTTCAACCACTACGCCAGAATTAGCAAAGGGAGAATTACGTCTGGATGCTGACATGCCATTCACCACGATTTCATGATCGCTGGTGCCGGCCGGCACTATCCTGCCACCCGGGCACATGCAAAAGGTATATACCCCCCTTTCGGCCACCTGCTCCACCAGACTGTAGTTTGCAGCCGGCAGGTAAGGGCCGCGGGCCGGACAGTGGTATTGAATCTTATCAATCAATTCCTGCGGATGCTCAACCCGTACCCCCATGGCAAAGCCTTTGGTTTCGAGTTTTACGTTTTGCGCATGCAGCATTTCGTAAATATCATGTGCCGAATGACCGGTTGCGAGTATCAGGTAGTTTGCCCTGAATTCAGTGCCATCTTCCGTTTTGCAACCACGAACTTGGTTATCCTCCAGAATAATCTCGGTCAGTTTCTTTTCAAAATAAATTTCCCCGCCATGTGAAGTAATGGTATTGCTGATATTGGCAATCACGCCGGGCAACAAATCGGAGCCTATATGCGGATGAGCATCGAATAAAATATCCTCGGCAGCGCCATGATAATGAAATATCTCTAGAATTTCCTGCGCATTCCCTTTCTTCTTAGAGCGTGTGTACAGTTTTCCGTCAGAGAAAGTTCCTGCACCACCTTCGCCAAAGCAAAAGTTGGATTCCGGATTGATGCCTTTGTTTCGGTTCAGCGAAGCAATGTCATATCTGCGATGTTCGGCTTTTTTTCCCCGTTCCAGTACGATGGGTTTCATACCCAGTTCTACCAATTTCAATGCTGCAAACAAACCGGCAGGTCCCGAACCGATAACAAGCACCGGTTCTTTTTCGCGCACATCCTGATAGTTGAATTTTTTATTATATATTGTTTTAGGAGGAGCTTCATCCAGGTAAACCTCAACAGTCAGGTTTATTTTAGGAAAAGCCGCCCGCGCGTCAATAGATTTCTTGAGAATCCGGATTGCTTCAATACGATTAATGGGTATGTTTATCTTTTCAGCAATTTTTTGCTTGAGTAAATCTTCCTTGTGAACTTGTTCCGGTGTAAGTATGAGTTGAAGTTGGGTTTGCATATCCTATAAACAATTGATTGTCTTTTTTGTTTTTGTTGGCTGCAAAGATAAGGTTTTTTGGTGAATATCTCAGTCGGCAACCTGTTGGTTAGTAACTAAGAATATTACCAACCTTTGTAAGTAAATAATAGCAAATTAATATATAAAAGTTTCAATATATAGAAACAATTTGTATCTTTGTGCTTTAATTAACTATGAAAACCGATGAGATACTTTCAAACAATTTTTTTAGATGATGCTGACGACTTTTTTGCCAAACTTGATTATAAAACAGTCAGAAAGATTCTATACAACATTGATCTTGCAGAGCAAACAAACGACCCAAGACTTTTTAAGAAACTTAAAAGTGATATTTGGGAATTTAGGACAAAGTATGCTGGAATACAAATTAGGTTACTTGCATTCTGGGACAAATCGGACAAGGAACATGCATTAGTCGTAGCAACACATGGTTTAGTAAAGAAATTTGATAAAATTCCAATAAATGACATAGAACGAGCAGAGCGAATCAGAAATATGTACTTTAACAACAAAGAAAAGAAATAAAAATGGCAATTCAAGAAATAAAAACACAGACTCTTTCTGAAATGAAAGATAAGTATATAGGAAAATCCGGAACAAAAGAAAGAGATGAGTATGAATATGAGCTCTGGATGGATGTTTTAGGTCGAATGATTAGATCCGTAAGAAAAGAACGCAACCTGACTCAAGAAGAATTAGGAAGATTAGTTGGTGTACAGAAGTCACAAATTTCAAAACTTGAAAGTAGCGCAAATAGTGCAACAGTTGAAACTATTATCAAGGTATTCAAGGCACTTAAAGCTGAGATTAACTTTAAAGTGAAACTTGAAGGAACCTGTATAGAACTTACCTGAGATAAATGTATCACGTATACAGTAGATGAAGCAATGGAGCAAAATAACAATGAACGGAAAATAAACGTACAAGGAGCAACATCTTTCGTACAAACTTATTTTCACGGAACTAAAGCAGATTTAAAAGTAGGTGACCTGATAGAAGCCGGTTACAATTCAAACTACGGGCAACAAAAAAACGCGAAATACATTTTCCTGACAGCAACATTGGATGCTGCAATTTGGGGTGCAGAACTCGCCTCCGGACAAGGACGTGAAAGAGTTTATCTGGTAGAACCTACAGGAGAAATAGAAGACGATCCGGATCTGACAGACAAGAAGTTTCCGGGGAATCCGACAAAATCATATCGTTCTACTGAACCATTCAGAGTTGTAGGAGAAGTTACAGTCTGGATTGGACACCCGGCAGAACAGGTTAAAACAATGAAAGACCACCTTGAGAAATTAAAGGAACAAGGTGTTAATTCTCTCAACGACTAAAACCGGAGGTCCATTCTTCGTTAAAAAGATTTGTATTTGCAGTTGCCCATCTCGTTTGAGATAGATGCCCATCTTGTTCACGTGAGTTGCCCAACTTGTTCACGCGAGTTGCCCAAGTCGTTTTAGCTAAGTCCTGTTTTGCCTGCAAAGGCGTATAATGTTTTCATTTACATCTAATTACAGAATTCCTTTCTGTGTTGTATTTTCCATCACTCAAATCAACACAATATAACTACCAATGATGTGGTGAATGTTTCTCTTATAATAAGGATATTATTATATCTATTAATTGCCAAATAGCTGATACGCATAATGTATACTCTATCGGGTGTCGTATAGTGCCTCCCGTCAAAAATACATCACAAAAAAAGCCAACCATTACAAATGATTAGCTTTTTTTCGTGATCCGGGCGGGATTCGAACCCACGACCCACAGCTTAGAAGGCTGTTGCTCTATCCAGCTGAGCTACCGGACCATTTCACTAAGTTTGCTTTTTTGTTCGAAAAGCGCTGCAAAAGTAGTATAATTTTCCTGAAAATACAACTCATTAATTAAAAAACAAAAAATCCACTTAATTATTGGGGAAAAATCGCTAATATTGCAGGCTCAAAAAATAAGCTAATAGAAAAGATGAAGGTAATGAAATTTGGCGGAACGTCCGTAGGTTCCGTAGAAAGCATTTTAAATGTAAAACGCATCGTTGAGAGTGAGAAAGAACCCGTAATCGTGGTGGTATCTGCCTTGGGTGGAATAACTGACAAGCTGATCGCGTTGACCGACATGGCCTTCAAGGGGCAGAACTTTGAGAATGAGTTTGATGCGGTGGTGAAACGTCATTTTGATGTCATCAAAGGTGTGATGACGGAAATGAAAGCTGATAGTATCAAAGCTAAAATTAATAGCTTATTTGACGAGCTCTTAGCTGTTTACAAGCAAGTTGCCGACACAAAAGAACTGAATCAACAGACTAAGGATTTAATTGTAAGTTTTGGTGAAAGAATTTCTTCGGTTATCATTGCTACTGTTATCGAAGGTGCCGCTTATGCTTATTCTCCGGATTTCATCAAGACCAATACGACTTTTGGGAAGCATACGCTTGACATTGAAAAAACCAATACGCTTATTCGTAATTATTTCCCCGAAAAACCGGTGTTGACGGTTTGTCCCGGTTTTATCACTACGGATAAGGATTCGGGTGTCATCACAAACCTGGGTCGTGGCGGGTCTGATTATACGGCGGCTATCCTGGCTGCTGCCTTACATGCTGATGTGCTGGAGATATGGACGGATGTGGATGGTTTCATGACTGCCGACCCGCGTGTGATTAGTAAGGCTTATGTAATTGATAACTTGAGTTACATCGAAGCAATGGAGCTTTGTAATTATGGAGCTAAGGTCATTTATCCCCCGACTATTTTCCCAGTATATCATCAGAATATTCCTATTTTAATCAAAAATACATTCAACCCGGATGCACCGGGAACTTATATTTCCCGTGCAAAAGATACGAGTAACCAACCGGTAAAAGGAATTTCATCCATCAATGATTCGGCGCTGGTGACCATGCAGGGACTCGGTATGGTTGGTGTTATCGGGGTGAGTAAACGTCTGTTCGGTGCGCTGGCCAATGTGGGCATCTCGGCCTTCTTTATTTCACAGGCTTCTTCCGAAAATACCATTTCTATTGGTGTTACCAATGCGGAAGCTGATGTTGCCGTTAAAGTGATCTCTGAAGAATTTGCGCATGAACTGGCTATCGGAGAAATTAATAACGTTAAGGCTGAAAAGAATTTAGCTACCATCGCGGTGGTGGGCGATAATATGAAACGCATTCCCGGTATTTCCGGTAAATTGTTTGGCGCTCTCGGTCGCAGCGGTGTGAATGTAATTGCCATTGCACAGGGTGCTTCTGAAACGAATATCTCTTTTGTAATTGATTCGGTATCACTCCGGAAAGCGCTGAATGTAATTCATGAGGCATTTTTCCTTTCTGAATATCAGGAGTTGAATATTTTCCTGGTTGGTACCGGAACGGTAGGGGGCGGTCTACTGGATCAGATTATGTTGCAACAGCCCAAACTGAAAAAACAAAACAACCTGAAGATTAAGGTTGTGGGCATCGCGGATGAAAACAAAGTGTTGTTTAACCGCGATGGTATTATGCTAAGTAATTATCCTGAATTGATTGCGCTGGATGGTATCCCGACTTCTCCGGAAGTAATTCTGAAGGGTATCCTGGATATGAATATCTACAACCCCGTATTTGTTGATTGCACGGCAAGTTATCAGGTGGCTGCGCTTTATAAAGACTTGTTGCAACACAACGTATCGGTGGTAGCGGCCAATAAAATTGCCGCTTCCGGAGATTATGCCAATTATGCTGAGTTAAAAGAAATCGCCCGCAAGAAAGGAATCAAATTTTTGTTTGAAACCAATGTAGGGGCGGGTTTACCTATCATCAACACGATGAATAACCTGGTTAATTCCGGGGATAAAATATTGAAACTGGAAGCTGTGCTTTCGGGTACGCTGAACTTCATTTTTAACACCATCAGTGCTGAAATTCCATTGAGCAAGGCTATTCAGTTGGCGAAGGAAGCTCGTTATGCTGAGCCTGACCCGAGAATCGACCTGAGTGGTACGGACGTAATCAGGAAACTGGTTATTCTGTCGAGGGAAGCCGGTTATAAGGTCGAACAAAGTGATGTGAAGAAAAACTTGTTTATTCCGCAGCGTTATTTTGATGGTACACTGGAAGATTTCTGGAATACCATTCATGAAATGGATGCCGAGTTTGAAAGTGTACGTCAACGTCTGCAATCGGAAAATAAACGCTACCGTTTTGTGGCAACCATGGAAAACGGAGATTGTTCCGTAGGTTTGCAGGAAGTGGACATGCGTCATCCTTTCTATGAGCTGGAAGGAAGCAACAATATCATCATGATTAAAACAGAACGTTATTATGATTACCCGATGATTATCAAAGGATACGGTGCCGGTGCGAGCGTAACAGCTGCCGGTGTGTTTGCTGATATTATGAGTATTGCGAATATAAGATGAGAGTTAACTAATAGCTAATAGCGAAAAACGAAAAAACTGACACCGGACGCCAAACAGGAAACTGGAGACAGAAAACTGGAGACTGGAGACTGAAAACTATAGAAATAAATAAAATGAAACACTTACTTAAAAATATCTTCTTTGCATCGATTTTAGCTCTTTTATTCGTCGCCTGTAAAGATGACAATATAACTTATGCTGAAGAGCTGAAAGCAGAACAAGAATTGATTGCAGACTTTATTTCACGTCAGCAGATTCAGGTTGTGACGGTAATGCCAACAACATTTCCGTGGCCAGATAAGGTTTTTTATAAAAGTAAAACCGGCTTGTATTTCCGGTTGACAAAACAGGGAGACATTGTAAATGAAGGGGATACTGCTATTGCAAGAGATGTGATTGTCCCTCGTTTCGATGAATATACACTTGGCGTGAAAGCGGATACAATCTCCAGTCAGAGCACAGTGCATTATCCTTACCCATTGCAATTTAACTATCTGGATTTATCGCAGGCCTGTGCTGCCTGGCATGAAGCTGTTCGTTATATGAAATACAATAATGCAGAGGCAAAATTGATTGTGCCTTCCAAAATCGGCATGTCGAAATTCAGCAGACCGGCAACTCCTGCAGGTTATGATATGAATATCAGATTAAGTAAGTACTAATTTAGCGAATAGCGGAAAGCGGAGAACGGAAAGCGAATAGCTAATAGCGAATAACGAATAGCGGAGCCATCATTAAACTTTTAAACTAACTAACCACTAACCACTAACCACTAACCACTAACTACTAACCACTAACCACTGACAAATAACAACTAACCACTAATAAATAATATAGCATGACTTTAATAAAATCAATTTCCGGTATTCGGGGTACCATCGGGGGCACTGTCGGCGAGGGGTTGAGTCCCCTTGATATTGTTCGTTTTACGGCTGCTTATGCACGCCACATTCGTGAAAACAAAACCATTGATTCCAATAAAATCGTAGTGGGACGGGATGCCCGCATTTCCGGAGAGATGGTCGGACAGGTAGTTATCGGTACTTTGCTGGGAATGGGCTTTGATGTAGTAAACATTGGCCTGGCTACCACGCCGACTACCGAACTGGCGGTTACAATGGAAAAGGCTGCAGGCGGCATTATCCTTACGGCAAGTCATAATCCGAAACAATGGAATGCCCTGAAGTTATTGAATGAACGAGGTGAGTTCCTGAATGCAGCGCAGGGAGAGGATGTGTTGAAGAAAGCAGCCGATGATGATTTCGTGTTTGCTGAAGTGGATCAACTGGGAAAGCTGACGGAAAATAATACCTATACTCAGAAACATGTTGAAAGTGTGCTGGCGCTGGATTTGGTTGATGTGGAAGCCATCCGGAAAGCAGGATTCACGGTAGCCATTGATTGTGTTAACTCAGTCGGAGGTGTTGCTTTACCTGTATTGCTGGAAGCGCTTGGCGTTAAGCAAGTGGAAAAATTATATTGTGACCCTACCGGCCACTTCCCGCACAATCCGGAACCACTTCCGGAGTATCTGACGGATATTGCTAATCTGATGAAGTCGGGAAAAGCAGACGTAGGCTTTGTAGTCGATCCGGATGTCGACCGCCTGGCCATTATAGCCGAAGACGGTTCTATGTTTGGTGAAGAATATACCCTGGTTGCAATAGCCGATTATGTTTTGCAAAA
>JACDJB010001099.1_pt1 | contig 23042 bp, 20 predicted proteins | sample 7454121 | NCBI WGS metagenome assembly JACDJB01 (sample SAMN14253290, study PRJNA609438) | sludge metagenome | isolation source: sludge after 25d culture with pyrite | collected 2018-12-20
ACCGGAAAGAATCCCCGGCTGCTTTTGTTTGATCTCTATAAAGCAGGTTATTATGCTAATTTAAGGAGAAGAAAAGAGTAACAGAAACATCAGTAAATAATTCAACGTCATTTTTCGCACAGCGAAAAATCTGTTTATTGCGCATTGCTTTATGAAACCCGCCTGCCCCGGTCAACTCGGGGTCAGCGTCGCAGACCTGACAGCGTTGATAAGCACCAATCCCCCTTAATCTCCCTTCGCCAAGGGGGACGCGTGCTGCTGTTGCCTCTTTGCAGATTCCTAATACCAATCACTCTGTGCCTTTTTACTGCAAATGCTCCTTAATCTCTACCTAATCTCCACTTAATCCCCACCTATTCTCCTTTTTCTTTCCTCCTATTCCGTAGGAATAAAATATTGATAACCCCGGATAAGCCACAGGCGCAATCCGGGGTAACATGCCACGCTACATCAGAACCCCGTATGGGGTTCAATGTGAGAGACATCAATATAACCCGGTGTCATTTTTCGCTAAGCGAAAAATCTGTTTATTGCGCATCGCGCATTGCAGAATTGTTTTAAAAACCTGTCAGCGTCGCAGACCTGACAGCGTTTATAAGCAGATTCCTAATACCAATCACTCTGTATCTTTTTTACTGCAATGCTCCTTAATCTCCACTTAATCTCCACTTAATCTCCACCTATTCTCCTCTCTCTTTCTCCCCTCCTTAGGAGGGGTCGGGGGAGGCTTCCTGCCCCTCCTCTTTCTCCCGCTTTTTAGAAAGGATGCAGGAGTTAAGATACAAAAAAATAGTATTATTGCGCATTTGGAATTTGCAGTAATTTTGTAATTTTATAATTAATTGAGAATCATTAAGTTCATTTAAAGCTATTATTTATGTTTAAATCCGTTAACAAAGTCGCATTCATTTTTCTTACAAGTTTTTTCGTTTTTAAAGTCGTTTCTGCTCAGCAGACCTATAATCATATAAACGGTGCATGGAAACCTTTGGATGATTATGAATATCTTCAGGAAATATCCCTGAAAATACCGACAGAGCATCCGGTAACTTCCGTTGCCGTATCGGACAATACCTGTTTTGCCCTGATGGAAGGAGAAATTTTTACACTTAAGGACAATGCTTTTATCAGAGATAATTCGGCGCCTAAAAGTGTTGCTAAACTTTTGACCGAACAGGGGCGGGTTTGGGCAACAACCCCCGACGGGCTTTTCGAGTTTCACAATGGAAAATGGGAAAAGGCAGACAGTCGCGTTTACGTGGATATGTGCACACACTTTGGGCAGATACACGCCGCAACGCGCGATGAAATTTTCAAGCTGGAGAATGGCAGGTTCGTTACCACCAAGCCGGCAGACGGATATTACAACAGCGACATCACCATGCTCATGGAAGACGGTTCGCAGGTTCATGCTTATCCGGTTAGGCTCGGTCCGGTCAGCCGGATTGAGTCGTACAGCGGAACGCTGTATGTTCTGCGTCCCGGAAAACTTGTGCTGTTCGACGGTAAGGTTGTCAGCGATGATTTCATCGACTGGGGAACTCTGCCTTCAACAAATACAAATGATATGCTCAGCATGGGAAACCGTGTTTATATCGGAACAGACAGAGGACTTGCCGAATTGCGGGGCGCTGCCCTCACTGCAATTAAAGGCGCCGATGGCTTGCCGGTTGAAAACACTACCTGTTTGTCCAAAGGGTTTGATGATGATTTGTGGATTGGAAGCGAACGCGGGGCAATCCGCCTGACAAAAAACGGCAAGTTTCACTATTTTAGCGAGGGAATGTGGCTCCCGAACCGGAAAGTGAACGCAATTGCCGTGGGTGACAATAAAGTTTATGTGGCAACTGACGGAGGTGTCGGTATTATTCAGTATGAGCCGTTTACCTTGTATAAAAAAGCCGAATGGTTTCAGAAACATCTCGAAGAGTGGGGCTATAAACGAATGGGATTTGTGCAGTATCTCTACAAAAAAGATGGGGAATGGATTCGGGAAATAACGGATAATGACGGCAGTCACACCGCTCCCTACTTAGTGGCAATGAGCTATAAATATGCAGTTACAGGAGACCCTGATGCCCGAGCAAAGGCAGTTGATTCCTTTAAATCCATGGTCTGGCTGAATAAAATTACTGAAAGGGATGGTTATATTGCCCGTTCAATCTGGTCGGTTGACGGAGATGAAGACCAGCGGGGCACAACAGGCTCGGGAGGACTTCCGGCAAAATGGTATCCCACCCCTGACGGAAAATGGTACTGGAAGAGCGATACTTCAAGCGATGAGGTTACTTCTCATTTTTATGCCGTTTCCATCTTTTATGACTTAGTGGCAGAAGGAAAAGAGAAAGAAGTTGCCAGAGAACATCTGGAGAAAATGGCTTCCTATATCATTGATTGTGATTGGACTATGCACGATATTGACGGGAAACCCACCCGCTGGGCGCGCTGGAATCCCGAATATCTGCTGCGCCCCTACGGCTATGCCGACCGCGGTGTCAACGGGCTTGAAGTATTGTCATTTATGCAGGCTGCAATTGAAGCAACCGGCGACCGGAAATTTAAGGATGGCTATCAGCAGCTCATCGACTGGGGATACCCGGAAAACACCATTCGCCAGAAAAATACCTTTCCTCCGGAAACCATTGCTCCATGGGATGATGATCTGGCGCTGATGAGCTATTTTACATTGCTTCGCTATGAAAAAGACCCTGTACTGAGGTCAATTTATTTGCGCAGTCTGGAGCGCACGTGGGCGATTAAACGCATCGAGCGGTTGCCCTACTTCAACTTTGCTTACGGAATTCTCACCGGAAATGAAGGTGAATTTGAAGCAGCTGTCGATTTTCTCAGAGAGTGGGCAATGGATTGCCGCCAAAACAGCTTTTTCAACTCCCACCGGGATGATCTGTTCATTGAACCCGGCTATGCGTCCTATGACGGCACAGTCAAAATGCTGTCGGGGCGCGAAGCTTTTACCGACGTTGACGGCAGGCGTCCGACTGAGTTAGACGATACCCGCGGGGGAAGCCGTGCCATCGCTCCGGTTGGTTATCTGCGCGATTACTGGAAAGGACGGTATTACGGCATTCTGAATGCTCCCGAAAACAAGCAGGTTGACCTTGACTCGGTTCCGGATGTGATGGAAGGAGATACCGGCTCAAAACCATACACCGGAACTCCGCGCCCCGAAATTTTTTAGCTTAAACCGGGTTGCAAAACAATCCGGAAGAGGTGGTAAATAAGAGTTGGAAAAAAGATTGATAAAAATTGACAGGAGCTATATTTAACTTTCGTTCCCGGGAATGAAATGAAAGGGTAGTGTCGGGTTTAAAACTTTTAAGCAAATGTTTAATTTGTAAATTTTATTGCCCGCTTATTTTTATCTGAATTCTGTTTTTTTAGGGTCTTTTTTCTCACTCTTAAAACTATTTTGATTAAATTTGCGCATTAAAATTTTTAATGCTCTGGTGAGAATTTGATAATATTTCTAATACAAAAAATTTATAATTATGAAAATTACAAGAGTTTGGCTTGATGAATCTGAAGACGAATGCACTTCCTGTGATTTGTGTGCATCAATTGCACCCGATGTGTTTGAAGTCCCGGATAAGATGGTTGTAATCGAGGGTGTTGATTTCAATGAATATATTGACGATATTATTGACGCTGCCGAGAGTTGCCCGGTTGAAGTAATCAAATACGAAACTGAAGATTAACCGGTCATAAAGCATAACCAAAAATCATAACCCCCATTTTTCTTTTTCTCTTTTGAAATATTGTTTCTAAAAAGAACAGTTGATTTTACTCCTTCAGATGAATAAATTCTCTATTTGAAATATCCTTGCGTACTGCCGGTTGAAGTGCTGTTTTCTCCGTCAGGATAACTCACTTGTCCACTTTGATCTTCATTTGGTATATTTTCCTTAGATTCTTCTGCTTTTAGCTCATCTTCATTATCTTCTTCTTCCATTTCCCAGTCAAATTTATCACGGCGAATGATATATTTCCGGTAGTAAATTGCCAGAACCACCCCCGAAACGGCGCCCCACAAGTGTCCTTCCCATGAAATTTTCGGGTCGATGGGAAATATTCCCCAAATCAGTCCGCCGTAAAGAAAAACCACAATCACGGAAAGTGTCAGTAATCTCACATCATTGCGAATAATTCCGCTCACAAAATGAAACGCTGCCATGGCATAAACTACACCACTCGCACCAATGTGCCACGCTTCCCTGCCTGTCAGCCACACAAGCAATCCCGATAAAAGGTACAGAAAAATAAAAATCTGATAGGAGATGCGGCGGTAAAAATAGATGAGCATGAAAAGCAGGATGAAAAAAGGAATGGAGTTGGACATCAGGTGATTGAACCCCGAATGGATAAACGGTGAAAAGAGAATTCCGGGTAAACCTTTCAGATGCAGCGGATAAACTCCTAATTTTACAAAATCAATATTGAGCGTTATCTTAATGATTTCTACCATCCAGAAAGCAAAGATGAAAGCAGCCGGAATTATCAGGCTGTGCAAAAAAATCCGCTTCTCCATTTTCGGATCGAGATTTCGTGGATTGCTCGGATAGTATTTAAAAATCTTCATTAATTTTCTAAAAGTCTGTTAATCAGTTTTGTAAATTTAAAAATTTCTTCTTCTTCCGTGTCAAAGGAGGTCATCCAGCGCACTTCGAATTTTGCTTCGTCCCACACATAGAAAAAGAAATGCTGTTGCAAAGGTTCAATGATTTCTTGTGGAATTATGGCAAAAACGCCGTTTGCATCTACCGGTTGCGTAATTTTTATTTGTGGAATTTTCGATATTTCTCTTTCTAATAATTTCGCCATTTTGTTGGCACGTGTCGCAGTTTTTCGCCATAAATCATCTTTAAAATAAGCGATAAACTGCGCACCTACATAACGCATTTTTGAATAGAGCTGCATGTTTTGTTTGCGTATATATTTTGTATTTGCAGCGGTTTCGGGATTAAAAAACAGTACCGCTTCACCCATCATCATGCCGTTTTTTGTGCCGCCAAACGAAAGAATATCCACGCCGCAATCTTTTGTGAATTCCCTGAAATCCATATCCAAAAAAACCGCGGCATTGGCAATGCGTGCCCCATCCATGTGCAGCAGCATGTTGTGGTTGTGTGCCAGCTCGGCAAGTGCTCTGATTTCATCGGGGCGGTAAACCGTTCCCAATTCGGTTGTCTGAGAAATGGATATAATTCGCGGCTGGGAGTGATGCTCAAAATCGAATCCGTGGAGATGACGTTTAACAGATTGTGGCGTAAGTTTCCCATTTTGGGTTGCTGTGGGAAGAAGTTTGCATCCTGTCAGTTTTTCGGGTGCGCCACACTCATCTGTCTGTATGTGTGCAGTTTCCGCACAGATAACGGAATGGAAGCTTTGCGTTGCGGAAGCAAGTCCCGTAACGTTTGCACCGGTTCCGTTGAAAACAAAAAATACTTCCGTTTTCTCTCCAAATTTTTCCCTGAAAATTTTTATTGCGTCAAGTGTGTAAAGATCATCGCCATAGGCGATTTCATGCCCCTGATTGGCTGACGCCATTGCTTTGAAAATTTCAGGATGTACCCCTGAATTGTTGTCGCTTGCAAATCCTTTTCCTGGCATTTTAGTTTAATTTTAAAAAACGAATGAAAAGTAGTGAAAGTTTCCGGGGTTGGAAAATGGAACGCTGATGTTAATAAGTTTTCTCGGTTTAAGGTTAGAAATGTTTATCTTTGGTCGATTGAAAAAGGAAGCGCACAAATGGAGAATTATATTGTTTCAGCACGAAAGTACAGACCGGACTCGTTCAGTACGGTGGTTGCACAATCATCGATTACCACCACGCTCAAAAATGCCATAAAAAACAATCAGCTGGCACACGCCTATCTGTTTTATGGTCCGCGCGGGGTTGGCAAAACAACCTGTGCCCGGATTTTTGCCAAAACAATCAACTGTTTTAATCTCACCCCCGAAATTGAAGCCTGCAATGAATGCGAATCCTGCAAGGCGTTTAATAGCGGAAGATCATACAATATTCATGAGCTTGATGCTGCTTCAAACAATAAGGTTGACGATATTCGTGTTTTAATTGACCAGGTGCGCGTTCCGCCGCAGATTGGAACCTACAGCGTTTATATCATTGATGAGGTGCACATGCTTTCGGCACAGGCATTCAACGCATTTCTGAAAACGCTGGAAGAGCCGCCAAAGCATGCAATTTTTATTCTTGCCACCACAGAAAAACATAAAATTATTCCAACCATTCTTTCACGTTGCCAGATTTTTGATTTCAACCGCATCGGTGTTAATGACATTGCCGAACATCTGGAATTTGTAGCAAAAAATGAAGGAATAACAGCAGAGCGCGAAGCGCTGAATGTTATTGCCCAAAAGGCTGACGGTGCAATGCGTGACGCACTTTCTGTCTTTGATCAGGTGGTCAGTTTTTCCGGGAAAAATATTACCTATCAGGATGTTATAGCGAATCTCAATGTGCTGGATTACGATTATTACTTCCGCTTAGTGGAGCATTTTCTGAAAAATGAAGTACCGGAAGTGATGATGATTTTTGATGAAATTCTAAATCACGGATTTGATGGTCAGCATTTTATCAGCGGATTAGCAGAGCATTTTCGCAACCTGATGGTTTGCAAGGACCCGATTACCATACAGTTGTTAGAGGTAACCGGCGAAATCAGGGAACGCTATAAAATGCAGGCATCAGATTGCAGCAATGAATTTTTATTAGGCGCTCTGCAACTGAGCAATGAATGCGATAATTTTTACAAAACGAGTCAAAATAAACGACTTTATGTTGAATTGACACTTATGCAGTTAGCGCAGCTAACCTTAAAAAAAAATAGCTGACGTTTCCGAAGATATTCTTCAACCCATATTTTCGGAAGCTCCCAAAGCTCCGCAGACATCCGAAAAGAGTCAGACTCCGCCTTCTCAACCTTCTCAAAAGCAGACGGAGCCGGTTTCCGAAGTTAAAAAAACAGTCAGGCGTTTGTCGAAACAGGTGCAGGGACCTTCCATCAGGGATGCTCTTTCCGGGAAAATGCCCGAAGATGAGATGTCGCTGAAAGAGCAACATGAGATTTATACAAGCTTTACCGAAACAATGGATTTTTCTGCCGAAGAGTTAAAAATAAAATGGGAAGAATTCAGACAGCGTCTTGACGATTCTCCCAATCTGCAATCCACTTTATCGCGGTTGCCACATATAGAAGATAATTACCGGTTAGTGTTAGATATTGAAAATTCGGTTCAGGAAGATTTGGTAAACAACATAAAGCCTGAACTGGTTTCATGGCTAAGAAAAGAGCTTAAAAATTCTGAAATTCAGCTAAATACACGTATCACGGAAATTGAAAAACAGAGAGTAATCTATTCTCCTTCAGAAAAATATATGGAACTGCTGAAGAAGAATCCAAACCTGGAGTTGCTGAAACAGAAATTCAGGCTTGATTTTGAGTAGCACAAATCAGGGCGCAAGACGCCTGATTTTCCAATTTGTATCATTCTTTTCAAAAAGAATGCGGTCGTGCAGGCGGTTTGTCCTTCCCTGCCAGAACTCTATTTTCTCGGGAATGACCCTGAAACCACCCCAAAATGGTGGCAGTGGCGGTTCCCGGTCTTCAAACTTCTGTTCCATCTCTTCAAATCGCTTTTCGAGTTCTTCCCGCGAAGAAATTACATGGCTCTGCTCCGATGCCCACGCTCCGATTCTGCTTGCCAGTGGTCTGGAGTTGTAGTAGTTTTTCGAAATTTCAGTACTCACTTTTTCTGCAAAACCGCTGATTCTCACCTGCCGTTCAAGTTTAGCCCAGAAAAAGAGCAGCGTTACCGCACTGTTTGATGAAATTGCATTTCCTTTATCTGAATTGTAATTGGTGAAAAAGACAAACCCCTGTTCATCAAAGGATTTGAGCAAAACAATCCTTGACGAAGGAAAACCATCCGTTCCAAAAGTGGAAAGCGCCATTGCTGTCGGTTCCGGCTCATCGGATGCAAGCGCATCTTTCATCCAGTGATTAAACTGAGTAACCGGGTCTTTATCAATATTTTCTTCCGAAATTTCAGAAGTGGTATATTCATTTCTGTATGAGCTGATATTCATTTTATAACTTATTAGTTTTAAAATCAATAGAAAAAACAATTTATGAACTTTTTTGTTTGTCTCCTGTTTTTTTGGTTTGAGTGTTACATTAAAATTAAATTCAGAATTATGAAAAAAATATTGATGTTTCTTTTAGTGTGCTCCTTTATTCCGGCATGGAATGCTTCGGCAACGATTGGGATAGGGGAGAAGGCGCTTCTTGCCGATGTGAAAATGCTTGACGTTTCAGGTGAAAAAATTTCGATGGCTGATGCCGCCGGCGAGAATGGACTGATGGTGATTTTTTCCTGTAACACCTGCCCATTCGTAAAAGAGTGGGAGAAGCGTTACAATGAACTGAAAAATTTTGCGCAAAGCCATAAAGTGGGCATGATTGTCATTAATTCCAATTATGGCAGCCGCAACAGCGGTGATTCTTATGAAGACATGAAAAGTCAGGCTGCAAAGCACAGCTACGATTTTCCTTACGTCGTTGATGAAGAGAGCCGGATTGCCAACGCTTTTGGCGGGCAAACCACGCCGCACGTGTTTCTGTTCGATAAAAATATGACGCTCGCCTATAAAGGTGTGATTGATGACAACTACAAAAATCCGGACGAAGTAAAACAGCCCTATGCGAAAAATGCCATTGCCAGCATTGCTGCCGGAGAGAAAGTTGCAGTTGCGGAGACAAAACCTTTGGGGTGCAGCATCAAAAGGAAAGCGGACTGAGAAACAGTTGATTGCTGTTCAGTATTTATATTAAAGTGTTTGCTTGCGGAAAAAACTGAAATTTACTTTTCCGTATTTTCGAAGCTCGGTGAAAAAGGGAAGCTCGGAAAGATTAAAATTCTTAGGATGTTCTAAAATAAACAATCCGTTTTCTGCCAATACTTCAGCATCAAAAACCGATTCCGGAATCTCCGGAATATAAGGCGCATCAAAAGGAGGATCGGCAAAAATGATGTCAAATTTTTCACGACTGCCTTTCAGGTATTTGAAAACATCCATGCAGATAGCTTGCGCATTCTCAATCTCTAATTTTTTGAGCATTTCCCTGATGTGGCGAATGTGGCGGAAATCTTTTTCGATGAAAATAACTTCGCCGGCTCCGCGGCTTGCAAATTCATAGCCGATACTGCCGGTTCCCGAAAAAAGATCGAGAATTTTCATTCCGCTCAGGTCGTAGCGGTTTTCCAAAATGTTGAAAAGCGCTTCTTTTGCCTGATCGGTCGTTGGACGCGATGAAAATTTTTTGACAGGTTCAATTATTCTGCCTTTATATTTTCCGCCGATAATGCGCATGGCTAATAAAATGGAGTGTGAATGCGCGGGAAGGTACCAAAAACTTCAAAATCGTAATTGACGGAAATATCTTTTAAGCGAATATTTTTAAACAATTTATGAAGGGCATTGAAAATCTTATTCTCTTCCGTGATGCTTCCCGCCAATTCTATTTTCAGATTTTCTGCACTGATATTATGATATTTAATTACAGAAAACAGAAAATAGGCAACATCATCCGGGATAACCGATTTAAAATGATTGACTGCGAGCAGACTACCCTTAGAAAAAAGGAGCAGGTCGAAACTACTCTCGTTGATGATCAGGGAACTGAGATTTATTTCCGAGTCAATATTTTGGACTGTACTTGCAATAAAACCGGAAAGCGGATGCTGAACCGGTATCCCGGGAAAATGATTTTGAAATGCTTCAATCAGGGAAATTGGAACTGTAAAAATCAGGTTTGCAGAAATTTCGGGAATGTAATTGTCTCTTGTTTCGCATGCTTTATCGCTGCCGTGAAGCAGGTTTATCAGTGCGTTCTGATTTTCATAATCGTAAAATTCTGAAGGCGCCGGAGTATATTTGCCAGAATTGTAGTAAAGATTGATTTCCGCAAAATTATTTTGCAGAATTCCCTGACTATCAAGCCATTCCTCGAATCTTCTCCCAATAAAATGTATTGAGCTCAGGTTAATCTTCTCCTCATAAAAAGCTAAGATTCTGTTTTTGAGCGGATGCACCACAGAAAAAGAAAATCCATCCTGGCTGACCAGGATGGATAATTTATATTCTTTTGTCCGGTTGCTGTCAAATTTGGATGTTATCCGGCTAACCATTTTATTATTCCCAGTTTCCTGCGTTGTTGACAGATTCTGTGAGCGAGCCAACTTTTAATCCAGGATACCTTTCATTGAGCCTGCGTTGTTCGTTCATGTTGATAACGAACTGCCTGTCAAGCCCTTTGAGAATGATGTTGTTGTGCGCTTTGGCTTCAAAAACGGGAACTTTGATTCCGGAGCCGGTAACAATAATGTTTGCTCCCATATCAAAGATGGCAACTGTGTCTTCCACCGGAATGTACTGTAACTGATCAACCTTGAAAGATTTTCCAAACACGGTTCCCAGCACGGGAACCCTGATGGTATCACGAATAATCAGTCCCCTTTGCAAAGCTCTTCTTTCAGTCAGACCCGCATCAATCATACTGTCGGTCAATTCGCCGATTTTGCGCACGTTCCTTAAAGAATCGTATTTGACAAAATGGATAAGGGTATCCCAGCTGCCGGTGAATCTGCCGTAAACATCCTTGTAAGCCAGCTGAGCTTTGCGGATGTCCTTTAATTTTTCGATGGTAAGTTCATACCGTGCATCCTTTTCCTTCTCAAAATTGATAGGATTCTGAATACTCCTGTAAATCAAAAAACCCAGTAATATTGCAACAACAGCAAGTAAAATTTGAATAACAGCTCTCATTTTAAAAATTTTAAGTAAGATTATTGTCGAATGCTCACAAAATTATAAAAAAAAACAAATTACCTTATCTTGTAATCATTTATTTTAGCCGTTATGATAAAAAATCATGTTAAAGCACTTTTGGAGCAAAACATGCCTTTTGTTCCAACTTCCTGTCAGTCAGAGTTAATGACTGGTTTAGCCCATTTTATCGCTACGGGAGAGCCGGATAAAATAATGTTGATAAAAGGTTTTGCCGGAACCGGCAAGACAACAATGATAAATGTGCTGGTAAAAACGCTCGCAGTTTTAAAGATTCGTGTTGTACTGATGGCGCCAACCGGGCGCGCTGCAAAAGTGATGTCCGGCTACACGGGAATTCCTGCATTTACCGTGCACAAAAAAATTTACAGACAGCAAACCACTTCAGACGGAACCGGAAGGTTTGTTGTTGACAAAAATTTGTTTGCAGATACCTGGTTTGTGATCGACGAAGTTTCCATGATCTCCAACGAAAGCAGTGAAAATTCAGTTTTTGGCACCGGCAGACTTCTGGATGATATTCTTGAATATGTCTATTCGGGAAGAAACTGCCATCTCATTTTGGTTGGCGACACTGCTCAGCTTCCACCGGTCGGATTGCCGGTTAGTCCTGCACTGGAAGCCCAAAACCTGAAAAGCCGGGGATTTGCCACAAGTGAATTTATTTTAACGGAAGTCGTCCGTCAGGCAGCTGATTCGGGAATCCTTTCGTGTGCCACCCAAATCAGAAATCATATTGAACAGGGAGATACGCGTAAGTTTTTGCATTTCAATTCCGGTTCTTTTGATGATGTGGTGAGAATTTCGGGAGGCGAACTGATCGAAGAAATTTCAGGCTGCTACAGTAAATATGGTATTCACGAAACCACAATTGTTACCCGCTCAAACAAAAGGGTGAATCTCTATAATAGAGGTATAAGGGGAACTGTTTTATACCGCGAAAATGAGCTGGAAAGAGGCGATTTGCTCATGGTGGTGAAAAATAATTATTTCTGGGGCAAAGAGACCGCCGGGCTTGGTTTTATTGCCAATGGCGAAAGCGCTGAAGTTGTTTCCATTTATGGCTACGAAGAGCTGTATGGATTTCGGTTTGCCAACGTCTGTCTGCGTTTTACCGATTATGAAGATGTGGAAATTGACTGTAAAATCTTTTTGGATACGCTTACGTTGGAAACGGCTTCATTTTCCTACGAACAAAACCGGCAGCTGTTTGAAGCGGTTTCAGAGGATTATGTGGATATTGGAAATAAAAGGAAACGCTGGGAGAAAATTCGCGAAAATCCATATTTTAACGCGCTTCAGGTGAAATATGCCTATGCGCTCACTTGCCACAAGGCGCAGGGAGGTCAGTGGAAAGCTGTTTTTGTTGATCATGGATTTTTAAAGGAGGAGATGTTGGACAGGGAGTATTATCGTTGGTTATATACCGCTTTCACCCGTCCGGTTGAAAAGCTCTATTTAGTAAATTTCGACAAAAGTTTTTTTGGTGAGGAGAAAACAGTGTGAAATCAAACCTATTTTTTAAAACTGCCATTTTAGGCATAACTTGTTTTATGCTTTTATCGGATAGGTTTTTCCGTCAACGGCAACTTCTGTATTTTCAAATTCGCGTTGCGCTTCTTTCAAAAACAGCTCCGTGGTTTTATAGCGTGAAGAAAAATGCCCGATGATGAGCTTTCCGGCATTTGCCATTTTTGCAATTTTAGCGGCATCCAAAGCTGTGGAGTGACTGGTTTTGACAGCCCACTCCTTCATATCTTCCGTGAAGGTGGCTTCATGGTAGAGGGCGCTCACATTCTTAATGGTTTCAATCACAGGTGGATAAAAGGCAGTGTCGGAACAAAATGCGTAGGAAACCGGCTTAGGCGGCGGTGTGGTAAGCTCTTCGTTCGGAATGATTTCTCCATTTTCTGTTTTAAAACCGGCGCCTTGCTTTATGGCTTTGATTTGCGCAATGGGAATGTTTAGCTTCTGAACATATTCCTTTTTTATGTTCCGTTCTTTCATCTTTTCGCGAAACAGGAAGCCGCAGCAGTTGATGCTGTGTTTCAGCGGAAATGAAATTACTTTGATTATTTTATCTTCGAAAATCAGCTGTGGTTTTTTAAAATCGAGCGAATGAAAAATGATGTTGAATCTCAATCCTGCTTTGATGAAATCAAGCTGGGGCTGGAGTACATCCTTCAGTTGGGCTGGCGAATAGATGTGTAAATCGTTTTTTAATCCTAAAAGATTAAAGGTGGAAATAAGCCCGATTAACCCGTAATAGTGATCGCCGTGAAGATGCGAAATGAAGATATGTCTGATTTTTCCGAAAGCAATTTTCTGTTTGCGAATCTGCATTTGCGTTCCTTCACCGCAATCAATTAAAAAAAACCGCCCCGATGCTTTCAGCACCTGGGCGGTCGGGTATCTTTCAGATGTCGGTAGTGCAGAGCTGCTTCCCAATATGGTTAATTCAAAAGCCATTTCTGCTCAAAACCTAATCTTTTTACATAAATTCATCATTATATAGAAAAACTTCACCGGAACTATTCGGCAGAATCAGGAGTGCTTTCGGCTTTCTTTTCCTTCTTTTTCTTCTCCTTTTTCTCTTTCTGTTCCAGCTCGGTTTTCAATGCTGCCAGCTCTGAAATATCGCCTAAGGTTGTTCTTTCGATATTTTCATTAACTGTCTGAACAGCTTTTTTCGTGGTGCGTGCCTGAGTTCTGCGTTTGGATGTTTCATCCGTGCGTTTCTCGTCTTCATAAACTCTTGAATGTGAAACGATAATTCGCTTGGCTGACTTGTTGAATTCAATAACTTTAAATTCTAATTTTTCATCCTGCTTTGCCTGTGTTCCGTCTTCTTTCACTAAATGACGCGGTGTTGCAAAACCTTCAACGCCGTAGGGCAAAGCGATAACTGCACCTTTATCCATCAGGTCAATGATGGTACCTTCGTGAACCGAATCAATGGTGAAAATGGTTTCAAATACATCCCACGGATTCTCTTCAAGCTGCTTGTGACCAAGGCTTAAGCGGCGGTTATCCTTGTCAATGTCCAGCACAACCACTTCAATCTCTTCGCCGATTGCAGTTGCTTCGGACGGATGTTTGATTTTCTTCGTCCAGCTCAGGTCGGAGATATGAATCAAGCCGTCAACACCTTCGGTGATTTCAACAAAAACACCAAAGTTGGTGAAGTTGCGTACAAGTGCTGTGTGGGTTGAACCGATACCGTAATTCTCGTCGATTTTTTCCCATGGGTCAACTTTGAGTTGCTTCATTCCCAATGACATTTTGCGGTCTTCGCGGTCGAGAGTCAGTATTTCTGCTTCAACTTCGTCGCCCACTTTCAGGAAATCCTGTGCACTGCGCAAATGCTGGCTCCATGACATTTCCGAAACGTGGATAAGACCTTCAACGCCGGGCGCTATTTCAACAAATGCACCGTAGTCGGCAAGCACAACGACTTTACCTTTAACTTTGTCGCCAACTTTCAGGTTTTCGTCCAGATTATCCCACGGATGCGGGGTAAGCTGTTTCAAACCTAAGGCAATTCGTTTTTTGTCGTCGTCGAAATCGAGAATCACCACGTTCAGTTTCTGATCTAATTCAACAATTTCTGTCGGGTGATTAATACGTCCCCAGGAGAGGTCGGTAATGTGGATGAGCCCGTCCACGCCGCCGAGGTCCATAAATACACCGTATGAGGTGATATTTTTTACGGTACCTTCCAGAACCTGACCTTTTTCTAATTTGGAGATAATTTCCTTCTTCTGCTGTTCAAGTTCTGCTTCAATCAACGCTTTGTGAGATACTACCACGTTGCGGTATTCGTGATTGATTTTCACAACCTTGAACTCCATGGTTTTACCCACGAAAACATCGTAATCGCGAATAGGCTTCACGTCAATCTGAGAACCCGGGAGGAATGCTTCAATGCCAAAGACATCTACAATCATACCGCCTTTTGTGCGGCATTTGATAAATCCTTTGATGATTTCATTCTGATCTAGCGCTTCATTAACACGATCCCATGAACGGGTTGCCCGTGCTTTTTTGTGGGAAAGAATCATCTGCCCTTTTTTATCTTCAAGGCTTTCGATGAAAACATCCACTTTGTCGCCAACTTTCAGCTCGGGATTGTAGCGGAATTCGTTAAGGCTGACAATTCCATCAGATTTGTAGCCTATGTCAACCACAACTTCACGTTTGGTAAGTGCGATGACGGTGCCTTCTAATACCTCTTTTTCGGCAACGATGTTCAGTGTGCCGTCATAAATTTTTTCCAGTTCAGCCCTTTGTTTTGAGGAGTAGGAATCAACGTCTGATTCGAGGCTTTCCCAGTCAAACTCTTTGTCTTCTTCTGTTTCTGTTTCAGCTTCAACTTCTGCTGCTGTTTCTGTTTCGGGAGTTTCTTCTTCAACAACTGTTTCTTCTTCAGCTGTTTCCTCAGCGGTTTCTGCTTCGGCAGTCAGGCTTTTTTCTTCAGTTACTTCTGCCTCAACTTGTTCTTCTTTAGCTGCTTCTGCTTTTTCGTCAGCTTGCGGAGTTTCTTCAACTTTTTCAGTTTCCGGTTTTGCTTCTTCGGTTGCAGTGGTTTCTTCGTTTTTTGATTCTTCTTCGTTTTGAACAATCGGTTCAGTTACGTCCTGAACTTCCTGTTCTACCTTCTCATTTTTTTCAGTCATGTGATTTTCAATAAATTAATAAATTAGACATTATATTTGTTTAAAACGCGCGCAAAACTATAACTTAATTAGTTTATATCAAAGGTTTTCAGCCTATTATTTTCGTTTTGTACCATTATTGGCAGATTCCTTAACAGATAATTTTCAGGATGTTTTATGCCACACTGTTGAGGCAGCCCGCGTAATTTTATTAATTTTGAACTCCATTAATTAATTATTAATCCATTTTTGCATGAAAGGAATTATTCTTGCCGGGGGCGCCGGAACGCGGCTTTATCCCATAACACGGACTGTTTCCAAGCAGATTCTTCCGGTTTATGACAAACCGATGATCTATTATCCGCTGTCGGTGCTTATGTTGGCGGGCATCCGCGAGATACTGATTATTTCAACGCCAACCGACATGAAATTATATGAAGACCTTTTCGGCAACGGCAGTCAGTTGGGACTGAAAATTTCCTACAAAGTCCAGCCGTCACCCGACGGACTGGCGCAGGCATTCATTCTTGGCGAAGAGTTTATCGGCGACAGTAATGTGTGTCTGATTTTGGGCGATAACATCTTCTATGGCTACAATTTCAGGTCAATTCTGGAAGAATCGGCAGAACTTGAAGATGGCGCCGTTGTTTTCGGATACTATGTAAACGATCCGCAACGCTACGGTGTGGTTGAGTTTAATGAAAGCAAAGAGGTGATTTCCATTGAGGAAAAACCGAAAGATCCCAAATCAAATTATGCAGTTACCGGACTGTATTTTTACTCAAATGATGTGATTGAGAAGGCAAAAAGCCTGAAACCATCCAAACGCGGAGAGTTGGAAATTACGGATTTGAATCGGCTTTATTTGCAGGAAAAGCGGCTGAACGTCAAACTTTTGGGGCGGGGATTTGCCTGGCTGGATACGGGCACCCACGACAGCCTTTTGCAGGCATCCAATTTTATTGCAACCATTGAGCAGCGGCAGGGGCTTAAAGTTTCCTGCATTGAGGAGATCGCCTACAAAAAGGGATTTATTTCAAGAGAACAACTCATTGAATTGGCTAAGCCGCTCAGCTCCAATCAGTATGGTGAATATCTGCTGCGATTGGCAGATAAACAGATTTTTTCTTTTTAAATTTTCTTATGAGAATTGTTAAAACACCTTTTCCCGGACTGTTAATTATAGAACCTTCAGTTTTTTCTGATGAAAGGGGCTATTTTTTTGAATCGTGGCAGGAGGAGCGTTACCGAAACAGTGGCATTGATGCGGTTTTTGTTCAGGATAATGAGTCGCAGTCATCCGGCGGGGTAGTGCGCGGACTTCATTATCAGCTTGCTCCGTATGCGCAGGCAAAACTGGTGCGGGTGATCCGGGGCACTGTGTATGATGTTGTTGTCGATTTGCGTGAAGGCTCCCCAACATTCGGAAAATGGTTTGGTTTTAAGCTGGACGGCATTTCAAAAAAGCAGCTGTTCATTCCAAAGGGCTTTGCACACGGTTTTTCCGTGCTGAGCGAAACAGCTGTCTTTTCATATAAATGTGATAACTTCTATCGGCGTGAATATGAAAGGAGTATCAATCCTTTTGAACCTTTTATCGGAATTGACTGGCAAATAGATGAAAATCAGGTAGTAACTTCCGAAAAAGACAGAAAAGCGCCGCTTTTCAAAAATGCCGAAATGAACTTTAAATTTGAGCGTTTATGAAAATTCTTGTTACGGGTGCTTATGGACAATTAGGAAGCACGATTAAAGAGCTTTCGGTACAATTCCCGCAGTGGGAATTTCTTTTTACGGATATCGACTCGTTAGACATCATCTCAAAAAAAGCTGTGTCGGACTACTTCCGGGAATTTAATCCCGGATACGTAATTAATTGTGCAGCTTTCACCGCTGTGGAAAAAGCGGAAACGGATGCTGAAAATGCCGAGGCTGTCAACACGGTTGCACCCGGAATTCTGGCAGAAGCGACAAAAAAATTGCAGGCGGGGTTTATTCACATCTCCACCGATTATGTTTTCGACGGAAAATCATCTGTTCCCTACACAGAGGAAGATGCTGTAAGCCCGACAGGAATTTATGGCGCTACCAAGCTTGCCGGCGAAAGGCGAAGTCTTAAATTAAATTCTGATACAATAATCGTTCGCACATCGTGGCTCTACTCTTTGTATGGAAATAATTTCGTTAAAACGATGCTCAGGTTAGGGGAGGAGCGTGGCTTTGTAAATGTGATATATGACCAGGTGGGAACGCCTACCTGTGCCGAAGATTTGGCGCGTGCCGTCCTCACGATTGTCAGCCGGGACGATAAAAACAACCGGAAAAAAAACAGCGGCATTTACCACTATTCAAACGAAGGAGTGGCGAGCTGGTATGATTTTGCCAAAACAATTTTTGAGTTTTCCGGTATGGATTGCAAGGTAAACCCGGTGTTGTCGGATGAATTTCATTCATCTGTGCAACGTCCACATTTCAGCGTATTGAATAAATCAAAAATTAAAACTACTTTTAATCTTGAAATTCCATACTGGAGGGAGAGCTTGAAACAATTTCTGAAAAAACTTTAAAAGAATATATTTATGGAAAAAGAGTTATTAAAACAGGTTCAGGAGAAGGCACAGGAGTGGCTTTCAGATAAATATGACGAAGAAACACGAAAAGAGGTCAGGCGAATGCTTGGCTCTGACGATAAAACAGAGTTAATAGATGCTTTCTACAAAAACCTTGAGTTTGGCACGGGCGGTCTTCGCGGAATTATGGGAGCAGGCACAAATCGTGTAAATAAATACACCATTGGCGCAGCAAATCAGGGACTTGCAAATTATCTGAAAAAGGAGTTTGCCCATTTGCCTCAGATTAAGGTTGCCATAGGGCACGATTGCCGCAACAACAGCCGCACTTTTGCCGAAAGCAGTGCAAAGGTTTTCGCAGCAAACGGAATTAAAACCTATCTGTTTGAAGATTTGAGGCCAACTCCCGAACTTTCGTTTGCCCTCAGAGAGCTTGGCTGTCAGAGCGGAATCATCATCACCGCATCGCACAATCCCAAAGAGTATAACGGATACAAGGCATACTGGAACGATGGCTCGCAGGTTGTTTCGCCCCACGATGTCAATATTGTTGAGGAGGTGTCGAAAGTGAAAGTTGAGGATATTCTGTTCGATGGCTCCGCCGATCTCATCGAAATTATGGGTGAGGAGATGGATAACAAATTCCTTGAAAAAGTGAAAACAGTTTCGCTCTCACCTGAAGTTGTTGAAAAACACAAGGATATGAAAATTGTGTTCACCCCTATTCACGGCACGGCTGTGAAACTTGGTCCGGCGGCGCTTCGGAAATTTGGGTTCACCAACATCATCAATGTTCCCGAACAGGATGTGGTCAGTGGTGATTTTCCAACGGTTATTTCGCCAAATCCCGAGGAGAAAGCTGCCATGGAGATGGCGATTAAAAAAGGGTATGAGGTGGATGCTGAATTGATCATGGCAACCGACCCTGATGCTGACCGCTATGGCGTGGCAGTGAAAAATGAGAAGGGTGAGTTTGTGATTCTCAACGGAAATCAGACGGCGCTGATTTTTGTCTATTATATTATCACACAGATGAAGAAATCCGGCGCGCTGAAAGGCAATGAATATATTGTGAAAACCATAGTTTCTACGGAACTCATCGCCGAAATAGCATCCAAAAACGATATTGAATTTTACGATGTTTACACCGGATTTAAGTTTATTGCCGAAGTTATCCGCGAAAACGAAGGAAAGAAAAAATTCATTGGCGGCGGTGAGGAGAGCTTCGGTTTTATGCCTGCCGATTTTGTGCGCGACAAAGATGCCATTTCGTCCTGTGCGCTGATGGCTGAAATTACGGCATGGGCAAAAGAACAGGGAAAAACTCTTTATGAACTTCTTCAGGATATTTACCTTGAATACGGTTATTCTCTTGAAAAAATGAAATCTATTGTGCGCCCTGGAAAGGAAGGTGCAGATGAAATTCAGGAAATAATGCGCAAATTTCGTTCGGAACCGCCACGGAAGTTAGGCGGCTCACCGGTTGAGTGTATAAATGATTTTTCCCTGCTGAAGGCTAAAAATCTGATTACCGGCGAAGTGAAGGAAATTGATCAGAAAGTTACATCGAATGTGCTTCAGTTCTTCACCGGAGACGGAACCAAAATTTCAGTGCGCCCTTCGGGAACGGAACCAAAAATTAAGTTCTATTTTGAAGTGAAAGGAGAATTGAATTCGCGCGCCGATTACGCTGAGGCAGAAAAAACAGCCGATGCAAAAATTGATGCTATTATTGAGGAGTTGAATCTTTAAACAGCGATTACTTTATTGTCAACCAAATAAATTATTAAGATGAAGAAGATTGGAATTGTATCTGTGTTACTGCTGTTTGCAGTTTTTCAAGTTTTGGCTCAAACTGACGGACCTATGCCCATGAAGCCGGAAATGACCGAAATCTGGGATCCCGAGGTTCCGTTGGTTACTCCGGGCGTCACGCCGCTGGATGCTCCCTCGGATGCCATTGTTCTTTTTGATGGTGTCGATATCGGGCGTGAATGGACCAACGGCAAAGGTGGAGCGCCGGGTTGGAAAGTGGAAGATGGTTGCGTTACGGTTGTAAAAGGGGAGGGAGTTATTAAAACCAAGCGTGTTTTTAATGACTTTCAGCTGCATATCGAGTGGCGCTCGCCAACCGAAATTGTGGGAACAAGCCAGGGGCGCGGGAATAGCGGAATTTTTCTGCAGGAGAGATACGAAGTGCAGGTTTTAGACAGTTACGATAACCGAAGCTATCGTAACGGGCAGGCTGCCAGTATTTATAAGCAGCACGCTCCGCTTGTGAATGCCTGCAAGGCGCCGGGCGAATGGCAGACCTATGACATTATTTACACAGCGCCGCGCTTTAACGATGACGGCACCTATTTTACTCCGCCTAAAGTTACCGTGCTTCATAACGGTGTGTTGGTACAGAATAATGTGGATGTGCGCGGTCCGACCGAATATATCGGTATTCCGGAATACAGCGTCAAAAAGCACGGAGCGGGAAGCATAATCCTGCAGGACCATGGGAATCCGGTAAGTTTCAAAAACATCTGGATCAGGGAATTGTAATACCGGCCGGTTTTCAGAGTAGTCAGGTTATATACATAAAAGAACAGCTCAAGGAATTCTCCGTGAGCTGTTCTTTTTTGCTTTACTGTTGAACACTTTCAAAGATTTCGTTCTCCGTAAATCTTCTCTCCCACAACACCTTTATCACCCAACGCCCTTCCTTTAATCAGCCAGCTGATTCCGAAAGTGAATAGCGAAAGCGCCTCAAACAGAAATGTGGAGTATTTAAAATTGGGAAACAGCAGCCCTGAAAGCGGCACAAGAACAACAAACAGTAAAATCAGAATTCCGCATAGCCGGTAAATGTTATTTTCATCTAAAATGCTTGACGGAACACCTTTATCCCGGTTTTGCCCAATAGTGAAAACAAACAGCGACATCATTGCAAAAATTGTAAACAATACCCCGGCAAAGCCATAATGAATATAGCCCAAATAAGTTTTGTCAATCGGAACTAACGAATAGACCTTGTCCATCCCGATTTCGGGATTTGTCGGAATCAAAGCTACTCCAAATGCCATGAACCCGGCAATGTTGGTGAGCAGCGTGTCATTTTTCCACCATTTTTCATTCCCAAACCCCTGGTAGCGGATTAAAAACAGTCCCACGGCACAAAGTATTCCGGTGAAAACTTCACGCATATTGGTGTAATAATAGTGGCTGATGGATGGCTGAAGTTTTACGTAAGTGCCGAAAATGGAAGCTAAAACAAGGATAACAGGCAAAAAAATCCCTAAATAGCCGATAATTCTTCTTAACCTTCTATAGGTGAGCGAAACATTGTCCTGATAGTCCATAATTTCATGTTTTAATTGATGATAAATGTTCTGTCCGTTTATTTTCAGAAATCTTGAGATGATGCGAAGTTGAGTTCACCAGATGCGCATAACACAAAATCAACAATACAACACAGTTTTCGGGTTTTTGATTTTGTAAACTTAATTTAAAGTTCTTTGAAGTTTGATTTTTTATCAATTCTTTCCTGTAAAACAGCGCCTAAATTTGGCATTAATCTACTTGCTGATTGTTTTATAAATGGATCGTAACATATAGCTTTATAATTTCAACTTTTGCTGAAGAGTTGAAATTAAAGTCTCAGCGTAAATAGCTTCGTTTTTATTGATGTAAAAAATCATATGTTCAGCCGTTGAAAAATAATTTAAAATGTAGTTTGCTGAATATCTGTTTGCTGATCTTGGTTTTATACAGGATATAGATTTTGGCTGGCAAAAGTTTTATGATTTTTATTGATGAAAGTTTGTATCTTGGTTGAGTAAATAAAGAAGATAGGCAATTTGCCAAAAGAGGCATATACATTTAAACTAATTTGGCTTTTACCAATGCACGAAAACGGAGTATTAATTTTGAAAATCGATTAAAGACAGTAAATGAAGAATTTTAAAGAGAAAGCAGACCTGATTTGGAGAGTGGCAGATCTGCTGCGAGGTGATTATAAGCAGTCGGACTATGGAAAAGTAATCTTGCCAATGACAGTATTAAGACGATTAGACTGCGTACTTGAACCAAACAAACAGAAGGTGTTGGACTATTTGCCGAAAGTAGATACGATGCAGGAAACTGCCAAAGATATTGCATTGAATAAAGTGGCAGGTTTTAACTTTCACAATAGCAGCCAATTCAATTTCGACAAACTAATTGCCGACCCAAACAATATTGCCGCAAATCTCAGAAACTTTATCAACGGTTTCTCCACAAGTGCAAGAGAAATCATTGAATACTTCAATTTTGATGACCAAATTGACCGTATGGATGACCCTAAAACGGATATTCTTTTCCGGGTAGTTAAAGCATTTCAGGAAATTGACCTCACGGATATGGATTCGATGGAAATGGGTTACACTTTTGAGGAACTTATCAGAAAATTTGCTGAACAGTCCAACGAAACAGCCGGAGAGCACTTTACCCCAAGAGAAGTTATTCGCCTGATGGTGAATGTGCTGTTTATCGAAGATAAAGAGATACTCACACAAGAGGGAATTGTGAAAACACTTTATGACCCTGCCTGTGGAACAGGCGGGATGCTTTCAGTGGCTGAGCAGTACGTAAAAGAGCTCAATCCCAAAGCAGATTTGAAGGTTTTTGGGCAGGAAATAAACCCGGAATCCTATGCCATTTGCAAATCTGATATGTTGATTAAAGGGCAGAACCCAACGAACATCAAGTTTGGCAACAGCTTTACGGTGGATGGATTGGAAAATCAAAACTTTGATTATATGTTATCCAATCCTCCATTTGGTGTGGATTGGAAAAAAGCACAAAATGTCATTAAAAAAGAAGCAGACAGTAAAGGAATGCGAGGTCGTTTTGGTGCAGGACTGCCTCGCATTAACGACGGTTCTTTGCTCTTTTTGCAGCACA
>JACDJB010001100.1_pt1 | contig 23022 bp, 19 predicted proteins | sample 7454121 | NCBI WGS metagenome assembly JACDJB01 (sample SAMN14253290, study PRJNA609438) | sludge metagenome | isolation source: sludge after 25d culture with pyrite | collected 2018-12-20
AGATCACCAAGGCGCACGGCGAGGGCGCCATCATGAAGATGGGCGAGAAGGGCACGATGGCCATCGAGGCCATCCCCACGGGCGCCATGTCGCTCGACATCGCCCTCGGTGTCGGCGGCCTGCCCCGTGGCCGGGTCACCGAGATCTACGGTCCGGAGGCGTCAGGCAAGTCCACGCTCGCCATGCACGTCGTCGCCGAGGCCCAGCGCAACGGTGGCACCTGCGCCTACGTCGACGCCGAACACGCGATGGATCCCTCCTATGCGTCGAGGATCGGCGTCGACATCGACCAGCTGCTCATCTCCCAGCCCGACACCGGCGAGCAGGCGCTCGAGATCACCGACATGCTGGTGCGCTCCGGTGCCATCGACGTCATCGTCATCGACTCGGTCGCCGCCCTCACCCCCCGGGCCGAGATCGAGGGCGACATGGGCGACACCCACGTCGGCCTGCAGGCCCGGCTGATGTCCCAGGCGCTGCGCAAGCTCACGGCCAACCTCAACCGCTCCAACACCATCTGCATCTTCATCAACCAGTTGCGAGAGAAGATCGGCGTCATGTTCGGCTCCCCCGAGACCACCTCCGGCGGCCGGGCGCTGAAGTTCTACTCCTCGGTCCGCCTCGACATCCGCCGGATCGAATCGATCAAGAACGGCGTCGAGGTGGTCGGCAACCGCACCCGGGTCAAGGTGGTCAAGAACAAGATGGCCCCGCCGTTCAAGCAGGCCGAGTTCGACATCATGTACGGCAAGGGCATCAGCCGAGAAGGGTCGTTGCTCGACCTGGCGGTCGATCTCAACATCGTCAAGAAGTCGGGTGCCTGGTACACCTATGACGGCGAGCAGCTGGGCCAAGGTCGGGAGAACGCCAAACAGTTCCTCATCGACAACCCCGAGATCATGGTGGAGGTCTCCGAGTTGGTCCGCAATCAGATGGGGATCGGCGACCAGCCGGACGAACCTGTCGATGCCGGTGCCGCCGCCGACGACGAGTTCACCGCCGCCGACGATGTGCCGATCGCTCTGGACGGCTAGTTGCCGCTGAGCCATCACGAGCGTTCGACGTCGAGCGCACCTTGATCCAACGAAGCCCACCGGTCCGTCCGATGTTGGGCTTCCGATTCCGCAGACGACCTCCCAGGTTCGTCTCCGGCGTGGGACCCCCGAGCCTGCCAGCCACCGGTCCCGCTTTCACGACGGGGAGAACGGCTCTCCAGCCCGTTCTCCCCGTCGTCGTTTTCTTGGCGTTACCTGGCTCGTGTTGAGCGAGCGTCCACGATGCGATCGGGGCGGGTGTAGACGTTGGCGTGATCGCCCCTGACAAAGCCGACCAAGGTGATGCCCGCCGCTTCGGCGGTGGCGACCGCCAGCGCTGTTGGGGCCCCGACGGCGGCGACGACCGGCACCCCGGCCATCGCCGCCTTCTGCACCAACTCGAACCCGGCCCGCCCGGACAGCACCAGCAGCCGTCCCGCCAGCGGCAGCTGGCCGTGTTGCAGCGCCCAACCCAGCACCTTGTCGACCGCGTTGTGGCGGCCGACGTCCTCCCGGACGGCCAGGATCGAGCCGTCGGGTGTGGCCAGGGCGGCACCGTGGGTGCCGCCGGTCTGCTCGAACAGGTGTTGACCGGCGCGCAGCCGGTCGGGCAGCTGGAGGACCACATCGGCGGCGACGGTCGTCGGATCACCATCAGCGGGAAACGAGGTGGCCAGGGTCATCGCATCGACCGCAGAGGTCCCGCAGATGCCACACGAGGCGGTCGTCGTTCCGAGACGCACCCGGGCGGCCGGCGGCGCATCAACCTCCTCGCCGAGGACCACGTCCAACACGTTCAGCCCGTCGTCACCGTCGACACCCAGGTTGAACTGCGCCGAGACGACGTCCTCGGCGGCGGTGACGATGCCTTCGGCGAGCAACCACCCGTGGGCCAGGTCCACGTCCTCGCCGGGGGTCCGCATCGTCGTCGTCAGCACCCGGCCGTCGAGCCGGAGCTCGAGGGGCTCCTCGTGGGCGACCGTGTCGCTGGCGGCGTCCGGGTGCAGCCGGCCGGCACGTATGTGGAGGACCGGCCGTCCCCGGGTGCGGTGGCTCATCTTGCCATCGTGTCACGGCGCAGCGCTCGCCCGGCGGGGGCTTCGGCGTGACATCGTCCGTCGACGGTGACAGGGTGCGGGCGATGGCCGATCGATGCGCAGCGCTGGCCCACCTCATCGTCGTCGCCGGCGGTGGCGGCGAACGTCTGGGTGGTGTGGACAAGGCGCTCAGCGTCGTCGGCGGGCGACAGCTGATCGACCACGCCCTGGGCGTTGCGGTGACCGGACGATGCCTGGTCGTGCGCCCGTCCGACCGGCACGCGATCGGGCGGGTTGCGGGGTTGTCCACGGTGGAGTCGGTGGCGGAACGGCCGGCTGGCGGAGGACCCGCAGCCGGCATTGCGGCTGCCCTCAATGCTCTGGGTCGTCCCCGGGACGGCCATGCGGGCGGCGAGCCTGCCGAAACGAATGCCGGCGCCCTCGTGGCGGTGCTGGCTGCCGACCACCTGGCCCCGCTCGACGCCGTGGTCGCCGAGCTTGTGGAGGCGCTTCAGCGCCATCCCGAGTCTGGAGTGGCCGTGGCTGCCCCCGCTGGCGAGCCGCAGTGGCTGACTGCGGTCTGGCGGTTCTCGACGCTGATCGAGGCGGTCGATGCTCTGGGAACGGCTGACGGAGCGTCGGCCCGGGCGCTCACCAATCACGGCACGCCGCTGTTGGTGGAAGTTCCTCGGGTGGTCAGCCTGGACGACGCCGAAGACCTGTGGGCGGCGGTGGCCGACGGCTCGCCGGCACTTGGCGTCGCCGGCCCGATGCCCGCCCGAAGCCGGGTGGTCGACGCACTGTCCGGCGCTGGGGGCGTTGGTGGGGTCGGCGACACCGTCGACCCCGATGGCCACGCTGCCACCCTGCTCGGCGTCGTTGAAGCCGTGCCGCCGCCCTCGGAATGGACGACGGTGCGGCCCGCCATCCCTTGGGTGTTCGTGGGGCCTCCCGCCCCGCCCGCTGCCCACTGGGCCGGCGCCCATCTGGTTCCGCTGGAGCGCTGACGGCGTCCTTGTGGCTGCGTCCGGCCTCAGTCGTCCAGGTGCCCCAACCAGCTTGGGCGGCGCAGGGCGAACGTAGCCGCCAGATAGGCGCACCCGGCGACGACAACCGTGGGCCCCGGCCCGAAAAGGTCGCTGGTCCATCCCTGGGCGAGCGACCCGAGGGGGATCGAGAGGGTGAACAGGGTGATGTAAAGCGCCAGCACCTTGCCCCGCATCGACTCGTCCACCTGGATCTGCAGCGTGGTGTTGAGCGTTGCGGCAATCGGCAGATAGGCGGCACCTGCAACGAGCAAGGCGACCAGCCCGATCAGGTACACCGGGGTGGCGGCGAAGGCGACCAGCGCGACGCCGTAGACCAGCATCGCCACCCCGGCGAGGCGGCTGCGGGCGACGCCCGATCCGGGTCCAGCGATGATCGGAGCGGCGAGCACCGAGCCGATCCCCAGCGCCGCGCTCAGCAGCCCGTACTCCAGCCCGCCGACGCGGAACACCTCCTCGGCGAACACGATGACCAGGGAGAAGACCGGCTGACCGAACAGCCCCAACACCACCACCGACAGATAACAGGCAGCCATGCCACGATGGCGACGGACGTAGGCGATCGTGTCGGCCGCATCGGTGAGGACCCTCGGCCTGGGCGTGGTCACCCGCTGCCGGGCGGCGAGGGAGATCATCGACAAGGCGATGAGCACGGCGACGTACGAGGCGGCGTTGATGAAGAATGCCGGGCCCGGGCCGAGGGTGACCAGCACCAGCCCTCCAAGCCCCGGGCCGAAGGCCCGCGCTGCGTTGAACTGGGCCGAGTTGAGGGTCACTGCGTTGAGCAGGGCCTCCCGGGGCACCAACTCCGAGACGAAGGCCTGCCAGGCCGGAGCGTTGATGCCCGTGATCACCCCACCGGTGGCGACCAGGCCGATGATCACCGGCACCGATGCTCGGCCTGAGCTCCAGGCAACGCCCATGGCGATGGCCACAACCGCCATGGCGCTCTGCGTGACCAACAGGATGCGCCGCCGGTCGAGACGGTCGGCCAGCGAGCCGCCCAGCGGCGACATGAGCGCCATCGGTGCCAGCTGACTGAAGGCGGCGATGCCCACCCACGTCGACGACTCGGTCAGCTGGAACACGACGTAGGGCACTGTGAGGTTCTGCACCCAGGTGCCGCTGTTGGACAACAGCGCCCCGATCCAGAACAGCCGGAAGTTTCGAAACCGGAACGCGGCCGCAGCATCGCGCAGGCCGGGCTTGGCCGGCGGCGTGGCGGGCGTCTCGGTCGGGGCGTCGCCGGGGGACGGAGCGGAAGCGATGGCGGCCAACCTACCCACGGAGGTCCGCTCCCCGGGGCGGGCGTTGGATGATCAACCTTCGGCGCCTCGGTTAGCGTCGAGGCGTGGACGTGTTGTCATCGCGAGTGCTTGTGGCCACGGACGACCTCCAGGCCTCCGTGGCGTGGTGGTGCGACACGCTGGGCCTGAGCGTCGCCCGGGAATACGGCGCGGACGGCGTGGTGACCGGGGTGGCGTTGTTCTGTGGAGGGGTGCTCGTCGAGCTCACCGGCCGGGGTAGCGACCCGGCGTCGCTCGTCCTGTGGTTGCAGGTACCCGACGTGTTTACCGAGGCCGAGCGGCTCGTCGTCGCCGGCGTTGCCCACGAGGGCCTGCCCGAACAGATGCCGTGGGGCCTGATCGAGTGGCGGATCACCTCACCGGAGGGCGTGGAGCTGGTGCTGGTTCAAATCCCCGACGGCCACCCGCTGCGGAGCCGGCTTCACACCGCTTGACTCCAGCCTCCGTCGCTATCCGAGTCGGCCCTACTTGATGAAGAGCATTTCCTGGTAGGTGAGCAGCGGCCACAGCTCGTCGTCGACGATCTCCTCCAGCAGGTCGGTCGCAGCACGCACTGCGTTCATCGCCGGGAGAATCGTCTCTCGGCAGTAGGTGCCCTGCTCGCCGATCGGCGCCGCGTCGGGGAGACCGTCGATCGCCTGTGCCAGCGGCGCGACAGCGCAGGTCAGCTCGGTCACCAGTTCGGTCACCCGGGTGAGGGTCTCGGTGTCGCCGCCGAGGCCGAGGGCGACCAGCTCGTTCTCCGTACCGGCCAGATTGGCCTGAAAACGCTTGACCGACGGGTAGATCAACGTCCGCGCCATCTCCAGTGTCGAGCGGGCCTCGACGCTGATCGACATGACGTACTGGCCCATGTACGCCTCGTAGCGGCTGTGCAGCTCGCGAGGGGTGAGGACGTCGAGACGATCGAAAAGCTCCTGGGCCTCCTTCGTCTCGTACACCGAGAGGGCTTCGGGTGTGGCCTTCAGGTTGGGAAGGCCCCGCCGTGCTGCCTCGTCCTGCCACTCGTCGGAGTAGCCGTCGCCGTTGAAGATCACCCGTCCGTGCTTGACCATCACGTCCCTCAGGACGTCCTCGACAGCTTCGTTGAATTCGGAGCCGAAGGCGACCGCCTGCTCGATCTGGGTGGCCATGTAGTCGAGGCTGTCGGCCATGATCGAGTTGAGCACGACCAGCGGACCCGAGATCGACTGCGAGGACCCGACCGCCCGAAACTCGAAGCGGTTGCCCGTGAAGGCGAACGGGCTGGTGCGGTTTCGGTCGCCCGGGTCCTTGGGCAGCTGCGGCAGCGTGTCGGCGCCGACCCTCAGGGTGCCGTGCACCTTGGACGATGACGCCCCGCCGCCCTGGGCCACCTGCTCGAACACGTCGTGCAGCTGGTCGCCGAGGAACACCGACATGATGGCCGGCGGCGCCTCGTTGGCGCCCAGTCGATGATCGTTGGCCGCCGTGGCGATCGCCGCGCGCATGACATCGGCATGCTTGTCGACGCCGCGGATCACCGCCGCGCAGAACACGAGGAACTGGGCGTTCTCGTGAGGCGTGTCGCCGGGGTTCAACAGGTTGCCCTGCTCGGCGTTGCCCAACGACCAGTTGATGTGTTTGCCCGAGCCGTTCACCCCGGCAAAGGGCTTCTCGTGGTGCAAACAGACCAGCCCGTGACGGTGGGCGACGCGGCTGAGCGTCGACATCACCAGCTGCTGGTGGTCGGCGGCGACGTTGCCCTCCTCGTGGATGGGAGCCAGCTCGTACTGGCCGGGTGCCACCTCGTTGTGTCGGGTTTTGGTGGGGATGCCCAGCTTGAGCATCTCCCGCTCGGCGTCCAGCATGAAGGTGAGCACCCGCTCTGGGATGGCGCCGAAGTAGTGGTCGTCGAACTCCTGGCCCTTGGGCGGCTGGGCGCCCATCAGGGTTCGACCGGTGGACATCAGGTCGGGCCGGGCGAAGTAGAAGTTGCGGTCGATCAGGAAGTACTCCTGTTCGGCGCCGGCGATGGACGCCACCCGCGAGGGGTCCTCGACGCCGAAGAGGCGCAGCATGCGTTGGGCCTGCACGTTGAGTGCCTGCTGGGAACGCAGCACCGGGGTCTTCTTGTCGAGCGCTTCGCCGGTCCAGGACACGAACGCCGTCGGGATGCACAGCGTGTTGCCGTTGGGGTTTTCGAGGATGTAGGCGGGGCTGGTGACGTCCCAGGCGGTGTAGCCGCGGGCCTCGAAGGTCTCCCGGATGCCGCCGCTGGGAAACGACGACGCATCGGGCTCGCCCTGGACCAGCGAGCCCCCGGAGAAGTTGGAGATCGCCAGCCCGGCGCCGTCGGTATCGAGAAAGCTGTCGTGCTTCTCGGCGCTCAGACCGGTGAGGGGGTAAAAGACGTGGGCGTAGTAGCTGGCGCCGTGCTCGGTGGCCCAGTCCTTCATCGCCGAGGCGACGACGTCGGCGACCGACGGGTCGAGGCGGATGCCCTCGTTGACGGTGGCCTGGAGCGACTCGTAGACCGCCTTGGGCAACCGGCTCTGCATGACCGCTTTGGTGAACACGTTGCGGCCGAACAGCTCGGCGGGTGTCTCGATGCCCGATCCGGGATGGATCGCGCTCGGACGGCTGGTCGTGGCTGCTAGCGCCTGGGTTCGAACGGCTCTCCCGCTCATGTGTGGGTGCTCCTGGGGTGGGGGGAAGCGTCGGCGTGAGCCGAGCGTCACGGGCCGGGCCAGGTGAGCCCACGTGTGTTTGCCCACCGAGGCGGCGACGACGTCAGCCCCACTATACCGCCGGGGTGCCGGCGCCCCCGGCGCCGACCACCCGCACCGGTAGGATGAAGTCATGGCTCGGAAGTACCTGGTGCGCACCTTCGGGTGCCAGATGAATGAGCACGACTCCGAGCGCATCGCGGGCGTGCTCGAGGCCGACGGGCTGGAGGCCACCACCGAGGTGGCCGATGCCGATGTGGTCGTGCTCAACACCTGCTGCATCCGCGAGAACGCCGACAACAAGCTGTACGGCACGTTGGGCCACCTGAAATCGGAAAAGGACCGCCGGCCCGACCTGGAGATCGTCGTCGGTGGTTGCCTGGCCCAGAAGGACCGCGAGACCGTGCAGCGGCGGGCTCCGCACGTCGACGTCGTCATGGGCACCCACAATGTCGGCCGGGTCGGCGAACTGCTCGAGGCATCGCGTCGCGACGGCCCGATCATCGAGATCCTCGAAGCGACCGCCGCCGAGGACCACGAGGCGTTCCCGTCGGCCCTGCCCGCCAAGCGGGAGCAGGGTTGGGCCGCCTGGGTGACCATCCAGTTCGGCTGCGACAACAGCTGCGCGTTCTGCATCGTGCCCGCCGTGCGAGGCCCCGAGATCAGCCGCCCGTTTGGCGACGTGCTCGACGAGGTGCGACGGGTCGCAGCAGACGGCGTGACCGAGGTGACCCTGCTGGGCCAGAACGTCGACAGCTACGGGCGCGACCTCACGCTGCGCCTGCGGGGGGAGGGGTCCTCGGTTTCGACCGGCTCACCCGAACACGACCCTCCCGATCCACGTTTCACCGTCGGCGACGCCTGGCTCGACGAGCGGGCGACAGCGGGTGGGCCCGGCCGTGCCCGGCCGCTGTTCGGCGACCTGCTGCGCGCCGTCGGTTCGGTGCCCGGCATCGCTCGGGTGCGCTTCACCAGCCCCCACCCCAAGGACATGCGTACCGACACGATCGCCGCCATGGCCCAGACGCCGGCGGTGTGCGAACACCTGCACCTGCCGATGCAGTCCGGCAGCGACGCCGTGCTCGCCGCCATGCACCGTGGCTACACCGCCGAGCGCTACCTGCGGGTGGTGAGCGATGCCCGCGCCGGCATCGACGACCTGGCGCTGACCACCGACGTCATCGTCGGGTTTCCCGGCGAGACCGACGCCGACTTCGAGGCGACCCTGGAGGTGTGCGCCGAGGTCGGCTTCGATGCCGCCTACACGTTCGTCTACTCGCCCCGTCCCGGCACCGAGGCGGCGGACATGACCGACGCCTTCGTCGAGCACGCGGTCTCGGTCGAGCGCATGGAACGCCTGCGTGCGGTGATCGACCGGTCGGCGAGGCGAGCCAACGAGGCTCGCGTGGGGCGGATCGACGAGGTGGTCGTCACCGGCCCCTCGCGTCGCGATCCGTCGATGATCACCGGGCTGACCCGACACAACAAGCGCATCCACCTGCCCGGACCGTCGGGGGCCCGCCCTCGCCCGGGGACGTACCTGACCGCCCGCGTGACCGAGGCCCGCATGACCAGCCTGGTCGGCGAGGTCGTCGAGATCGGCGATTCGCCGGCCCATCGCACGCGCATCCAGGTCGCCGCCGGATGACCGGGTCCGGCGAGCCGTCCGTGCCCACCCCTGGGCACAGCGGTGCGTCGGTCGAGTTCGTGGAGGCCGATGACGGTCCGGAGCTGGTCGTCAAGACCGGCCCGGTTGGACCGGACGCTCCCTGGGGCAACGTCGCCGACGAGGTCGCCCGGCTCGAGTGGTCGGCAGGGGTCGGCGCCCCGGTGCCTCGGGTGGTCAGGTTCACCGACCACGGCGACGGTACGGCCACCCTGGTGACCGAACGCCTGGGCGGATTCGATGCGACGCGTCGGGAGGCGCGGGCCCGCCCAGAGGGTCTGGTCGACCTGTTCGGCAAGGCGTTGCGGGTGTGGCACGACAACCTGCCGGTCGCCGACTGCCCGTTCCGCAGCGACTGGACGACCCGCCTGAACGTCGCCCGAACCCGCATCGACGCTGGGACGGCCACAGCGGCCGACCTCGACCCCGCCTATCAGCGGATCGACTTCGACGTGTTGTTGGCCTCGCTCGATCGACCGAACCCCGACGACCCCGACGATCTGGTCGTCATCCACGGCGACCCGTCGCTGCCCAACATGATCATCGGCGGCGGCGGGCTGTCCGGCTGGGTGGACATCGGTCGGCTCGGGGTCGGGTCGCGTTGGTGCGACCTGATGATCGGGGCGACGACGGTGGCTTCCAACCTTGGTCCGCTGTTGGTGCCGGCCCTGTTCGAGGCCTACGGCGTCGACATCGCCGACACGCTGGCGGTCGACGGCTACCAGCTGCTCGAGCAGTTCCTGTAGGGACGTCCCAAGGTTCCGCCCGCTCCAGCGTCAACGCAGCGGACGGACGGTGAGGTCGGTCCAGTCCGCGGCGCCACCGGCGTCGACGATGGCGCGTACTGCCTGCGCCACCGCAGTCGGGTCCAGGTACTCCTCAGTGTTGTAGGTGCCGCCCTCCTGCTTGCGGACCGCCCGCTGCATGTCGGTGTCGGTCCGAGAGGGGAACAGCGTGGCGACCCGCACCCCGTCCGGCGCCACTTCGTGGCTCAGCGCGTCGGCGAAACCCCGCAGACCCCATTTTGAGGCGGCGTACGAGGTCCAGTTGGGATTGGCGACCAACCCGGCGGTCGAGTTGATGAACACCACCCGGCCGCGTGCGGCCCGCAGCGCCGGAAGGCACAGGCGGGTCAGCTCGGCCGGTCCGGCCAGGTTGACCGCCAGAGCCTCTGCCCACGCTTCGGGGCGCTGGTGCTCGAGCGGTGCCACCCGCACCGCACCGGCCGCGTGGATCAGGAGGTCGAGGCGTCGGGGCAGCGCGGCCCCGACACCGAGGATCAGCTCCAGGTCCTCGGGTTGGCTGAGGTCGGCGGCCACCCAGCTTGCCTCGGGCAGTTCTTCGGCCAACCCGGCGAGCACGGCGGCGTCGCGCCCGAGCAGGACCTGACGATGGTCGGCGAGTGCGCCCACCAAGGCACGGCCGATGCCCCCGGTGGCCCCGGTGATCAGGGCCGCCGGCCTGGCGGAGCCTGACCTGGCAGGGGAGGGCCCGGGAGCGGACGGCATCTCAGCAGGGTAGTTCCCGAGATGCCGCACCCGATCCGGGAATGAGGCCGGCCCGCCGGCCATCCTGGGCGAGGGAAGCCTTCTGGCCGCGACCCGGGGAGCGCGACCCGGGCGCAGCCCTGGCGCCGAACCCGTCGCTGGGTCATCGTGAACCGATGGCGAACGCAACCGATCCCGACACGGCGGAACCATCTTCTCCCGGCGAAGGCCTGGCGGTCGGTGAGGACGGGCGGGTGAGGTGTGCCTGGGGCATCCACCCCGACATCTATCGCACCTACCACGACACCGAGTGGGGTCGGCCGGTCACCGACGAACGGGCGATCTTTGAAAAGCTGTGCCTGGAGGGATTCCAGGCCGGTCTGTCATGGCTGACCATCCTGTCGAAGCGCCCGGCGTTCCGCGAGCGCTTTGATGGCTTCGATCCTGAGGTGCTGGCCGCCTGGGGCGAATCCGAGGTGGAGGCCGCGCTGGGCGACGCCGGCATCGTGCGCAACCGGGCCAAGGTGGAGGCCACCGTCGGCAACGCCCGGGCGACCCTCGATCTGTGGGTGGCGGGCGACTCGCTGAGCGAGCTGCTGTGGTCGTGCGGAGGCGCCTCGGGGTCATCGCCCGAGGCAGCCCTTCCTGAGGCGACAGCACTGTCCAAGGCACTCAAGAAGCGGGGCTTTCGCTTCGTTGGTCCGACGACGGTGTATTCGACACTCCAGTCGCTCGGGGTCGTCAACGACCACCCGGCCCGGTGCTGGGTGCACGCCGACTGCCAGGCCGAACAGGACCGGGCACGCGGGCGGCTGGCAGACTCCACCGGGTGACCCGCCTGGTACTGCCCGAACACCCCAACGCCGACGACGCGCTGGAAGCGTTCCTCGGGTGGGTGGCCGATCAGGGCCTCGCGCTCTACCCGGCCCAGGAGGAGGCCATTCTGGCGCTCTTTGCCGGCAGCCACGTGATCCTCACCACGCCCACCGGATCGGGAAAGTCGCTGGTCGCCACCGCCGGTCATGTGGCCGCCCTGGCGGCGGGGGAGCGCTCGGTCTACACCGCCCCGATCAAGGCGCTGGTGTCGGAGAAGTTCTTCCAGCTTCGGGAAGCGCTCGGCGACGAGATGGTGGGGATGCTCACCGGTGACGCCACGATCAACCCGGACGCGCCGGTGATCTGCGCCACCGCCGAGATCCTCGCCCACCAGGCCCTCGGCGGTACGCCGGGGGGCGCACCGACCCACGTCACCATGGACGAGTTCCACTATTACGACGAGCCCGACCGAGGCTGGGCGTGGCAGGTGCCGCTGCTCGAGTTGGCCGACACCCGGTTCCTCGCCATGTCCGCCACCCTCGGTGACATCAGCTGGTTGGCCGACGACCTGCTGCGGCGAACCGGACGGGACGTCGAGGTGGTGACCGGCATCGAGCGGCCCGTGCCGCTGAGCTTCGAATACCGGACGACATCGCTGACCGAAACGGTCGAGGAGCTGATCGCCGCCGAGCGGGTGCCGGCCTACGTGGTGCACTTCACCCAGCAGGCGGCCACCGAGCAGGCACAGGCGTTCACGTCGTTGAACGTGCTGACCAAGGCCGACCGCCAGGAGTTGTCCGGCGTATTGGCCGGGGTGCGCTTCGACACCCCCTTTGGCAAGGACCTCAAGCGCTTCTTGTCCCATGGTGTGGGCGTGCACCATGCCGGGCTGTTGCCCCGCTACCGCCTGCTGGTCGAGCGTCTGGCCAAGGAGGGCTGGCTGCGGTTGATCTGCGGCACCGACACGCTTGGGGTCGGCGTGAACATTCCGATCCGCACGGTGCTCTTTACACAGCTCTACAAGTACGACGGCGTCGAGACCCGCATCCTCACGGTCAGGGAGTTTGCCCAGGTGGCAGGCCGGGCCGGGCGGCGCGGCTACGACACCGAGGGTTACGTCCTCGCCCAGGCTCCTCCGCACGTGGTCGAGAACCTTCGGGCGGAGCAGAAGGCGGGCACCAACACCGCCAAGCTGCGCAGGATCGTCAAGAAGAAGCCGCCCGAACGCGGCTACGCCCACTGGAACCGCGACACCTTCGAACGGCTGACCGCCGGCACGCCGGAGCGGCTCAACTCTCGCCTGACGATGACCCACTCGATGGTGCTGCACGTGCTCTCGCGTCCAGGCGACGGGGAGGTGGCACTGGCCCGTTTGATCGAGGGGTCACACGAGAGCGAGGGGGCCAAGCTGGCCCTGGCCGACCGGGCGGCGGCGATCATCGGCTCGCTCGAGGCGGCGGAGATCCTCACCCGGCTGGAGGAGCCTGGAGGCGACGGCCGGATACTCGTTGTCCACGGGGACCTTCAGCAGGATTTCGCCCTCGACCGGCCCCTGTCGCCCTTCGTCGTCGAGGTGGTCGACAGCTACGAGCCCGACGACCCTGAGTACGCGTTGTCGGTGCTCTCGGTGGTTGAGGCTTCGCTGGACGATCCCCGCCAGGTGCTGATCGCCCAGCAGCGCAAATCCCGCGACGAGGCCTACCAGCGGATGAAGATGGACGGCGTCGATTTCGACGAACGCCAGGAGCGGCTGGCGGAGATCCGTTGGCCCCAACCGCTGCGCGACGAGTTGCTGGCGATGCTCGCCAGCTTCTCCGAACGTCACCCATGGGTGACGGGGGAGTGGGTGCGGCCGAAGGCGGTTGCCCGGGATCTCTATGAGCGGGGCCTTGGCTTTCGCGACTACGTGTCGCTGTTGGGGGTCAAGCGCTCCGAGGGGGTGCTGTTGCGCTACCTGACCGAGGTGTATCGCACCCTGCAGCGCAACGTGCCCGAGGGCGCCCGCACCGAGGAGCTCGAGGAGATCACCGCCTGGGTGGGCGCAGTGATCCGCCAGGTCGACTCGTCGCTGCTGGAGGAATACGAGCTGTTGGAGGGCGCCCTGGGGGAAGGCGCCGAGGTGGCGGTGCTCGACGCAGCGGCCCTCGACACCACGCCGCCACCGATCACCGCCGACCGGCGGGCATTTCGTGCGATGGTGCGCACCGAGGTGTTTCGCTGGGTGCAGGCGCTGGCCCGCCACGACCACGGAGCGTTGGCCAAGCTGGTGTTCGAGGACGGTACCCAGCAGGACCTGGTGTGGTGGCGCGACCTGATGGAGCCCTACTGGGAAAAGTGGGACTCGATCGGCATCGACGCCGATGCCCGCAGCGCACGGTTCCTGCAGATCGACGAGTACGACGATCGCTGGGCGCTCACCCAGTGGTTGGTCGACCCGGAGGAGACCAACGAGTGGAGCCTGACCGCCCGGGTGGATCTGCGGGCCTCCGACGAGGCGGGCGAGCCCGTCGTGGCGCTGGTGCGGGTGGGACGGGGCTGAGGGTGGTCGAACCCGAGGATCTGGGTGCCGAGCTTCGGCGGGCGATGAGCGACGTGCGCTGGGATCTGGGCCTGGCCCCCCTGTCCGACGCCGACCTCGGCGCCGCAGCGCCGCGCCCGGCGGGGGTGGGAAGTACTGCGCGACCCGGGTCGGGACGCGCCCGATGGGCAGGTGCGGCCGGGCTGGATCGGCCGTGTGCGCTGGTCGGGCCAACCGCCTCCGGCAAGACGGCGGTCACGCTGGCGCTCGCCGAGCTGGTGAGCCCGCTGGAGGCGGTGGCCGCCGACTCGATGACCGTGTACCGGCACCTCGACATCGGCACGGCGACGCCGACGCTCGCCGAGCGCCGAAGAGTGCCCCACCACCTCGTCGACACGGTCGAGCCACATGAGGAGTTTTCGGTGGCCCGCTTCCAGAGCGCTGCCGACAAGGCCTTCGACGACATCGTCGGCCGCGGAGCACACGGGCTGCTCGTCGGTGGAACCGGGTTGTACCACCAGGCGGTGATCGACGATCTGGCCCTTCCCGGCCGATTTCCGCAGGTGCTTGCCACGCTGGAGGCCGAGGCGGTCGATGAGGACTGCCTCCGGTCGATGCACGGGCGCCTGGCCAGCCTCGACCCGGTGGCGGCCGAGCGAATGGAGCCGACCAACCGGCGCCGAGTGCTGCGAGCGTTGGAGGTCACGCTGGGCGCCGGCCGCCCGTTCTCGTCGTTTGGGCCGGGACTGGATGCCCACCCGCCGACGCCGTTCGTGCAGGTTGGGCTTCGTCTGGAGCGGGCGGTGACCGCCGGTCGCATCGCCGAGCGCTTCGACGCAATGATCGACGCCGGCTTGCTCGATGAGGTGCGGGCCCTGGTGGAGCTGCCGGGCGGCCTCTCGCGGACCGCCTCCCAGGCGCTCGGATACCGAGAGCTGGCCGAGCACCTCAACGGTGAGCGCACCCTGACGGACGCCGTCTCGGCTGCCGTGCAACGCACCCAGCAGCTGGCGGTTCGCCAGGAACGCTGGTTCCGGCGCGACCCCCGGCTGGTGTGGGTGGACGCAGAAGCGGACGCGGCTACCGTCGCCGACCGGGTGCAGGCGGCCTGGGCAACGGCTGGGGCATGGGAGCCGACCTGAGGTCCAATGGCCGCCATTCCGGGAGAGAGAAATTCCGAGGGCCACGGCCGGCCAGGACCGATAGCGTGGGCTGCACATGCACTTCACCAAGCACCACGGCCTGGGCAACGACTTTCTGGTCGCCCTCGAAGCGAACAACGGCCCGCTTTCGGCCGGCCCAGAGCTCGCCCGCTCGCTGTGCGATCGACACACCGGCATTGGTGCCGACGGGCTGATCTGGGGGGCTGCGGCCCCCGATGCAGATGTGGCTTTTCGCCTGCACAACGCGGATGGCACCGAAGCGGAAATCTCCGGCAACGGGCTGCGTTGTCTGGCTCAGGCCTGGCTGCGTTCCGCCAACCGCAGCGATGGTCAGGTGTCGGTGGCCACGCCCGGCGGGGTCCGCCAGGCCATCGCAACGTCCTCGGACGATCCGGCGACACTCACCGTCTGCGTCGAGATGGGCCCGGTCGGCGCCGGCCCGGAGCTGCCAGCGGTCATCGGCGAACTGGGGATCGACCAAGCGATGTCGGCGTCGGTGGGCAACCCCCACGTCGTTCTGCTCGGCCCTGGCTCGTTGGCCCCGAACCTGGCCTCGGTCGACTTGATCAAGGTGGGGCGTCGCGTGGAGAGCGCCGTGCCGGGCGGGGCCAACGTCCACCTGATCGAACAGTCAGGGGAGGACCGACTGGTCATGCGACCGTGGGAGCGCGGCGTCGGCATCACCGAGGCCTGCGGTTCGGGCGCCACCGTGGCGGCTTGGGTGGCCCGCAGCTGGGGGCTGGTCGGCGACACGGTGGTCGTTTCCATGCCCGGTGGTGAGGTGACGGTCGAACTCGGGTCACAGTCGGCGTCGCTGATCGGTCCGGCCACCTATGTGGCGGACGTGGAGACGCATTGAGCAACACGAACATGAAGGGCAACAACATCAGCGACGACGGCATCGGCGACGAGGATTTCTACGGCGGAGCGCTGACCGATGACGATGCGGCCGATGAAGCGGTATCGGTCGTCGAGCCGGCCGAGCCCACCGAGGAGTCGCACCGCGGTGGTTTTGGCGAGTTCGGTGGTGAGACCCGAGGTCTCATCGAGCGAACCTACCGGGAGCGGATCCTGCTGGTCGCCGTCGCCATCGACGGCGCCGGGGGCGCCGGCACCGTCGAGGATTCCTTGGACGAACTGGCATTGCTCGTCGACACGGCGGGCGCCGACGTGGTGGGTCGCATCACCCAGCGGCGTCGCGCCCCCGACCCGGCCACCTACGTCGGATCCGGCAAGGCGGCCGAGATCAAGGCGCTCGCCGAAGCCACCGACTGTGACACGGTCGTCTTCGACGACGAGCTGAGCCCTGCCCAGCAGTTCAAGCTGGAGAAGCTGCTCGGCCGCACCGCGATCGACCGTACTGCGGTGATCCTGGACATCTTCGCCCAGAACGCCTCTAGCCAGGAGGGCAAGGCCCAGGTCGAGTTGGCCCAGCTTCGCTATCTGGCGCCCCGATTGAAGGGCCGCGGCCGGGCGCTCTCCCAGCAGGCCGGTGGCCTCGGAGGCGCCCGACGCGGTCCGGGCGAGAAGGCGCTGGAGACCGACCGCCGTCGGCTTGGACGGCGGGTGCACAAGCTCGAGTCCGAACTCCGGGAGGTGGGACGCCACCGGGCCACCCAGGCAAAGGCCCGCCAACGCTCGGGCGTCGCCCACGTGGTGGTCGTCGGCTACACCAACGCCGGCAAGTCGACGCTGGAGAACGCTCTGACCGATGCCGGGGTCCTCGTCGAGGACCGGTTGTTCGCCACGCTGGACCCGACGACCCGTCAGCTGGCGTTGCCGGGTGGGGAAGTGGTGCTGCTCACCGACACGGTCGGCTTCATCCGCAAGCTGCCCCACGAGCTGGTCGAGGCCTTCAAAACCACCCTGTCGGTCGTGTCCGAGGCCGATCTGCTCGTGCACGTCGTCGATGCCTCGTCGGCCGACCCGGCCGAGGAGATCGCAGTGGTTCGGGCGATCATCGCCGAGGTAGGGGGTGGGGATCGCCCGGAACTGCTGGTGTTCAACAAGGCCGACCTTTCCCCCGACGCCGACCGGCTGGCCGAGGCGAGCCCGGGTGCGGTGGCGGTGTCTGCGGCAACCGGTTTGGGGATCGACGCGTTGGTCGAGGCGATCGGTGACCGCCTCCGCTCGCAGCGCCCGGTGGTCGAACTGCACATCCCTTGGGCCCGGGGCGATGTCATCGCCTCGGTGCACGCCCACGGCGAGGTGCTCTCCGAGGTGTCCGGCCCCGACCAGATGGTGATGCGAACCCGACTGCGCGAGGAGCAGCGGGGCCGTTTCGCCGAGTTCGAACCGGCGGCGCCAGTCGAGCCTCGATGATCGAAGGGGCGATCGACCTGCGGCTCGGGTCGCCGTGCGACCCCCCGCCCGACCTGGTGATCGACGCGATGGCGTCGGCCGCCGACAGCCTGGGGCCCTACGGCAAGTCGGTGGGCTCGCCCGTCTTCCGGCAGGCGGCGGCCGACTGGATGCGCCGTCGACTCGATGTCGAGATCGACCCCGAGTCGGTGGCGGCCTGCGTGGGGACCAAGGAGTTCGTCGCCGGCCTGGCCCTACTGCTCGGGGCGGGATGTGGCCGCGGCCGGGACACCGTGCTCATCCCGGCGGTCGCCTATCCCACCTACGCTGTGGGCGCCGAGCTGGCCGGCTGCCGGGTGGTGCGGGTGCCGATGACCGATCGCTTCACGCTCGATCTGGCTGGGGTCGATGCCGACGATGCCGCCCGTTCCAGGCTGCTGTGGGTGAACTCGCCCGGCAACCCGGCCGGCGGACTCGACGATCTGGAGGCGGCTGCGGCCTGGGGGCGCGAGCGGGGCATCGTCGTGTGCTCCGACGAGTGCTACGTCGAGTACACGTGGAGCGGAGCGCCGGTCGGCGAGGTGGGGCTGCCGGCCTCGACGATGCTCTCCTCGGGAACGAGTGGCGTGTTGGCGCTCCACTCGCTCTCCAAGCGATCAAACCTGGCCGGGGGGAGGATCGGGTTCTACGCCGGCGACGCCGCCCTCATCGCCGAGCTGGGGGAGCGGCGCCGGGAACTGGGGTTGGTGGTGCCCGGGCCCATGCAGGCTGCCGGAGCGACGGCCTGGAGCGACCAGCAACACGTGACCGAGCAGCGCGAGCGATATCTTCGACGCCTCGAACGCCTGGCGGAGGCGGCCGTGTCGGCCGGGTGCTTCGATGTTCGCCTGCCGGAGGGCGGGTTTTACCTGTGGCTGGACGTTGGCGATGACGACCGTGCGGCGGTTGCGACCCTCGCCGGGGCGGGCGTCCTGGTGCAGCCGGGCTCGATCTACGGGGCGGCCGGAGCAGGCCGGGTCCGCCTGGCCGCCGTACGCCCCGACGCCGAGATCGATGAGGCCGCCCGGCGTCTGGAGGCACTGCGTGGGGTCCTCGCCGGCGGCGCCGGTTTGCGGCGGTGAACGCTCCAGGCATGCTCGTGCACCCACCCGACGGGTTGGGGCTGCGATGATGGGGGCGATGACGTCGTCGGCAACCTCGCGCCCTCACCTGCCCGGCGCCTCGACGCGCCCCCAGTCGGTGAGACCATCGGTGATCTGGGCCTATCTGGGGGCTGCGATGGCGGTGGTCGGGGTGATTCTTGCCGTCAGCTTGGTCGCCATCGGATTTCTCTCCGACGGTGGTCCCGAAGAGGTGGGACGAACAGATTTCCCCGGTCAGGTGTCCTTCACATCCCCGTCCCGGGACAAGCCGTTTGCCATCTACCTCGAGCGCTCCACCCTGTCCGGGGACCCAGGGGTCCCGGGGTATTTGACACCGATCGTCACCCGAGGCGATGGCGAGGTTCCGGTCGATACCGATGCCAAGATCGATCGCCATGCCGGTGTGTCGACCGAGATGATCCCGATCGGCTCGTTTGTCGCCGTCGGAGGTGACTACACGGTGACGGTCGACCCGGACGGTTCCTCGGCCGGTGACGATGTTGCCATCGTCGTCGCCGATCCCGATGTGGCGTCGACCGGCACCGCCCTCATGATCTGGGGGGCGGCAGTTGGCGCCGGATTGTTCGTGGTCGGCATGGGAGTGGCGGTCGGCGTCGGGCGAGCACGCGACCGGGCGCGGGTGAGGGCACTGGTCGAGGGTCGCGCCGGTACCGAGTCCGGCGGAACTCCGTGAGTCCTCAGGAGGGAGCGGTACAGACGGCCGACGAGGTGGCTCAGTCCAAGGCAATGCGCTGGGCGATGGGGTTGTTGTTCGCAGCCGGCGTGTCGGTGATGGTCGGGTTTCTCGCCACCCAGTTGCTGACCGGCCGGTCGATGGAGCGTCTCGGCCCGTCGAGCGATGCCGTGGTCCGTGAACGGGTTCCCTCCAGCGAGAAGGTGCGCATCGAACAACCGGGCACCTACGACGTGTTCTACGAGCAGGCAGCGCCGTCGACGGGGGTGCCCGGATCCCTCGACGTCACCGTCCGTTCGGATCGGGGCGAGCTGGGCTTGGACACGCCGGATCCGGTGCTGAGCACGATCATCGACGATCGCAGCTACGTGGCCTTTCACACCGTGAGGATCCCGCGCGCCGGCACGTACACCCTCGACGTGGCGGTCAAGGGAGGCGAGCCGGCGGGATCCCTTTTCGAGGACGACCGCGTCGTCCTCGATCGGGCCAACCGGGAGGCCGATGCCTTGTGGATGTTGCTGGGTCTCGCACCGGCGGCGGCCGGGTTGGTTTTGGCGGCCTGCTTCGGGGTCGCCTCGGTGTGGGTCCGGGCGCGGAGTGCCCGGGCCGGCCGGGCGGACGGACGAGGACCTTCGGGCGGGTCGGCATTCCCCGGCCGCTGGGGCCCGCCAACCGATCACGCCTTCCGCGATCCGCCGCCGCCGCCGGAATTCCCCCGGGCAGGGCCCCCGGCTGGCCCCGATGCCGGCGACCAACCGCCGACCGACGGTGAGCCTCCGGTCGCCGACGACCGTGCCTGAGCTCACGACCGACCTGCTCTCGGCGACCAGCCGGTTGATGGGGGTGCGGTCGGAGAGCTTCGACGAGCGTGCACTGGCCGATCTCGTCGAGGCTGACCTGTCTGCGCTGGTGAGCGCTCGAGGGGAGACCTTTACGGTGGACCGGGTTGGGGACAACGTCGTGGCCCGGACCCACCTCGGCCGTTCCGCCCGATTGATCCTGGCTGGGCACCTCGACACGGTTCCCGCCAACGACAATTCGATTCCGCGACTGGACGGCGATGTGCTGTGGGGGCTGGGCTCGGCCGACATGAAGGGCGGCCTGGCCGTCATGTTGGACCTGGCCTGCGCCATCGCTGAACCGGCGGTCGACGTCACCTGGGTGTTCTATGCCCGAGAGGAGGTGGCGACCGCCCATTCGGGGCTGCTCGAGCTGGAGCGCCTTCGACCCGACCTGCTCGGCGGAGACGTCGCCCTCCTGGGGGAGCCGACCGATGGTGCGCTGGAGGCGGGCTGCCAGGGGTCGGTGCGCGTGCAGGTTGCGCTCAGGGGTGTCCGGGCCCACACCGCTCGGGCATGGATGGGGCAGAACGCCATCCATCGAGCGGGCGAGCTTTTGTTGCGGTTGAACGACTGGCGGCCTCGGCGACCGACGATCGATGGCTGCACCTACCATGAGGCCCTCCAGGCGGTGGCCATCGAGGGCGGCGTGGCCGGCAACGTGGTGCCAGATGCGGTCACGCTCACCGTCGTCCACCGCTTCGCCCCGGACCGCGGCCTCGACGAGGCGGAGGCCTGGCTGCGGGGCTGGTTGGCCCCTTCGTTGTCCGACGGTGATGCGATCACGGTGGTTGACCGGTCGCGAGCTGCCCCTCCAGGGCTCGGGCACCCGCTGCTCGCTCGGCTGATCGAGCGTCATCACCTGGAGACCAGAGCCAAGCTCGGATGGACCGACGCCGCCTTCTTTGCTGAGCGCGGTATCCCTGCGGCCAACTTCGGGCCCGGGGACCCGGTCGTTGCCCACACCGCCGACGAACGGCTTGAGCGAGCGAGCATCGAACGGGTCTGGGCGGTGCTCGGGGACCTCTTGGTGAACGGCGTCGTCGACGTTCCGTAGCCATGTCCCTTCCCACCTTTTACCGGTTCTGCGGGGCGACCCTATGATGCGGGGCCCGTAGGGTTGACCGGCAACGGCGACGATCCTCGATCCCCTGGGAGCGCATTTGATGTCAGCCACCCCACCCGCCGCCTTCGGCATCGGCACGGCCACCTTCTCGGTGCAGGGTGACGGCACCAAGGTTCTCGACACCTATTTTCAGGTGGTCAACGTCGCAGCTCACGGCGACGTCGCCGAGGTGTTGGCCCGTCACGCCGGCCACGAAGGTGGCCCCGGTACGGTGACTTTCTCGCCAAACCGGTTGGCCGACGTGGTCATGCAGTTGCAGGCGACCGCCCAGGATGCCGAAGCCAACCGGCGTTGCTTGGCGGCCCTTCGGGAGAGTCGCTTTGCGGAGAATCAGGGGCTCGGCACCCGTTTCGAGGTCGTCGTCACCTTCATCGAGGACCTCGACGCGCCGCCGATCGATGCTCACGACGCCTACCTCCGGCTTCACCTGTTGTCGCATCGAGTGAAGCGGCCGCACAGCATCAACCTGGACGGCATCTTCGGGCTGCTGTCCACCGTGGCATGGACCAGCCACGGGCCAGCCGATCCGGACACTCTGGCCGAGGTCCGCAGCCGTCATCGCACCGAGGGTCGTCAGCTCACCGTGCACTCGGTCGACAAGTTCCCACGGATGGTCGATTACGTGGTGCCGTCGGGGGTTCGCATCGCAGACGCCTCGAGAGTCCGGCTGGGCGCCTATCTGGGTGAGGGCACCACCGTCATGCACGAGGGCTTCGTCAACTTCAATGCCGGCACGCTCGGGTCGGCGATGATCGAGGGCCGCATCAGTGCCGGCGTCGTTCTCGGGGACCAGACCGACCTGGGCGGCGGGGCCTCGGTGATGGGCACCCTCTCCGGCGGTGGCAACGAGGTGATCAGCATCGGCCAGCGCTGTCTGGTGGGTGCCAACGGTGGCTGCGGCATCTCGCTCGGCGACGACTGCGTCATCGAAGCAGGGCTGTATCTCACCGCCGGCACCCCGGTGACGATGGCCGACGGGTCGGTTCGCAAGGCCCGAGACCTGTCCGGGGGCTCGCAGATGCTGTTTCGGCGCAATGGTAAAACCGGGGCCGTGGAGATGGTGCCCAGGGTGCCCGACTGGGGTGGGTTGAACCCCGACCTCCACGCCAACTGAGCCGCCCGGAAGCGGTCAGAGCTTGCGGAGCACGGTAACCACCCGACCGAAGATCACGACCTCCCCGGGCGGATAGCACAGGGGCTCCATCGTCGAGTTGGCGGGCGTGAGGGTGGTGCCCTCCGACGAGTGTGTGGTCAGCGTTTTGACCGTCGCCTCTTCACCCGGGATGCCGGCGACGACAATCTCGCCGCGATCGGCGGTCGACTGCTGACGAGCGACCACATAGTCGCCGCTGAAAATACCGACATCGATCATCGAATCCCCGCGAACGGTCAGCATGAACAACTCACCGTCGCCGGTGAGGTCCTGGGGGAGCGGGAGTAGCTCTTCGATCTGCTCTTGGGCGATGACGCCAGTGCCGGCTGCAACCGAGCCGACCAGGGGCACGTGGCGTACCGGCCGCCGTTCGGCGACGTCGGCCTTGCCGTCGGTGTGCACCTCGATCGCTCGCGGTTTGGTTGAGTCCCGGGTGAGGTAGCCCAGGCGTTGAAGCGTGGCGAGGTGGGAGTGGACTGTGGAGGGCGAGGTCAGGCCAACTGCGGTGCCGATCTCCCGCACCGACGGGGGATACCCACGGGCGTTGACCGAGTCGATCACGCAGTCGAGCACCTCACGCTGGCGTGCGGTCAGCGGATCGGGGCTCTCGCCGGTCGGCTGTGCCTTCGAGAGCCGAGATTTCCGGGTCTGAGGCTTGGGGTGCTGTGACTGGGGGGGCTGTGACTTGGCGGCCATGGTCGCTCCTCGATGGATCTGTTGACCGAGGTGGTCGAACGAGCGTTCCCCAGTGTAACCGGGGTCACCTACGAGTGCAAGAACACCCGTTCGACGAACGCGAGTGCGATCGGTCCTTGACAGTCGAACGTCCGTTCCCCAAACTGAGCGAACACTCGTTCGGAAACTCGCCGGCGAGCTTCACTGTCACACCCGATCAGGACACTTGCGACATGGTTGCGCTACAGACATCAGATTCCAATCCTCGAACCGAGCCGATCGAGCGGGCGACGCGCCTGCGAGTGGTCGACTCAGAGCGATGGTCGGCGGC
>JACDJB010001101.1_pt1 | contig 22980 bp, 19 predicted proteins | sample 7454121 | NCBI WGS metagenome assembly JACDJB01 (sample SAMN14253290, study PRJNA609438) | sludge metagenome | isolation source: sludge after 25d culture with pyrite | collected 2018-12-20
AAAATCCAAATGGATTCGTTTTACTTTCCTGAACGAGTCAAAACGCGTTGATCTTCCGGCAGATACAAATGCACCTTTTGATTATGCATTTGATGGAAATCTTCCCGGAGATGAAAATAAGGAAGTTGTATCAGGTGATGTTGTCCTGAAAACGGCAGAAGAATTAATCCGTGATCAGGACAGGGATTTTATGAATGAGCTGACACTTTATAATGAGTTTTACAAACAGGAAAATTACAAGTCAGCTTTCCCGCACTGGGAAAAAATTTATCATAAATATCCAAAGTCAACGCTGAATCTGTATATACACGGTGCAAATATTTATGAGAAATTTATTGAAGAAGCTGCAACTGAGGAAGAAAAAGATAAGTTTGTTGATGACCTGATGAAAATGTATGATCAGCGGCTGAAACACTTTGGCGACAAAGGATATGTTTTGGGCAGAAAAGCAAATCATTGGCTGAAATTTAAACTGGATTCTGAAAAAGAGCAGGACAATGGCACTTTATCCGAAATTCTGAAAAAAGGTTACGACTGGCTGAGCGAGTCAATGACTGAAAGGGGAAATGAATCTGAATTACCGGTAGTTGTTCTGTTGATGCAAACAACCAGCTCACTTTTCAAATTAGGTGAACTGCCAAAGGAAACTGTTGTGAAAAATTACGACATCTGTAATAATGCATTAAACGCCAGGATTGAAGCAAGCACCGATGCGGAAGAAACTAAAAGCATTACCGAAATACAGGCTTATCTCGAAGATATTTTTGGAAAATCAGGTGCGGCAGACTGCGAAGCGCTCGTAAATATTTTTACGCCGCAGTATCAGGAAAATCAAAGCGATATTGAATTCATTAAAAATATGCTGCGTCGCTTAGGCAGTGCAAATTGTGATGAAACAGCCCTGTTTTCCGATGCTACAGAAAAGCTGTATGAACTGGAGCCTTCAGCTGAAGCTGCATTCAACATGGCACGTCGGTTTGTGAAAAGAGATGATGCTGAAAGAGCAAAAAACTACTATCAGCAGGCAATTGAGCAGGAAACGGATAAAGAGCGTCTGGCAAAATATTATTATGAATATGCTCTGTTTATTTTTGCAAAAGAGCATGCGTTGCAGGAAGCGCGCAACCTTGCGAAAAAGGCTTTGGAGGCAAGACCCAACTATTGTGAAGCATTGGTGTTGATTGGTGATATCTATGCCGCTTCAAGCAGGAGTTTCGGGCAGGATGATTTTGACAAATCTTCTGTTTTCTGGATTGCTGTTGATTACTACGAGCGCGCCCGTTCAAATCCCGATTGCGCTGTTGATGCATCCAAAAAGGCAAATGATTATCGCAAATATTTCCCCAGCAAGGAAGAAGCTTTTTTCCGTAGTCTGCAGGAAGGACAAACCTACAAAGTAGGAGGCTGGATTAATGAGAATACGAAAATCAGATTCTAAGAATTTTAAAATATTGCGTTTTGTGAGAGTTGCAGTCCTGCTCTGTGGGGCTGCATTTCTTTTTGGTGCCTGCGAAAGTAATATCGAAAAAATTCAGGCTTTCAGCTCACCGGAGGATCTGCCTGTTGTTGAAGCTTACACTTTCGAAACCATGTTCACTGATAGCGGAGAAGTCCGGTTTTCGATAAAAGCGCCAAAACTTCTCAGGTATGAAGGCGAAGGAAAACCGTATGTGGAATTTCCACAGGGAATTGAGCTGATTAAATACGACGCAAATCAAAAAATCATATCGAGCATTACGGCAGATTATGCCAAGCAATTTGAAAAGGAAGACCGATGGGAAGCCAAAAATAATGTGATTGCCACCAATGCTCAGGGAGATACGCTGAAAACGGAGCACCTTATCTGGGAAGAAAAGGAAGAGAGAATTCACACGGAAGAATTTGTGCGCATCATACGTGCAGATCAGATTATCAGCGGTATCGGTTTTCAATCGGATCAGTCTCTGCAAAACTGGCGAATAAAAAATCCAAAAGGTACCATATATATTACCATGGAAACCAACCGGCACGATATGCCGCCTGATTCAACCGGTGAGTCAACATTCAGGGAGCGTCATCCCATTCGTGAACAGGACGCGCTGGATATCGGAAACTGAAAACCGGCAGATACAATTCTTACTTTAATGTAAAAGAAAAGAATTTTCAGAAGTGTGAAAAGCAAAAAAACAACATAGGTTTCATGGCTTATTATTTTGATTATCAGATGTTAGTACTGTTAGAGATAAAATATTTCAAAAGAAAATTATATTTTATCGATTCTTTTGAAAATTACTATCTTCGTAGCTTCAAAAAAATAAGTAAAAATTTACAATAAAAGAACTGTAAATCAATGGCAACGTTACAAACAATTCGTACAAAGGCAGGGATGCTGGTAGCAATAGTTATCGGTATATCATTGGCTGCTTTTATCCTTGGCGACATGTTTCAGGGAGGCAGCTCAATTTTTCAGGGAAACCGAATGAAAATCGGTGAGGTAAACGGGGAAACCATACTTTATCCTGATTTTCATCAGCAGGTGGAAAAATTGGGCGATATATACAGAATGAATACCCAGCAAAATCAGTTAGATGAGAATACCTGGGTGCAGGTTCGTGAGCAAACCTGGCAGACGATAGTCCGGGATCTGGTTATGGACGATGTTTATAAAAAATTGGGAGTTACCGTTAGTGACGACGAATTTTTTGACATGCTTCAGGGAACCAATCTTCACCCAATAGTGCAGCAACTTTTCCGCAATCCCAACACGGGGCAGGTTGACCGGGGCGCGGTTGTGGAATTTCTCAGAAATCTGGAAACCGGAGTGGCTCCGGAGCAGCGTCAATATTGGTTATATATTGAAAAGCAGATTGAAGAGGACCGTATTCAGAGCAAGTACAATAATCTGGTTGCAAAAGGAATTTACGTTACAACGCCTGAAGCAGAAAGCAGCCTGAGTTCAAGAAGCAGACAGGTGAATTTTGATTATATTATGATGAATCACAACACTGTGCCGGACAGTCAGGTGGTTGCAACAGAAAAAGAGTTGAGAGATTACTACAGCAAAAATCAGGATTCGTATAAGCAGGAAAAAATGCGTCAGATTGAATATATCACTTTTCCGGTGGTTCCCTCAAAACAGGATTTTGAGCAATCGGAAAAATGGATTAACGATATTGTTTCCGATTTTGCTTCAACTACTGATGACATCAGTTTTGTGAATTCAAACTCTGATGTTGCTTTTGATGACACCTGGCAAAAACAGGCAGACCTGCCCGAAGATATTGCAATGTGGATTTATGAAACCAATGCGGAAGAGGGAGATATTTTGGGTCCCTATTTCGAGGATGATTCTTACAGATTAGCAAAACTTCATGCTGTTCAAATGCTGCCCGACTCTGTTGAAGCAAGGCATATTCTTTTGAGGGTTGAAAGCCAGGAAGAGATGATTATCAATCAGGCATTGGCTGACAGCCTGAAAAAAGCGATTGAAGGCGGCAGTAATTTTGCTGAGCTGGCGATGCAGTATTCAACTGATCAGGGTTCTGCCATTCAGGGAGGCGAATTGGGCTGGTTTGGGCGCGGCATGATGGTTAAACCGTTTGAAGAAGCTGCTTTCAACAACAAAGTTAATGAAGTTACCATTGTGAATTCTCAGTTTGGTATTCACATTGTTCAGACAACCCGCCGGGGTAAGGAGTCTAAGCAGGTACAGGTTGCCACGCTTATCAGAAATGTTTCGCCGGGCACGCAGACCTATCAGAAAGTTTATGCCCAGGCAAGTGAATTTGCCGGGAAGAATTTCACTAAAGCAGATTTTGATGCTGCCGTAGAGGAGCAAAAGCTGGAGAAAAAGACAGCTTCATTAAATGAAAACGACAGAGGTGTTTCCAATTTAGATAACTCCCGTCCGCTTGTCAGAGCTGCGTACACATCAAAAGTGAATACCGTTGTTCAGGATACTCAGGGTTCCACAATTTTCGATTTCGGAGACAATTTTGTAATTGCTACGCTTGTTTCGGCTACCGAAGAGGGTACTGCCAGTTTTGAAAGTGTTAAAACCCGTGTTGAACTTGCTGTTTTAAAAGAAAAGAAATCAAAACTCTTGATTGAAAAGGCAAAAAAAGCGATGGAAGGAAAAACCGATCTGGATGCAATTGCATCTGAGCTGGGAACTACCGTTAAAGATGCTTCAAATATCAATTTCACTTCGTTTCAGATACCGGGCGCCGGAATGGAGCCCAAGATTGCCGGACTGGTTTCAGGTTGCGAGCCGGATAAAATTTCACAACCGATTGCCGGTAACAACGGCGTCTTCATTGTTAAGGTAACTTCTGCCAACGATGGAGAGGAGCAAGAGGTTACAGACGAAAGGGAAAGAATGACACAAAATCTGTTTTCGCGTGCTATGTCACAGGCTTACAATGCCTATCGCGAGAAGGCAGATATTAAAGATCAACGATCCAAATTCTATTAAAATTCACAAAAATAATGGCTGATTATCAAAAAGCATTGCTGGTTATTCTCGATGGATGGGGAATCGGCGATGGCACAAAACGCGATATCGTATCACAGGCGTCAACGCCGTTTATAGATTCAATAGTTAAAAAATATCCGCATTCGCAACTGCTTGCATCCGGAGAAAATGTTGGATTGCCCGACGGTCAAATGGGCAATTCCGAAGTCGGGCATCTGAATATTGGTGCCGGACGGGTGCTCTATCAGGATATGGTGAAAATTACCCGTTCAATAAAGGATAAATCACTCTGGACGAACCCCCGGGTTGTGGAAGCATTTACCTACGCAAAGGATAAAAATAAAAAAGTACACCTGATCGGACTTATCGGTCCGGGAGGAGTTCATGCGCTTAGCAGTCACATGGTTGCACTGAGCAAGATTGCCACCGACATGGGACTGAAAAATATTTTTGTTCATGGTTTAACCGACGGGCGCGATACCGATCCGCATTCAGGATATGGATTTGTCGAAGCAGATCTGGATGCATTGAAAGATACCAACGCCAGGTTTGCATCGCTTATCGGGCGCTACTATGGTATGGACCGGGATAAAAACTATGACCGCCTGAAGCTGGCTTACGATCTTTACACCACCGGGAAGGGAGAAAAAGCAACAGATATTTTGGCTGCAATTCAAAAATCTTATGACAATGGCGTTACCGATGAATTTTTGAAACCCATTGTTATGGTGGACGAAAATGGTAATCCGCTGACAACAATTGAGGAGGGAGATGTGGTGATATGCTATAATTTCCGCACCGACCGGCTTCGTCAGACCACCATTGCGTTTACGCAGCAGGACCTTCCGAAATACGGAATGAAAACAATGGATTTGCAGTGGTACACCATGACCAATTACAAGTCGGATTTTGAAGGCATCAATGTTATTTTCGATAAGGATAACGTAACGAATACCATGGGGCAGGTTGTGGCAAATGCCGGTTTGAAACAGATACGGATTGCTGAAACCGAAAAATATGCACATGTAACTTTCTTTTTCAGTGGTGGACGTGAAGAACCTTTTGAAGGGGAAGAGCGGATTTTGGTTCAGTCGCCAAGAGTGCCGACCTATGATCTTCAGCCGGAAATGTCGGCTCCTGAAATTAAGAATGCCATTGTGCCGAAACTCAGAAACGGAGAAGCCGATTTTGTTTGTCTCAACTTTGCAAATGGCGATATGGTGGGGCACACCGGTGTTTATGAAGCGATCTGGAAAGCTGTTGAGGCTGTGGATCAATGTGCGAAGGAAGTGGTTGAAGCCGCTTTAGAGGGGAACTACAATGTTCTGGTTATTGCCGACCATGGAAATGCAGACAATGCACTTAACGATGATGGCTCGGCAAATACGGCGCACTCCCTGAACCCCGTTCCCTGCATTTTTGTAAGCAATGACAAAACAGATATGAAAATTGACAACGGCATTCTTGCTGATGTTGCTCCTACACTTTTGAATTTAATGGGACTTGAAGTTCCTGCTGAAATGACCGGAAAGAATCTTATCCATGATTGAAATTGGACGTGCGATTCTCAGCCGGGAAATATTTGAGGAGCATTTTGTTTGTGATTTGCTGAAGTGCAAGGGGGCTTGCTGCGTTGAAGGGGAGTCGGGTGCACCGCTCACCCCTGACGAAGCAAAAATAATCGAAAATGAATATGAGAATTTTCGGGAGTTTTTGCCGGAGGATCATCAAAAGGAGATTCAAAAACAGGGATTTTCCGTCATTGACCACGATGGCGATTTAGTAACGCCGTTAGTAAATAACCGGCAGTGTGCCTACTCCTTTTTTGATGAAAACGGAATTGTGAAATGCGCCATTGAAAAGGCTTATTTTGAAAAGAAAACCCATTTCAGAAAACCGATTTCATGCCATCTTTTTCCGATTCGGATTGCAGAATACGAAAATTTTGATGCTCTAAATTATCAGAAAATTGATATCTGCAAGCCTGCACGTAGCTGTGGTAAGTCGCTTAATGTGAGGATTTACGAGTTTTTGAAGGAGCCATTAACCAGAAAATACGGAAAAGAGTGGTATGAGCAGGTAGAAGCTGCCGCCGGATACCTGGACGCTACAACTCCCTGATTTTTATATTTCGGAACATGCACAATCCGCCATGGTCCTGTAATCCGATATGCCCTTTTTCAGACATGCCGTAATATGGTCTGTCCTTCCATTTGCTGTTTTCCTTCAACGCTTTCCATTCATCGCTCCAAAGCTCATATTCAATAACTTTTTTCCCGTTCAGCCAGTGTTCAACATGCGGTCCGTTGATAAGGATGCTTGTTTTGTTCCATTCATCAATAGGCGCCACTTCAGCATTTTGAGGTGCGTGCATATCATAATTTGCACCGGAATACTGACTGTCTTTTAGTTTAGTAGGCCAGCCCTTGTCATCAATCAGCTGATACTCCGGTCCGGATTCATAAATCGCATTTACAATGCCTTCCTGGCAATGATAAAAGACGCCGGAATTGCTTTCCGGCGTCACCTTCCATTCGAGATAAAGTTCAAAATTCTGAAACTCTTTTTTTGTGATAATATCGCCGCCGTGGTCTGAGCCAACGCCTGAATTGTGTAAAATGCCATCTATGACCTTCCATCCGGCAACTTCACCACCGTTAAAAGTTTTCCAGTTATCTAACGAATTGCCGTCAAATAGCAATTCCCAGCCGCCGGCAATCTCTTTTTTGGTGAGTGTGTTGATTTGTTGTTCTTTAGGCGCACAGCCCAAAAGCATTGCAAGAATTGCAGAAAAAGCGAAATAAATAAGGTTTTTCATTCTGTTTTTTGACTTTGAATTTCGGGATAAAATTAATGAATTCCATGAAGTTTTTCAAGCAGTTCGTGAATATATTTCAAATAGAATAGGGCACATAAGTTTTTAATTTTTGCTGCTAAATCACTAAAATTTTCTGAAATAACAGTTTGCAGAAAATCTTGATTCTTGGTGCTAATCGTCTTGCGTCTCATTACACATTGAATTCCTGCGGAGCAGGAATAAATAAGCGCCACAATAGTAGCCAGCCTGTCTCAGTCAACTCGGAGTTCGTGTTGAATGCACTTTTTCTTCCCTGCCAAAGGCAGGCAAGCTTTGGTGAGTTAGAGGGAGCTTTTTCTTTTTTGATGATATATTTAAGGATAGTCGCGTTAGAGGAAAATTTATTCTATTTTTATTCAGTTTTCAAAAAGAGTATCAAAAATCACTTAAAAACATAAAAATGTACATTCACAGCAAAGAAAAAAACAGATTACGTTTTAAGATTATACCGTTTATTGCGCTACTGCTTTTATTTTCAGGGTGCTATACCGGCTCAAATCGTAATCATTATTTAGGGTTGGATGATACCGGCGCAGAAAAATGGATTACTGACCATAAATCACAGCCGGAAAACGACTCGCTTTTCTATCAGGATAATCCTGCACCGCTTTTTAGGAAAGAGTTTAAAATTGAAAGTGATGTAAAATCGGTTAAGCTTTTGATTACGGCAGCCGGCTATTACAGAGCATCAGTTAACGGCAGCAGAGTTGGTAAAAACTTTCTCGATCCGGCATGGACAGATTTCAGCAAGCGAATTTATTATTCCGAATATGATATTTCGGAAATGGTAAATGCCGGAGAGAATTGCATTGGCGTAACGCTCGGGAATGGATTTTACAACCCATTGCCCTTGCGCATGTGGGGAAGCCGCAACATGAGAGATGCTTTGAATACCGGGCACCCTGCATTTATTGCGAAAATTGTTCTGGAGCACGAAAATGGAAAGTTCAGTGAGATTGTAACCGATGAAGACTGGAAATATAGTTATGGACCACTGCTTAAAAACAACGTCTATTTGGGTGAAGTTTATGATGCCCGAACAGAGATTCCGGGATGGGATAAAACGGAGTTTGATGACTCTGAATGGCTAACGTCTGTTGTTTCGTCAGGTCCCGGTGGAAATTTGCAAAAAGCTTTTTTCCCGGGAATTCAAATTCGGGAAACTATCCGCCCGGTTGAAATTTATTCGTCGCGCAATGACATTTACATTGCCGACATGGGTGTTAATTTCACCGGAGTTTACAGAATCAGGCTAAAAGGTGAGCCCGGCGACTCTATTGTTTTCAGGTTTGGAGAGCGGGTTTATCCCGATGGAGAGCTGAATCCGATGACTGCTGTTTGCGGACAAATTAAAAGAAGCGGGATGGGTGGTCCATTTGCGCCGGACACCGCATGGCAAACTGACACTTATATTTTTGGAAATGAATCTGAAATCTGGTATCAGCCCGAATTTACATTTCACACCTACCGATATATGGAGATTGCAGGTTTAAGGCAAAAACCGGAGGCTGATGATATTGAAGGGTTGTTTTTGAGTACAAATGTTGTTTCGGACAATGAGTTTTCCAGCTCCAATTCCCTTTTAAATTCGATTCAGGAAGCTACTCGACGGACCTTTCTTGCAAATCTGATTAGCGTGCAATCTGATTGTGCTGCACGTGAGAAATTTGGTTATGGTGGTGATTTAAATGCTGTTAGTGAATCATATATCTACAATTATGATATGAAAACATTCTATCAAAAAACCATTTATGACTGGCTGGACGCCATGAATGATACCGGTTTTGTGGATACGGCGCCGTTTGTCGGAATTGAATATTGCGGGTTGAGCTGGGAGTCGGCTTTTCTGATTACCCAGTATTATCTCTATTTATATTATAGCGATCTCGATTTTGTTGAGGAGATGTATGCGCTGAACAAAAAATGGATGGAAAAGGCTGCCCGGCTTCACCCTGACGGGTGGGTGGATTTTGGTTTGGGCGACCATGAATCGCTGATTCCGGTGCCTGTGGAACTGACGGGAACTGCACACTATCTGAAATGTGCGGAAATTATGCAAAAATTTGCCTTTTTGATGAATGATGCTGAAAATGAGAAGCTTTATGTTCAGCTTGCGGATAAAATAAGAGAGCGTTTGAAGGAAGAGTTCTGGGACAAGCCATATACAGCGGAAATTAACCGCCAAACTCTTTTTTCAACCCTGCTTTATTATGGGGTAATTCCTGAAGATGAGATACCCGCAGCAGTGGATTCGTTAATGGCAGCTGTTCAGAAAGCCCCTGCCGGGCATTTAACAACCGGAATTTTCGGAACGAAGCACATTCTTGAGGTTTTGTCGGAATATGTATCGCCGGCTGAGGTGTATAAAATCGTAAACAGCCGTGAGTTCCCCGGATGGGGTTTTATGATTGACCGGGGCGCTACCACCATTTGGGAAACCTGGAAAGAGAGTGATAATACCTATTCAAACTGCCATCCGATGTTTGGAAGCGTTACAGAGTGGTTTTATCGGTGGATTGGCGGAATTCGACCCGACATTGAAAATCCGGGATTTGAGAAGTTTGTTCTGGCGCCATTTATTCCCGAAAATCTCGAATTTGCCAACACTTCTTATAAATCGCCTTTTGGTAAGATTATTTCAAACTGGAAAAAGAACGGGAACCAGGTAACCTACGAATTTGAAATTCCACAAGATGCTGAAGCGGCAATAGCATTGGACAAGCAGCCGGAACAGCAGATTCAGCTAAAATCTGTTTCTGATCCTGCTTTCAGCGCTGAAAATATTGAAGGACTTCAAAATGGAAAGTTCAGTTTGTCATCCGGGAAATATATGGTTACCGTTCAGTGAAATCCGACTTACATTATTCAATAAAAAGAAGAGCGAAATGTCAATCAGGCAGATACTGGTGTAACTCGCTTACTCTTTGGTTAGATGAATTTTTGTTTGTGTCCTGCAATTAATTTATGGGTAGTCAGTCTGTTTGTATTTTGAAACGCGGTAAGTTTTTATTTTGCTATTTTTGGCTTATTAAGTTATTTATCTTTGCCGTGGAGATATTCAAATCATGCATAAACCCATGAAAGAAAGCATCGTTTCATTACTTTGGAAGAGTTTTCTTGCAGGCGACAAAGAGGCTTTTGCGCACTTTTACAATCTGCATGTAGATGCGCTTTATCGCTATGGCACCAAGTTGTGCGCCGATGATAATTTAGTGAAGGATGCTATTCAGGAGGTCTTTTTGGATTTATATCTCAAGCGGAATAAAAACAATGCAACTCCGGAAAAACTGCGTTTCTATCTGATTTTGGCTCTGAAACGAAATCTTATAAAAAAGCTGAAACGAAACCGCAAAAAAGTAAGCACCGAAGAGCTTGAGCTGACTTTTCAAACAGAGTACAGCATTGAAACGACCATTATTGAAAATGAGAAGGAGTCGGAGCTGAATCAGCGGGTGAATGAAATGCTGCAAATCCTTCCATCCGGGCAGAAAGAGGCGCTGTATCTACGCTATAATTTGTCTTTAGAGTATGATGAAGTTGCAAAATTGATGAACATTACTGTTGAGTCAGCCCGAAAACAGGTATATCGGGCGCTGAAAACCGTTCGCGACAAATATGGAAAACAGGGAATGGTGTGGTTTTTTATTGTTAAGTCGGCAAATTAGAAATATTGAATCCGATATGACTTCCAGAAAGATGCAATACGAAGGGAGACCCATCTAACTTTCCCAAAGCTTGCCTGCCTTTGGCAGGGTAGAAAAAGTGTATTCAATGCGAACCCCGAGTTGACCGGAACAGACAGGTTTGGAGGGAAAAGAAGTTTTCGCACTTTGTGTGGAATAATCCCACTCGTGTGGTAGGGGCTGGTTGTCAGATGGTGCAGCCGCCTGATGACCAGCTCTGTATGTAAAATGTAAGGTCATTTTTCGCTGTGCGAAAAATCTTTTGAAGCTGGCAGCAGGCTGATTGAGTTTTGTCCTGCTACTAAAGGCAGATAAGTTTTTGTGGCAAAATCAATCACTTCATTAACGACTTAATCACCACTTAATTTCCTCAATCACTACCTAATCCTCACTAATCAAAGCCAAAAACTCAACCGCTAACAACCAATTGACGGCTTTCATTTTAATCACAAATTTATCCACTCAAACTTGCCACATAGTTAACGTTACAGATGAGGCAGTTTCAAAAAAACGATTCCACACACTTTTTTTCTATTTTTGAAAAAATTTAGTTTGAAGTAAGAAAAAATGAACCATCAGGAATTAAAAGAACAGGAAATTATTCGCCGGGAGTCTTTAAAAAAACTGCGCAACGCAGGCATAGATCCCTATCCGGCAGCCGAATATACAGTGAATGCAACTTCACGCGACATCAGGGAAAAATTTGACGATTCTGAAACCGAACAGCGCAATGTGAGCATTGCCGGACGGATTATGGGCAGAAGAATCATGGGGAATGCCTCTTTTGTGGAACTGCAGGACAGCGAAGGACGAATCCAGCTTTACCTGAGCCGTGATGAAATTTGCCCGGGTGAAGATAAAACGCTCTATAATGATGTATTCAAAAAGTTCTTAGACCGCGGAGATATAATTGGTGTTGAAGGTTTTGTGTTTAAAACCAAAATGGGTGAAATCACGGTTCATGTGAAAAAATTTACGGTGCTGAGCAAATCATTGCGCCCGCTTCCGTCTGTTAAGGAGAAGGACGGCAAAACTTATGATGCTTTCACCGACCCTGAACAGCGTTACCGTCAGCGATATGTCGATTTGATTGTCAATCCGCAGGTGAAAGATGTATTTATGAAGCGAACCAAAATCGTGAACACCATGCGCGAAATGTTCAACGAATACGGTTACTTTGAAGTGGAAACGCCCATTTTGCAACCCATTCCCGGTGGAGCTGCTGCACGTCCGTTCATCACCCATCACAACTCGCTAAACATACCGCTTTATTTGCGCGTTGCCAACGAGCTTTATCTGAAACGCCTTATTGTAGGCGGTTTCGAAGGGGTTTATGAGTTTGGCAAAGATTTTCGAAATGAAGGTATGGATCGCACGCACAATCCCGAATTTACGGTGATGGAAATTTATGTGGCCTACAAAGACTACAAATGGATGATGGGTTTTACCGAGGATATGTGCGAACGCGTTGCACTTGCGTTGCACGGGAAAACCGAGGTGCAGGTGGGCGACAAGATTATCGATTTTAAAACCCCTTACCCAAGGGTGACCATGACCGACGCAATTAAAGAACATACCGGCTACGACATTTCGGGAAAAACAGAAAAGGAACTGTTTGAGATTTGTGACAAACTTGGCATCGAAACCGACCCGACAATGGGGAAAGGGAAACTCATTGATGAAATTTTTGGCGAGAAATGCGAAGCCAATTACATTCAGCCCACGTTTATTACCGACTACCCGAAGGAGATGTCGCCACTTACGAAAAAGCACCGCGATAATCCGGAGCTGACCGAACGGTTTGAGCTGATGGTGAACGGAAAAGAATTGGCCAACGCCTACTCCGAGTTGAATGACCCGATTGACCAGCGCGAACGTTTTGAAGAACAGCTTAAACTTTCCGAAAAAGGCGATGATGAGGCCATGTTTATCGACCATGATTTTCTGCGGGCACTGGAATACGGAATGCCGCCAACTTCGGGAATGGGAATGGGAATTGACCGGCTGGCGATGCTGATGACCAACAGCCCCTCCATTCAGGATGTACTCTTTTTCCCACAAATGAAGCCCGAAAAGAAAAAACCGGAGCTGACGGAAGATGAAAAAACAGTGCTTGAACTGTTAAAATCCGATTCGCCGGCAGAGTTGAACCAGTTGAAGGCACAAACCGGTTTCAGCAATAAAAAATGGGATAAAGCGATAAAAAATCTTGTCAAAAACAGTTTGGTAAAAGTGGAAAAAACCGAAAACGGATTGACCGTTGAATTCACAGGTTAGCTTTTCACTCAAAAAAGAGATAAAACTTTTTATTTATGGCTGTGTATGTTAATTCAGAAATATTGCATAGAATTGCATTGTTAATTTAAGTAAAACACCAGTTTTGTTTGATTTATGAGCAGATTGATAACAGGAGCAATCGTTTTTATTATGACTGTAAGCAGTCTTTCTGCACAATACATAAATACCGATTCGCTGATAATGCTTCCCGGCTACCGGGATCCGCTGACGCTGCATGAATACAATTCCAATATTGAGAGCGAAATGCTGGAAGAGTTCACAAAAGAAAATTTCCGGACGGCTGAAAGAATCAGTTTGCTTGGCTTTATGCTCAGTCAGTTTGAAATTCCTTCTGACGGAAAGGTTATCAGTCGTTTTGGAATTCGTTCGCGCAGAATGCACACCGGAACCGATATTAAAATGAACAAGGGCGATACGATTTATGCCGCATTTTACGGAACAGTAACCCGTTCAAAATATTATTACGGATATGGAAATATGGTGGCGCTTGATCACGGGAACAATATTGAAACCAGCTATTCTCACCTCTCTGCCTTTTTGGTTGAACTTGGTGAAAATGTAGAAAAAGGGCAGCCGGTTGGTCTGGCAGGCAGTACGGGACGCGCCACAACAAGCCATCTCCATTTTGAGATTCGGGAAGAAAACAAGCCCTATGACCCGGAATTGGTTTATGATTTTGCAAACGGCAAAGTCCGGGAAGAGATCAGAAACATAACTCATCTGGCACAGCTCCTGCCGGAATCATCGCCGGTTCATGTTGCAAATAACTCGTCAGCACAAGTTATTCCGAACTCATATATAGTCAAAAACGGCGACTCTTTATGGAAAATTTCACGAAATTTCCGAACTTCTGTAAACACACTTTGTATGTTGAATAATCTGAGTGAAAATTCGGTTTTGCGTGTAGGCATGGTGCTGAAATTGCAATGAGAAATCAGACATAAGGTTGTTAGATTTGAGATATGAGATTTGAGATATGAGACTGTAAGACACAAGATAAAGTGATCTTCACTAAATAGAATTTGGCGTTTTGTGAATTTCAATATCTTAGGAACTTTGTGGCATTTCTTTATTTTTCTTTACACTTTTTCATCGAAATGATATAAGTAATTGATTCTCTATCAGTATTTTGTTAGTATTAGTTTAATTTTATTTCTCCGTAACGACTTCTTATATAAATTTTTCCACCCGGATTATTGCCCACTTTTCCTTGCGCCCGTTGGGTTTGCTTTTCGATTAACTTTTCACCCCGGAATTTTTTCTCAGGGAAAGATATTCCGCAATATTCACATCCGGCATCAAGCGAATAATTGTTCTCTCCAAGCCCAAGCGATATCTGCCCATAGCTGTTATTAATGGAAACCGACTTGAAATCATCTGCAACTTTATCCACTCTAACCCCGCCATAGCCGGTATCAATGTTTAATTCAGATAAAAGCTCATTGATCCGCAGGTGAGTATATTTGTTATTGACAACAGCACTATTTATTTTTTCGACACTGAATTTATCATATTTTGATTCGATGGAAAGCGCATTTGCGTCAACAATATTTATTGTGGAATACTTTGAAGTCATGTCCAAATCATTCATTTGTGTTACAGAAACTGTAGAATACCTGGAATTAATCTGAAGATTTTTGGCAACTTCCACGTTGCTTCTTCCGTAGGCAATATCCAGAGTTACAGAAGCTCCGGAAATTGTATTTAGTGTATTTGCTAAAAAATTACCATACTGAATATCAAATTTTCCCGAAGCATTTAGCTCATTGATAAACGTATTCCCGTATTTGTTCGTGATGTTGAGATTTTTGTCGGGTGGAACATTTATTTCATAGTTGATGCTGAAACGCTGCCCGCTTTTAAAATTCGGCTTTATTTCCGTTTTTGCAAATACGGTTTTGCCTGTTTTACTGAAATGAACCTCTATCCTTTCCAGTAAATCATCAGCACGCTTTTCATTGGTTGCTTCCACAGTGATAACCACATCAATAGTTATTCGGTTGCCGCCTTTGCTGATCACCTTCACTTCACCGTAACGGTTGTTTATGTCAAGGGTCTGAACATCGTTGAAACCCCATGATTCATGATATTTCTTGGATTTTTCAATGCTGAATCCCGTGAAACTTGTTGTAATTATCAACAGAAAGACAGCGTTTGCAATTAAATTAAATCTCTTTTTCATGGCTAATATTATTTTTCTGAATAGTTTCTTCCAATTTTCTGATAATCATCTGAATTAAATTTAGTTTGGTTTGATAATACTCAAGCATGGCATGAATGACCCGTTCATCATTCGGACTGACTGCCAGATCTTTTTTCAGCTGCTCAAAAGTCTTTTCAAGCTCCTGCATTTCATTTTCCATAAGATGCTGTTCTTCCGAAGGAATTAATCCCTTTTGCATCATTTTATCCCAATCTTTCAACCCGGCATTTATCGTGTTGATAAAATAGAACTCAACTTCCTGACACTCGGGAGAAATTGACCCGAAAGTCAGTGTGCTTCCACTATTTTCTATCTCTTTAACAGTAAAAAAATTGATAGACTGGCTCACAATAAAAAATCCCAAAACAGCAGCAGCAGCAGTTTTCCAGATTAAACTGAATGTAGTTTTTTTCTTTTCGGCATGTAATTTTTTCAGTTTCGCGTCAAATCTTTGAAAGTGTCCGTCAAAAGGCTCATTATCATTCAACGCTTCCAGATTTTTTTCTATCAGTTTTTCGATATAATCTCTTTTTTCCATAGTGCATTTCGTTAATCATACATTCTAATTTCCTCTTTTTTCAGTATTTCCCGCAATTTTTGCTTTGCCCGTGAAAGTTGTGTTCGCGATGCGGTATAGCTGATTTTCAATATAGTGCTGATTTCTTCGTGGTCGTATCCTTCAAAAAGGAAAAGTGTTAGCACGGTGCGGTAATTGTCAGAGAGACTGCGTATCGCCTGTTTAATCCGCTCCGTATCTACCTTTTCGCTTTGTTCTTGTTCTTCAAGTAATACCATTTCGTTTTCACTGATTTCTTCAAACTGTACTTTTCTCTTTTTCAAACAATCCAGAGAATGGTTGATAACTATCTTTTTCAGCCAAGCGCCAAAGCTCACTTCCCCTTTATAGCTATTAATTTTTCGAAAGGCTTTCAAAAAGGCTTCCTGCATCACATCTTCAGCTTCCGTCTCATTGTTCACAATTCTCAAACTCACGTTATACATGGGTTTGTAGTACAATTCATACAACCGGAATTGGGCTTTTCTGTCTCCTTTTCTGCATAAATCGACAAGCTCCCGGTGAATATTTTTATAATTTGTTTTCAATCTGTTTTGGTACTGATTCAATGACGATAACAAAAAAGGAATGTTACAACGCTTTCTGATTATTTTCTGTTTTCCAAAAATTTATTGCAGAAAGAGTGGAACAGCCGGATGTCACCTTCATCAAGGAAAGCGATTCGTTCCAAAAATCGGGGAAATATGGCTGACTGCTCTTTAAATCCGGTTTCTGTCAGTATCAAGCGCACTTTTTGCACTAATGAATGAAAGCTCTCATCTTTGCCGGGTGGTTTACGGGAAGAACTTTTTCCGGCAATTTTGGAAAGTTCCCAGGCATAGAGCATTACAGCCTGTGCCAGATTTAACGAAGGAAATACGGTTTTCATGGGAACGGCAGTAACCAAATCACAAAGTTTCAGCTCTTCATTCCGAAGTCCCGACTCTTCGCGACCAAAAACAATAGCAACTTTTCTCACCGAATTTCCTTTGGATTTCAGTAACTCAGGCAGTTTGGAAACCGACAGGTAATCATGTTTCACACTTCGTCTTTTTGCCGATGTGCCCACAATAAAATCAAATTTCCGAACGGCATCATGCAAAGTGGGAAAAGTGAGTGCATTTTCAAGAATTTCTTCGGAAGCGTGAGCCAGCCAACGCGCCGGACCGTTCAGATATTCGCAGGGATTTACAAGTGCGAGATTTTTGAATCCCATTGTTTTTATGGCACGCGCCGTGGCGCCAACATTTTCAGGAACAGCAGGTTCAACTAAAATAAAAGTAAATTTCATGCAGAATATTATAGTTTATTCTAACGAATTGTAATATCGGACCAACTCTTTCAGAGACTCAGGATTGTTGGTTTTCACTCTGTTCTTTTTGATAAAAGCAGCAATCTCAGTTTTGTGGTCAGGAAATACTTCCTGCAAACTTTTCGGCTTTGAAACCGGTTTTGCCGCCTCTTTGTCAACACTGACAAAATAAATTTCCGCCATTTTTGTGAACTTTGCCGACTGGGCATCCTGATATGCAGCGGGTTTCTTTGCTTCTGTAAAATTAATCTGCGAACGGGAATAGAGTGAAGCTTTTCCCTTTTCGAGAACAGCGAAATAGCCGCGTCTGCTTTTATTCAAAATCTGGTAGAAGATGTATTCAAACTGGTAATCGCCAAACTCAACCTTTCCCAGAACTTCCGGCGCCGCCAAAACCATAACCTGTCCGTTGTCGGATCGAAATTCGATTTCATCGCTGTAAATATTGTAACGAAGCGGAACACCTTCGTATTGGGTTTTTGAATTGGTATAAACCGAACCTTCAATAAAATCGTCATTCAGATAGGGCGACCCTTCTATGTCGGGATCGGTGAACACGGAGTGTGATTCATTCCGCAGCGCCTTGTTTATGTTCATTAAATCCATGGCGCGCTTCACTTCATAAAGCGAAGGTGATATCTGGCTGAATACAGAGCCGGCGCCCAGCGCAGCAAAAATCAAAACGAACAGTAACCGTTTCATTTTTTAATCGTTTTGATGTTAAAATTGGCAAATAATTGTCAATTTTAAAAATATTCCGATTCTGAAAAAACTTAAATGGCTGAAATACTTTTCGGAATGGACTCAAAACTTGAATACGGTAAAAATATTGCCCGGTTTGTGTGTTGATTTATTTCCCTCTTATTCTGTTGTGAATCAGCCGGTCGATGGAAAAATTACCGGCTCCGGCAATTAATATGAACGTAAAAATGATTGCATACATCAGTGGCAGCTCTTTTCGTGTGAAAGGATCATTTGCATGAACATGAAGAATGATGGTCAGCATGGTGAAAATTATCGGAATGACAGCTAAACGGGTAAAAAGACCTAACAATACCAGCAGTGAACAAACTAATTCTGCAAACATGGCGAGTGCGAGTGAAAGTGTGGCGCTCATGCCCATCACACTCATAAACCGGATGGGTTCGTCCGAGAAGAATTGCATCAGTTTTGGCCAGCCGTGAAATACCAAAAGCGGTAATGCAGCAGCACGAAGCAGTAAAAGACCGCCATTAAAATTTGTCGTATGCAAGGTTTTGAGAAGTATTTTTTTCATTTTCAGCGTATTATTATCATTTGTTCAATTAAAATTTTGGGGGCGCAAGATATAAATATTTTTTTATCTTTTAATCGAAGGGCTTTGTCGGAGCTCAATATTTAGGTTTGTTAAAGTTGATTTTAATTTAAGCATTCCCGCTTTTCAAAATTTATCTTAATCTTAAAAATCTTCCTTTTAAATTTCCCCCCCCCCCCCCATTTATTTAGGGTATCTTTGCGGCTCAGCTTTTAAACAGAAAATTAAAAAACAAGTCATGAGAAAAAGTCAATTAGTTTTTTTATTCTTGGTATTGGGTGCAATGCTTTTCAGCAGTTGCATTAATGAAAAAGAACCCGATTTTGGGTTTGAAGATTTGCCCGAAGCTTCACGGGAGTTTTTGATCAAATATTTCCCGGGTAATGATGTCGCTTCTGTCTGCTTTGAAAAACCGTTTATCACTTCCGGTTTGAAAGAAGACGAAAACAACCTTTATGTGCTGCTTGAAGGGAATACTCAGGTTATCTTTTCAAAAGATGAAGGAAACTGGCTCGAAGTTTTTGCTCCGGATGGCATTCCGGAAACGGCAGCCGCAATTTTGGACAACTATGTTTATACGAGATTGAATAACCATGAGAGTGATGCAAAAATCACGGAATTCATGCCGCTTTTTGAGCATAGTATAATCATCGGATTGGATAACGGGCGGCAATATGCCCAGTCGCAGCTCTTGGAATACAGTGGCGTAACATTGGCTGAAGTAAATGTTATTGAAGGAAACCTGAAATCCAAAATTTTAAGTTTTTTAGAGCAGAATCCGGTTGGTTCGGCAGATCTTACGGACTATATTTTCAAAATAACTGAAACGGAAGGAACTGCTTATCGCCTGTTTTTGGGTGATGAACTCACCATCAGTTTTGATAAAAATGCAGAGTGGATTCATGCCGGTACGGATTTTATAAAAGACAACAGCGATGAAATCAACAATTTCCTGAAAAGCATAGTCAAAAACGAAATGCCTGAAAGTATTTCAAACATTATTGATAATCAGTATGATTTGGGCGAAATATTAACTCTGGCTTCCTACGGGAATGGAGATTACGGATTGCGTTTCAGAAGCAGAGACCTGCTGATTAATGAAAATACCGGAATTGCCAATCATTTGCTTCCGGTAGCAAACGCTATGCTGGAAAAATACTTTGGCTCATCTTACAAATTGCTCTATCCGCACGGTATATCCTATGTGGGGGCCTATCGGTTCAATTCAACCTTTGTTTATTATGACGGCAGTGATTTTCATGTTTCCATTCAGGTGGATATGCATGGCGATTGGAATAGTGTGACAGCTGCTTATATAAAAAACGGGAAACCTGTTTATGTGAGTTTGCCACCGGAAATAATCAATGAACTCCCTGATGCAGTAGCTAATTATCTGGTGGAAAACTATAAGGAAAATGACATTTTCAGGATTTCTCAGAAGTTGTTTTTCAGAAATGAATTCAGCGTGCTGATAGATAGAACAACTGCGCTCTATTTTAATGAAGACGGAAGTTACAAAACAAAGATTGAATCCGTTCCTCAATAGAAAACGTAATTGAGAAACGTGCTTTCATGAAAAACGGCAGGAATTTTGAAATTTCTGCCGTTTTTTTGAGGTACCTGGCGGATTCGAACCGCCGTACACGGTTTTGCAGACCGTTGCCTAGCCACTCGGCCAAGGTACCGTTTTTAAATTCGGACTGCAAAGGTAGAAAAATTGTAATGATTTCCGCAAACAGAGTCAACCAATTTTACAAAAACAGGGTAACACTGGCATTTTCTACCTCACCACCCATCGGAGGATTCACTTTCGATACTTTGATTCTTGCATTCTGAATATTCGGAAATTCTGTCTGCAATACACTCAAAATTCGCCCGGCAACGTGTTCCAGCAAAAAGGATTTCACCTGCATCTCTCTTTTAACCAAATCGTACACCGATTGGTAGTTCAGTGCATCTTCAAGGCTGTCGGAAGCGGCAGCGGCAGAGCAATCGGTTTCGATGGAAATATCCACAACAAATTCATTTCCCACAATGCGTTCCGATTCAAAATAGCCGTGATAGGCATAAAATTTCATGCCTTCAATTTCAATAATACCCGGTTTCATTCCAATGAAATTAAGAATAAGTAATGAATACAAAGAAAACAAACTTGTGTTTACCCTACTGATAAACCTTTTTTTAATTTTGCTACCGTTGAAAATCAGCGGATAAATAGTTAAGGAATGACAAATAATTCAGAAAACAGAGAGCCGGCAAAAAAAACAAATTTCATTTTTCAGCAAATTGACAAAGACCTTGCTGAGGGGAAAAACAACGGGCGTGTTTTGACACGGTTTCCCCCCGAGCCAAACGGGTATCTCCATATCGGGCATGCAAAATCAATCTGTCTGAATTTTGGAATTGCCGGGCATTATGGTGGAAAATGCAACCTTCGCTTCGATGATACCAATCCTGTCAAGGAGGAGATGGAATATGTGGAATCCATCATGGAAGACGTGAGGTGGTTAGGTTTCGACTGGGAAGACCGGCTGTTTTATGCTTCCGACTATTTTGAAAATCTCTATAATTTTGCCATAAAGCTGATTGAGGAAGGAAAAGCTTATGTTGACGATCAGGATGCCGAAACCATCAGCAGTCAAAAGGGAACTCCCACACGCCCCGGGGAGGAAAGTCCGTTCAGAAATCGTTCAGTTGAAGAGAATCTTGATCTTTTCAAGCGAATGACTGCCGGTGAATTCGACGAAGGCACAAGAGTGCTGCGCGCAAAAGTTGACATGGCTTCGCCCAACATGCACATGCGCGACCCGATAATTTACCGCATCATAAAAGCGCATCACCACCGCACCGGCGACAAATGGTGCATCTATCCCATGTATGATTTTGCCCACGGGCAGAGCGACTACTGGGAAGGGATTACCCACTCGGTTTGCACGCTTGAGTTTGAAGTGCACCGCCCGCTCTACGACTGGTTTATTGACCAGCTTCAGGAAACCGACTACAGACCGCGGCAGATTGAATTCGCACGGCTTAACTTAACCTATACCGTTATGAGCAAGCGGTTGCTGCTCCAGCTGGTGAACGAGAAATATGTCAACGGCTGGGATGACCCGCGGATGCCCACCATTTCTGGATTGCGCCGGCGGGGCTATACTCCCGAGTCAATCCGAAATTTTTCCGACCGGATCGGAGTCACCAAAGTGGATGGAATGATCGATGTTTCCCTGCTCGAATACAGCGTCCGGGAGCATCTTAACCGCACGGCACAACGTGTTATGGGGGTTTTGAATCCGATAAAAGTTGTGATTACCAACTATCCTGAAGAGACGGAAGAGGAGCTTGAAGCGATTAATAATCCCGAAGATGAAAGCATGGGAATGCGGAAAGTGCCGTTTTCAAGGGAACTCTATATTGAACGGGATGACTTTATGGAAGAGCCTGCCAGAAAGTTTTTCCGCCTGGCACCGGGGCGCGAAGTGCGCCTGCGCTACGCCTATTTTATCACCTGCAATGAAGTGATTAAGGATGAAAACGGAGAAATTACAGCGATTCACTGCACCTATGACCCCGCATCAAGAGGAGGAAACTCACCCGACGGGCGAAAAGTGAAGGCAACGCTGCATTGGGTCTCGGCAAAACATGCCGTGAAATCAGAGGTAAGGCTCTACGACCGCCTTTTTACTGAAGAAGACCCGCTGGCACAAAAGGATATGGATTACAAAGAGTTTTTGAATCCCGACTCCCTGAAAGTTCTCCCGGAATGTTACCTGGAACCATTCGTGAAAAATGTCCAACCGCTCGACCATTTTCAGTTTGAACGCCTTGGATATTTTAATGTGGATTATGATTCAACTCCCGAAAAACCTGTATTTAACCGTACAGTTTCCCTGCGTGATTCCTACTCAAAGGGAAAATGATTTTTGAAAAAAGGAGTGATTTTTTTCAGCTTTTCTTTTTCATATTTTTTTTGAATCACAATAGCCACAATAGGGCACATAGATTTTCCTCTGCATTCTCCGGTGTGCCACGAGGCGTATGTTTATTTAATAATTAAAAACCTATGTAGATGAAAGAGCTATACAACCCAATTTGCCGTTCAGGTTGAAGTCGCCTGTATGGTTACCAGGCATACGCGTTGTTAATCAGTAAGTACGGATTAATCGACCCGAAAAGGTACAGTGTCAGACAGCAACTGTGAAGGCTTGCAGCAGAAGTTTACAGGAAAACCGCACGTACGGTTTGATGAGGGGGAGGGAAAGAGCAATCAGGCTCTTTCTTTCTCTACTCTACTGGTGAGTTCTCTTGAGTTTTTCGCCACAAATAC
>JACDJB010001106.1_pt1 | contig 22910 bp, 21 predicted proteins | sample 7454121 | NCBI WGS metagenome assembly JACDJB01 (sample SAMN14253290, study PRJNA609438) | sludge metagenome | isolation source: sludge after 25d culture with pyrite | collected 2018-12-20
CACTCTTGGAAAAGCTAAAACAAGATTTTGGCATAATCATTAGTGGTTTGACTTAACTCCCCCGTGATGACAGTGGCGTTGATGTAGTTAAAATATTTAATATCATTCGTCGAGGCATAATGTCGCAACCAAGATGGGATGTAGAAGAACATGCATTTCTTGGAACATTCTCGTTTAGTAAATTTATTATGTGGAATGACATCCATAATAATGCTGATAAATTGACAGAGAATAAGGTTGTTAAAAGCTTGATTTCCGGCAAATTAGAATGGCAAACGGATGGTGTTCCAATAGAAACGGATTTAGATAATAAATACCTTCCTTCGGAAATAGCATTGCCAATCAGTGCTGATTCAACACAACTTGATGCAATTTGTGCAGCTACCCGAGATAAAAGTTTTATTCTTCATGGACCTCCCGGAACTGGAAAATCACAAACTATAACCAATATAATTGCAAATGCTTTGTATCAGGGCAAGAAAGTTCTCTTTGTTGCAGAAAAAATGGCAGCATTAACTGTTGTTCAAAAACGTTTAGCTGATATTGGGCTTGACCCATTTTGTCTTGAACTTCATTCTAACAAATCTAAAAAATCAACTATATTAGAACAACTTAGAAAAACTACTGAAATTATACGTAAATCGTCTCCGCTTGAATTTAAAACGGAGGCTGAACGACTTCATAATCAAAGATTAGAGTTAAATGAATATGTTAATGCATTACACCAAAAACATCATTTTGGTTTTTCGTTATATGATTCATTTACTTTTTATGCAGAACTTAGTAGTGCATCGGATAAAATTCCGTTTGAAGACAAGTTAATTACTGAATTAAGTAAAAAAAAAATTGTCGAATTATCAGATAAAGTTGAAGAATTACAAAATGCAGGTACGTTATGCGGACATCCGTTTAATCATCCCCTATTACAAATTCAAACAACAACATATAACCAACAAAACAGGACAATAGCTCAGGAGCTAATTTCAAAATATATTGAGTTATTAAAAGAAAATTTTCGGATATGCACGTTTAGGAGGGAATGTTGAGCAAGCTATGAAAATGGGGATTGATTTTGCATTACAAAAAGGACTTGTTATTAGCAAGGATGAACGAATAGTTTTACGATAATAAGAGTATGATTATCAACCCACACAGCTAAGCTCTATTGCAATTCGCACAAACCAATGCTCATTCCAAAAATTGCAATAGAGCTTGTCTGTCTGTCTGCCAGCGCTTTTTGCCGACCCTAAAAACTAATTTTTTCGAGAACCACAGTGCTTCAATTGAGCGGATTTATGATTATAAAAGACTGATAATTAACTGATAATGAATGAAGCCCAGCATACAATGCATATTCCTGTGATTTCGGACACTCAGTCCTGCTGAAAACGGACACTTTTTTTATCACTTATTTTCGCACTCATAAAACATATTCACGAATTAAAACTTCAAATTAAGTGAAAAACAGAAAATAAAAAAACCGCTGCAATCTAAATCACAACGGTTTTAGTTTTAAAATAGTGAACCTGAAGGGACTCGAACCCCTAACCTCCTGATCCGTAGTCAGGTGCTCTATCCAATTAAGCTACAGGTCCAAAATATTTATTATTAAAAAGCTACTTTAAGGTGCTCCCTGCCTGCCGGCAGGCAGGTATCCAATTAAGCTTTATTACAAAATATTTCAATGAATTTGCTTGCGAATTCTGCGGTGCAAATATACTATTTTTCACAAACACCATGAGCGTTTCACCCGTACTTTTCCATTTTATCGTCAATTGTTACATCTTTGTGAAAATCAACCTGGATTTTCAGGTTGGTCAACATGCGGTCCGTTCCGGCTTTGTAGCAAGCTTCGTGAATTTTTTCAATTAGTCCGGGAAGCTCTTCAAAACGACATTCCACAACGGTTTCAAACGGACAAACCCGATACTCAAATCCTGAATTTGCTATGGTTTCAATGGCTTTGTCAACCAGTTCGTATTTGATTTTACTGTCAGCTTCAGGCAAAACCTGAATTGCCACATTAATTTTATTCTTCTTCATCATCGTCATCAGTTTCAAATTCGTCAAAATCTTCAAATCCACCTGCATCGTCCGGTCCAAAAGGAAGTTCCAGATTATCACCCTTGTTGATAATATCCAAAATTTCATTGCGGGACAACACCTTAACATTAGTAATAATCATGTCACCTTCCAGAAAATCGCCATACTGGTTGCACTCCTCTATAACGCTGTCCACAAGCTGTTTCAAATCCACATGCATCGGGAGAAGCACCAGAGCAGAGCTAAATCCTTCAGCGAAATCAATGGATTCAAATTCGCCGTTTGCATTTTTCAATTCAAAAATCAGTTCATCCTTAACCAATTTTTGCTGAATCGGAGTGAGCATATTCGCCTTATCGGTATTGATAAAAACCAGATAGTAGCGAAGTTTTTTCCCTTTTCCTCCAAGTCCGGTAGAGATAAGAAATTGCTGTTCATCAAGCAGCGAAGTTTGCAGCAACATGCGGCTTTCCTGAAAAGCAAGTATCCCCCAGTCCCTGATTCCGGTGTCTGCCTGCTGCAAAAACTTTTCCAGCATACGGTAAGCCTTCACATCGTCAGTGCCTGCCAGACCAATCAAAATTCTTTTTTTCAATTCGGAGTCGGTGTCGGCAGAAAACAGGGTGACTTCCTGATCCAGATAATTTTCCTGAACCTCCTCCTTCCTGATCTCCTGCGACATTTCAAAAAAACTCATCTGAACATCAAGGTCAATCTGCTCTTCCAGAATATTGATATTATCCGAAAAGTTTTCAAAGATTTTTTGAATGTCGTCGTAAAACTCTTTTTCTTCTCTCATCTGCTTTTATTAAAAAACAAAAGTAGTCACAACTTCTCACATTAAGAAAAATGAACCGGCAAAGGTTATGTAAAAACGCAAAATGAAGTTTAAATATTTTTGAGATTCCAAATGGTCTCCACCGGATTACCGGAGCCGAAAACAAAACTGCCTGCCACTAAAACATCGGCGCCTGCCTGCACCAGATTTTTTCCGGTTTCGTAATTTACGCCGCCATCCACCTCAATCAGGCAGTCTGAATTGTTCTTTAAAATGAGTTCCTTCAACTCTCTCACTTTTTTATAGGTGTTGGGAATAAACGCCTGTCCGCCAAATCCGGGATTCACCGACATTATCAGCGCCAAATCCAGCTCCTTTATAATATCTTCTAAAAAACTGACAGGCGTGTGCGGATTGATGCTCACCCCGGCTTTCACGCCGCCCTCTTTAATCTGATTTACAGTACGGTGCAGATGTGGACAAGCTTCATAATGTACCGTGAGCCATGACGCACCGGCAGCAGCAAACGCTTCCACATATTTTTCGGGATTGACAATCATCAGATGCACATCAAGCGGTTTTTCGGCAATTTTGTGAATATGCTCAACAATCGGAAATCCAAAAGAGATATTGGGCACAAACACGCCATCCATCACATCGCAATGGATAAAATCTGCTTCACTTTCGTTCAGCATACGAATATCTTTTTCAAGATTGTTAAAATCAGCTGAAAGCACCGAAGGGGCTATTTTTGGTTTCATCATAAAAATAAAAGATTATTGCCCAAGATAGGCTTTAAGTAAACGGTTACGGTATTGGGTTCTCAGTTTTTTGATTGCTTTTTCCTTGATTTGTCTGACTCTTTCGCGAGTGAGCCCAAATTCGCTTCCTATCTCTTCAAGCGTATAATGCGGACATTCATTCAGCCCGAAATAGCACCTGAGAATTTCAGCTTCCCTGTGGCTCAGGGTGGAGAGCGTCCGCTCAATTTCCTGTCTCAGCGAATCGGTAATCAAATCCGAGTCGGGAGCCGGCGCATCTTCATTCAACAAAATATCGTGCATCGTTTCCGCCTCATCATCACGCAGCGGCGCGTCAATTGAAATGTGAATATTGGAAAAACTCATGGCATCTTCAATCATCTCAACGCTTGATTCAACAAGCTCTGCCAGCTCATCCACCGTGGGATCGCGCTGATATTTCTGCTCAAGATTGGTGAATGCCCGGTTCACTTTATTGACAAGTCCGATTTTATTCAGCGGAAGCCTGACAATGCGCGACTGCTCAGCAAGCGCCTGCAAAATGGACTGCCTGATCCACCACACGGCGTAAGAGATAAACCGAAAACCGCGGGTTTCATCAAAGCGCCCGGCTGCCTTAATCAGTCCCAGATTACCTTCATTGATCATGTCCGACAGGCTTAAACCCCTGTTTTGGTACTGTTTTGCCACGGAAACAACAAAGCGGAGATTTGCCGTCACTAACCGCTCCAGCGCCTTCTCATCTCCCTTTTTTATACGTTTGCCCAATTCAACCTCCTCATCAACGGTCAGCAGGTCTTCCTTGCCGATCTCGTGCAGGTATTTCTCCAGAGAGAGAGAGTCACGATTCGTAAGTTGTTTGATAATTTTTAACTGCCTCATTGAATTGGAATTTTCACAATCGGTTTAAAAATAATCAAAAAAAATCAAATATGCCTTTTTGAATGAAAAATCGACACGGCAAAGCGATTCCCTGAAGAAAGTTGTACAGACTAAATTATCCCGGATTCAGGAATAAACTGTTTCTACCAATTCAATCTTATTGATTATAAGCAGATAAGAACAGTGCTTTTAATACATAATCCTGATTGAAATATTTTGTTGTAAAATTCAGCGCTGCCATCTTTATTTTGTAAAGAAACCCGAATTTTATCTGATAAATTTGCATGAGCATCATCTATAAATACCACCCTTTCAGATAATCTTTAAACGACTGAAAATCACTTCCCATGGGCAAAGACTGCTTTTTTCCCTTCATAAACCGGGCAAGTTTTTCGGGCAGCGGTACTTTTCCTGCGCCAATCACCGCTTCCACGGTTTCCGTAAATTTAGCAGGATGAGCCGTTTCCAAAAAAACACCAATCTGTCCCTGTTTCAGATATTCCTGCAACGCCATAAAGCCGCAGGCACCGTGGGGATCGCACAGATATCCGGTATTTTCATAAACCGCTTTTACGGCCTCTCTTATCTGATTGTCAGAATAGCGCGCACCGCTGATCAGTGAAGATATTTCACTGTACGAATGGTTGTAAAGATCAAGAATTCGTACAAAATTGCTGGGTGCGCCAACATCCATGGCATTAGCGATGGTTTCCACCGACGGGCGTGGATTATATCCTCCGGTTTTAAGATATTCATAAACCACGTCATTTTCATTGTTGGCAGCCAAAAAATGGGCAACCGGAAGCCCCGATTTGTGGGCAAACAGTCCTGCCGTCAGATTTCCAAAATTTCCGCTGGGCACGGAAATAACCAGCTGTTTGTCATTTAAAACACCCATCTCTTTCAGCCGTGCATAAGCATTAAAATAGTAAAATGACTGGGGCAAAAAACGGGCAACATTGATAGAATTTGCCGATGTCAGCAGCAGATTTTCATTGAGTTGCTCATCCAAAAAAGCAGTTTTAACCAACCGCTGACAGTCGTCAAAAGTTCCGTCAACTTCCAAAGCGGTGATATTTTGTCCCAAAGTGGCAAATTGAGATTCCTGAATCCGGCTCACTTTCCCTTTGGGATACAGCACATGCACCCGGATGCCTTCAACTCCCAGAAAACCGTTGGCAACAGCGCTGCCGGTATCACCGGAAGTAGCCACCAAAACATGAACCTGGCGCCGGTTTCCGGCAAGGAAATAGTTGAGCAAACGTGCCATAAACCGTGCGCCAACATCTTTAAATGCCATGGTCGGTCCATGAAAAAGCTCCAAAGAAAAGACTGAATCCGTTACCTGAACAACCGGACAGTCAAATTGCAATGTATCATAAACAATCTCTTTCAGGCTGCTAAGCTCCACATCTTCGCCAAAATAGCTTTTTGCCACTTCAAAGGCAATTTTCTGAAAAGTGAGTTTATGGATGTTTTCAAAAAATGCTGCCGAAAATTTCTCAATCCGCTCAGGCATAAACAGTCCGTTATCGGCTGCAAGTCCTTTAACGACTGCTTCCTTTAATGTTACCGGTGCTATCTTTTTGTTGGTGCTGTAATATTTCATCTGTTTTGTGATAAAAAATCAATTGTGCCGTAAACCGAGCGACAAAAATATAAAATCGGCGCTTTAAATAAAATAAAACTCAGAAACTCATATTTTAAGGAAAGTTCGGATAAACTCATCCCCTTGCAGCAAGCCAAAAGTACCGTTTTTGGCACTAAACTCATCGTATGCTTTTACTGAGTCCGGCGCAATTCCGGGCTTATAAATTAAAAAGGGAACCGGTTCGCGCGTATGGGTTTTTAGGGCACAGGGTGTCGGATGATCGGGCAAAACGGCAATTGCAACCGGCTCATCCATTTTTCCGACCTCTTCTAAAATATATTTTACCACGCGGCTGTCTAAATATTCTATGGTTTGTATTTTTAACTCCACATCGCCTTCATGTCCTGCTTCATCACTTGCTTCGATATGCAGATACACGAAATCGTTCTTTTTCAACGCATCAACGGTTGCCTGCGCTTTTCCTTCATAATTGGTGTTATATAACCCGGTGGCTCCCTCAACATGAATCACTTCCATGCCGGCATAAACTCCAATTCCCTGAATCAGGTCAACAGCAGAAATGACTGCCGATTTTTCTAACCCAAACATTTCTTTCAGTGTCGGCATTTGTGGCTTGTAGCCCGGCGACCAGAGCCAGATACTTGTTGCAGCAGCTTTTCCCTCTTTTTTTCGCCGGATATTTACGGGATGATCTGCCAATATCTCCTGCGATTTCAAAATCAGATCATTCAGCAGTTCGGCAGTTTTTACAGCGCTTTCTACCAACGGCTTCACCATCACTTCCTGAAAAGGAGTGCCGGGGACATCATGCGGCGGTGTGCAATCCAGCTCTTTTTTTCCTCCCTTCACCACTAAAAGATGACGATAGGAAACTCCGGGATAAAATCTAACTTCATCATTGCCAAGCTTCTCATTTAAAAAATGAATGAGTTCAGCTGCTTCTTCGTTAGAAATGTGACCGGCAGAATGGTTTTCCAAAATTCCTTTTTCAATGGTCAGCAGGTTACAGCGCAGCGCCAGATCGCCGGGCTGCAACTCAACGCCCATACTGGCAGCCTCCAGCACACCGCGCCCTTCATAAACTTTCTCTACATCATATCCCAAAACCGCCATGTTGGCAATTTCACTGCCCGGATGCATGGTTTCGGGCACTGTGCTTAACAAACCGTTCTGCCCCTCTTTGGCAAGCCAGTCGATATTAGGCTTTTGCGCCAATTGCAACGGTGTTTTTCCGCCAAAATCAGGCAGCGGTTCATCAGACATTCCGTCGCCAAGTATTATCAGATACTTCATTGTCTATTTATAAAGTTAACTTTTCAGGGAAAATATTAAAACCATCAGCTGCAAAAAATGTTGAATGTGCGGTTTTTCTCAAGAGCCGTTTTTCAGGGTTGTGCAGAACTCAATTTTTCTGAACAGTTTAAATTTCCACTTCCGTTTATATGTTAAAAACCCGGATTAAATCTGCAAAAACGCCAGCCGCAGTAACCGAAGCGCCCGCCCCGTAGCCCTTTATCAGCATCGGAAACTTGTTGTATCTTTCGGTGGTAAACATCACCAGATTGTTGCTTCCTTCCAAATCGTAAAACGGATGGTTTGAGCTGATCTCCTGCAAGCCGGTTTCGGCTTTGCCGTTTTCAAATTTTGCCACAAACCGCCATTTTTTGTTCTGTTCAGCTAATTTTTTTCGCCGTTCCTCAAATTCTGCATCCAACTGCGGAACATTTGTCCAGAAGGCTTCTAACGGTCCATCAAAAAAGTGGTCAGGCACAAACCGTTCAATGGCAATCTCATCCATCTCAAGCGGATAGCCCGATTCGCGCGCAAGAATCAGAATTTTCCGGGCAACATCCACGCCGCTCAGGTCCACTCGCGGATCGGGTTCGGAATAACCCTGCTCCTGAGCCATTTTAATCGTTTTGCTGAAAGGAATTTCTGCTGAAATGGTGTTAAAAATGAAATTAAGCGTTCCCGAAAGCACGGCTTCAATTTTTAAAATCCGGTCACCGGAATTCACCAGATCGTTCAGCGTGTTGATAATGGGTAAACCTGCGCCCACATTGGTTTCAAACAGAAACTTAACTCCTTTCTGCTTTGCCGTATTCTTCAATCCGATATAGTTTTCATACGATGAAGAAGCGGCAACTTTATTGGCAGTAACCAATGAAATATTGGACTCAAGTATCTCCTTATAAAGCGCCGAAACGTCCTCTGACGCAGTGCAATCGACAAACACCGAATTGAAAATATTCATCTCCTTCATCTCTTTCAAATACCCGGAAAGACTGGAATTCATCTCCGACTCATCAAGTGCGCCCTGCCATGCGTTCATGTCAATTCCTTCGCGCCGGAAAACCATTTTTCGGGAATTGGCAATTCCTGTAAGCTTGATTTTCAGCCGCTTTTCTTCAATCAGCTTCTGCCTTTGCTTGTGCATCTGCTCAAGCAAACTTCCGCCAACCGTGCCCACTCCCATTAAAAAAACGTTCAGTTCCACATTTTCAGAAAGGAAAAACGATTCGTGCACCACATTTAAGGTTTTACGCAATTCCTGTTTTTTCACCACCCAGGAGATATTCAGTTCCGAAGCGCCCTGTGCAATAGCTATGATATTGATCCCATTTTTTCCGATTGTTGAAAACAGTTTTCCCGCAACGCCTGTGGTGTGTTTCATGTTTTCGCCCACAATTGCCACAATGGAGAGATCATTTTCTATGGAAACCTTGCTGATTTGTCCGGAACTAATCTCTTTTCCAAACTCCTCCCTAATGGCAATTTTTGCCAGCTCAACCGCTTGATGGTTGACAGCCACGCTGATGGAATTTTCGGAAGAAGCCTGCGAAATCATAATCACATTGACTTTTGCATTTGCCAGAGCGGTGAAAAGGCGCATTGAAATGCCAATTACGCCAACCATTCCTATTCCCTGCAAAGTTACCAGAGTAATATCCGAAATGGACGAAATCCCTTTAATGGGGCGCTCCTTGGGTGTTTTTGCAGTACTGATAATCAGTGTGCCGTCATTTTCGGGTTTGAATGTGTTTTTTATCCGGATGGGAATTCCTTTTTGGTAAACCGGCAAAATTGTGGGCGGATAAATCACTTTTGCACCAAAATGGGAAAGTTCCATCGCTTCCGAGTAGGTAAGCTCCGGAATTGTGTATGCCTTGCTGATAACCCGCGGATCGGCAGTCATAAATCCATCCACATCTGTCCATATTTCCAACGTATTGGCATTGAGCGCCGCAGCTAAAATAGCTGCCGTGAAATCAGAGCCGCCACGCCCGATTGTGGTATATTCATCTTTTGCATTTTTAGCTATGAACCCCGGCACAATGGCAATACCTGAGAAATCGGCAAATTTTTCGGTGATTTTTTGATTGGTTACATCAAAATCAACCTGCGCTTTCCCAAAATTACTGTCAGTTTGAATCAGTTCTGAAGCATCCACCCTGTATGCGCCGGGAATGAAATGCGCAACAATGTGCGAAGAGATGCGCTCGCCGATTCCGGCAATACGGTCTAATGTTTTGGCAGTCAGTTCACCCACAAGAGTGATTCCCGTTAAAATCTGTTCAAGTTCATTCAACAACTCTTCAACAATGTAGGTAATAGCTCCCGAACCGTTAAAAAGACCGTTGATTATCTGCTGGTGAATTTCCCTTATTTCAGCAAGAATGGGTTGGAAATCTTCTGACCCCGCTGATGCCGTCTGGGCAGCATTCAAAATCATATCTGTGATTCCACCTACTGCGGAAACCACAACAACAGCATCTTCCTTCTGGCTCAGAACAATGTCTCTGACCTTTTTAATGTTGGCTGCGGAGCCTACCGAAGTTCCCCCAAATTTTACAACTTTCATCTGATATAATTATCTGTTTCCAAAATTTTTAATCGAAACCGCATGATTTTCACCCATGCTTTTCGCTTTTTCAGCTAAAAAAAAGGATGAACCGACCGAGTCGTTTCATCCGGTAAAAAACCAAATATTTTAATATATAGCTATGTTGCAACTCCCGTGATGGCTTCAAGTATTTTGGTTTCTAACTCCTGAGCAAGTTCAGGATTGTCAACAATCAGGTTTCGCACAGTTTCACGCCCCTGCCCGAGCCTGGTTTCCCCGTAGCTGAACCAGGAACCGCTTTTTTTGATGATATTGAACTGCACGCCCAGGTCGATGATTTCGCCCGATTTTGAAATTCCCTCACCATACAGAATATCGAACTCCGCTTTGCGGAATGGCGGAGCCACCTTGTTTTTCACCACTTTCACCCGCACGTTGTTCCCCATCACCTCATCGCCATCTTTCAACTGTCCGATTCTGCGGATATCCAGCCGCACGGAAGAGTAAAACTTCAGCGCATTTCCACCGGTTGTAGTTTCGGGATTTCCAAACATCACCCCGATTTTTTCGCGCAACTGGTTGATAAAAATACAGCAAGTCTTTGTTTTACTGATGTTCCCGGTGAGCTTTCGCAGTGCCTGCGACATGAGCCGCGCCTGCAAACCCATTTTGGAATCACCCATTTCGCCCTCTAACTCAGCTTTTGGCGTCAATGCCGCAACTGAATCAATCACAACGATATCTACCGCTCCGGAGCGCACTAAATTATCCACAATTTCTAACGCCTGCTCGCCGTGGTCGGGTTGCGAAATGAGCAACTCATTAATATCAACCCCCAGTTTTTGAGCATAATAGGGGTCAAAAGCGTGCTCCGCATCCACAAAAGCGGCAATTCCGCCTGCTTTTTGAGCTTCGGCAATCGCATGAATGGCTAAAGTTGTTTTTCCGGAAGATTCCGGTCCGTAAATTTCAACAACGCGCCCGCGCGGATAGCCTCCCACCCCGAGCGCCACATCCAGCGCAATGGAGCCGGAAGAGATGGCAGGAACATCTTCGTCCACCCGGTCGCCTAAGCGCATAATGGAACCCTTGCCATAACTTTTTTCAATCTTATCCAAGGTCAGCTGAAGCGCTTTCAGCTTTTCCTTGTTTACCTGTGCTTTTTCTTCTTTTGTCATATCCAGTAAAAGTTTAAATGTTCAAGCTTTTAAAAATTTGATTTGTATGATCTTTTGTCTTCACTTTTTCAATCACTTCAGTGATAATTCCGTCTTCATCAATCACAAAGGTTGTACGCAGCACACCCATATATTTTCTTCCATACATACTTTTTTCACCCCATGCCCCGTAAGCTTTTAAAATCTCCTTTTCAGTATCGGCAATCAGATTGAATTTCAAATCATATTTTTCTCTGAATTCCCGATGGGAATCAACGCTGTCGGGACTAACGCCAACCACCTCATAGCCTCTGTTCAGCCACTCATCGTAATTTTCGTTCAAATTACAGGATTGCGCGGTGCAACCGGGTGTGTTGTCCTTGGGATAGAAATAGAGAATCAGCTTTTTCCCTGAAAAATCACCAAGTTTGATGCTGTTTCCATCCTGATTGATTCCTGAAAAATCGGGGGCTTTGTCTCCCGCCTTTAATTTTACCATAGTTATTTCTCAATTTTTGAAGAAATACAAATATACACTATTAAATCAGAAAAATCAGTCAACTTATTAACAGGACTTCCTGTTTTAAGTGGTGTAAATTGTGAAGCTTTGCACATTTTTTGTAAATTTACGATGTGTTAAAAAAAACAGTACAAAATGAAGACTGCACAATCACAATTACAGAGCGCAAGGCTAACATGTATTGTTCTGCTTTTGTTTATCGCGCTGCTTCCTTTGCCGGCAGCAGCACAGGAAATATCGGCAGTGAAAGCCATGCGGCTGTTTGATAACGAAAATTATCCGGAAGCCGAAACAATATTTCTCGCACTTCTCCGGGAAGACACTAAGAACCCGATGTTAAATTATTATTACGGCGCTTCGCGAACCGAAAACGGCAATTTCAGCGATTCCGATCTTGAATATTTGCTTCAAGCCGGAAAAAATATTACACCTGACAGATTACATTATTATCTTGGAATCCAGTATCATGCCCGCAATAACTGGGAAGAAGCCATCCGGTATTATAATCTCTTCCGGCTCAGTGTTCCTGAAACGGAGCTTCAAAAGCTTGAATTGCCAAAAAAAATTCAGCAATGTTATGACCATGTGAATCCCTATGAAAGTTTGATTCAGCAACAAAAAGCTGAGAATATCGAAGAAAGCGTTCCGCAAGCGAACATACAAATCAGTGAGCCGGAACTCTGGGAAACTGAAGTGTCAGCCGTTCCTGAACAGGAGGCAAAAATAGTTGCAGGTGATACCTTTAATAATGTCTCCGATTCTGTACTGATTTTTCCCGGGCAGAATGATGATTTCAGTTTTGATGAAAAGCCCGAAGACTTACATTCTTCTGATGGTTTGCAGGTTGAGCAAACCGGTTTGCCAGAACTTCCGGGACTGCCCGAAGAAGGACGAAAAACCGTTTTGCCCCCCGGTGATCCCATCGAATTCAGAATTAATGAAAACATCACTTATCTGTTTGATTCACAATTCAGGACAGAAGAAGGAAAAGAGCTGTTTGAAAAAGGAACGCTTCTCAAAAGAACGCTGAACGAAAAGATAGATGAGTTGGATCAATCCAGAAAGGCTTACAGAAACACCAACGCCCCGGATGAAAAAAAGGCGCTTGCAGAAAAAATCGTATCTCTGGAAACAGATACCTATACCATTCAGGACAGTGTGAATGCTCTGTTTGCATCGGCAAGAAGCAGGGAAAGTGAATATTGGGGAAATGCAAGTGAAACTGAGTCATACAATTTTAATCTTGAGCAAGAAAAAATAATTGCAATCATTGAATCGGAAAAGGAGGAAACCCGGCTGGAATCTCAGGAACAATACATCTCCATGGAAAATATTCCGGAGAGCTTTTTTGAAATTTATGAGCAGAAATCTGCAGCACAGGATAGCAAAAAGAACGACCAGCTGATCTATAAAATTCAGATTGGGGCATATAGTCGCGGAGTGCCGGCGCACAGGCAGCGCCTTTTCAACAAACTTTCTCTGATTCGCAAAATTGAAAACTATACCGATGAAAAAGGCGTGGTGGTTTACACCACCGGAAACCTTACCAATCTTGAAGATGCGGAAAAAATGCGCAATCAGATTAAACAGGAAGGTGTACAAGATGCGATTGTTGCACCCTATTTTAACGAAAAAAGAATACCTTTGGAGCAGGCAAAACAAATTGAAGCAGGCAAATGACATTCAGAGAAATTAAACGAAAACCGTCCCACGGGCATGAGAACGAGGTATGTGAAGAATATCTTCTCATACTTCACAATGACGATGTGCACAGTTTCGACTATGTCATTGCTTCATTGATTGAACTGTGTGAACATTCCCGCGAACAGGCGGTCCAATGCACATACATTGCTCACCATAAGGGAAGTTGCGACATTCGCAAAGGAGAATTTAAAGAATTAAAACCGATAAAAGATGCGTTCACAGAAAGGGAACTCATCACAACAATTGAATTACAGGCATGACAATTTTTGCAATCATTTTACTCATTTTATTGGGACTGCTCCTGCTGCTCATTGAATTTGTGATTATCCCGGGAGTTACCATAGCCGGAATCGGCGGTTTTCTTTTATTGGGAACCAGCGTTTATATGGCTTTTACGAAATACGGAGCCGGAGCAGGTTTTCTCACCCTTGCTTTTGTATTGGTTGCAGCACCTCTTTTGATTTATGTTCTGTTCAAATCGAGAATGGGAAAAAAGATGGTGCTGGATTCGCAGATTGACAGCAAAGTGGATGCAATCGACGTCCAAAAAATCAACGCCGGCGACACGGGAAAAACAATTGGCAGATTAGCGCCATCAGGCAAAGTCAGGGTGAACAACGAAGTTGTTGAAGCCCAGTCAACAGGAGGCTATATTGACCATAACACAGAAATTCGCGTTTTAAAAATACTTACAAACAAAATTATTGTAGAACCATTAAATAAATAGAAAAATGACTGAATCAGTAGGTGCTTTCGGATTGATAATCGGTATTATCGTATTGCTCATTATCATCCTTTATTTTATTCCCATCGGATTGTGGTTTTCAGCTCTGGTTTCGGGGGTGAGAATCTCATTGTTACAACTGTTTCTCATGCGTTTCCGTAAAGTTCCCCCGGGAGTGATTGTACGTGCACTCATTGAAGGGACAAAAGCCGGCGTTCCGCTGAACCGGAATGAGCTTGAAGCGCATTATCTTGCCGGCGGGCACGTTGCCAACGTGGTTCATGCCCTGGTTTCTGCCTCCAAGGCAAACATCGACTTGTCATTTAAAATGGCAACTGCCATTGACCTGGCCGGGCGTAATGTTTTTGAAGCCGTGCAGATGTCCGTTAACCCAAAAGTAATCAACACTCCGCCGGTTACTGCGGTGGCTAAAGACGGAATTCAACTCATAGCCAAAGCGCGTGTAACGGTCAGGGCAAATATCAAGCAGTTAGTTGGAGGTGCGGGCGAAGAAACCGTGCTGGCACGTGTGGGCGAAGGAATTGTTTCATCCATCGGTTCCTCGCACTCCCACAAAATCGTGCTGGAAAATCCCGATTTCATTTCACGTGTTGTTTTGGATAAAGGGCTGGATGCCGGAACTGCTTTTGAAATTCTCTCCATTGACATTGCCGACATTGACATCGGTAAAAACATTGGTGCCGGACTGCAGATGGATCAGGCTCAGGCAGACAAAAACATTGCACAGGCAAAAGCGGAAGAGCGGCGTTCAATGGCAATCGCCATGGAACAGGAAATGAAGGCAAAAGCGCAGGAGATGCGTGCAAAAGTAATAGAAGCAGAAGCCAAAGTTCCCTTAGCCATTGCCGAAGCTTTCAAATCAGGAAATCTTGGCGTGATGGATTACATGAAATACAAAAATATCATAGCCGACACAGCTATGCGGGAATCCATTGCCGAAGATGAAAAGAAAAGTGAAAGCGAAAAAGAGTGAAAAATGTGTTAAAAAATACTTAACATGACATTTTTTAACAAATTTATAGCTCAAAATTCAAAATATGACCTTATCTTTGCAGCATAGTTTTAGTTCATAGGTTTAGGTTTGATTAGTTTTATTGGTTTAGTTAGATGAAAAGGATGGGTGTTGACCCGTCCTTTTTTTTTGCATTTATTCGAACACCGGACTATCAATCGGGATATTCAATATTCATCAAGAATAAACCATGTGCAGGCGCTGAAGTACCGGCAGCACTTCTGTCCTTCATTTCGATAATTTTCCTGAAGTCGTCAGCCATAAGCTTTCCCTTTCCCACTTCAATCAAAGTTCCGGCAATTGCACGAACCATATTGCGCAAAAAACGGTCTGCCCTGATTTTGAATATTAACATCTCCCCTTCGGCAACCCATTCCGCCCGATATACTTTACAGATATTTGTTTTTACATCCGAATGTAGCCGGCTGAAACTTGTGAAATCATCGGTTTGTAAAAGAATTTCTGCTGCTTCATTCATTTTATCAATATCTAACTTTCCTGAATAGTAAAAAGCGGTATCTGTTGCAAAAGGATTTTTTATGGTGGTTATATAATAATAATATGTCCGGGAGAGTGCGCTAAAGCGTGCATGGAAATCAGCCGGAACTTCCCGGATTTTCCGGATGGCAATTTCGGAAGGCAGAAAACCGTTCAGCCTGAAAACAAGTTTTTGATAATCTTCAATTTCTCCGGAATAGTCAAAATGAAGCACAAAAAATTGAGCATGAACTCCGGCATCGGTTCTGCCTGCGCCCACAACCTGAATGTTTTCTCTCAAAATCGTTGAAAGCGCTTTTTCTACCACTTCCTGAACAGAAAGTGCGTTGGGCTGAACTTGCCAGCCATGATAATCTGAACCTTTAAAGCTTAGCTGTACAAAATAACGCGACATATCTTCCGAAATTTTTATCTCCTCAAAATTAGCATAAATTAATTCACTGAAAATCTGACAGTATTTATTTTATAAAAGTGTCAAAATGTTCTTTAAAGAACGATACAGACTGACATTAAGTCATTCAAAATAAGACATTTACTTAATTTCCGGTATTGGTATTTCATTTGCACGAATTACTCCTGCAAATAGTTGAAAATGTTTAATTAAAAAATGGAGGATTTAGTTATGTCATTAGTTAAGCGATCAGAAAGCTTCTTGCCGTCGTTTTTCGACAGGTTTTTTAACAGCGATTTAATGGACTGGAACCTCACCAATTTCTCCGGTCCGAATGCCACTTTACCGGCGGTTAACGTAAAAGAGACCGATGATGAGTACATTCTTGAAGTTGCAGCTCCGGGAATGAACAAAAAGGATTTTAAAATTAACTTCCAGAACAATGTACTGAGCATCTCGTCTGAAAGTCAGCAAGAAGAGAAAGAAGAAAAAGAGAACTACACCCGGAGAGAGTTCAGCTATCAATCTTTTCAGCGTTCATTCACCGTTCCCCACAATGATGTGGACAGCGATAAAATCAGCGCTTCATATGCCGAAGGCATACTTCATGTGAACCTGCCAAAACGGGAGGAAGTGAAACCGAAACCGGCAAGAGAAATTAAGATTTCATAATCTAAAAAAGGCTGTCATTGATGACAGCCTTTTTTGTTTTTATATCAAACTGCAATTGAATACATAAAAATAGATGTATCAGCATGTTACGGGCAATAGAGCACAGAACTCTATGAACTTATCCCCGTTTCTCGCTGATTTACGCAGATTTTTAATCTGCATTATCCGCATTGAGCATGCTCATCTGTGGTATCGGTGTTCTGTCCTTATGCTATGCTATTAACAGCCAATCCCCCTTTAATCCCCCCTGTCTGCCGTCAGGCAGGCTTTGCAAAGGGGGACAGGGACGAGCGCTGAATCAGGCTTCTCAACGTCTTGATAATTATAATCTTGAACTTGAAACATAGAACTCTGGCTCTTAACCCGAAACCCTGCCCCATCTCCATCCATTCTGAACTTTCCCATCCATCTCATCAGTGCTTGTTAATGAAAAGGCAGTTTTTAAATTCAGAAAATATCTGTTTCCCACAGACTGAATTTCTTCAAACTGCGTTTTTATCAACAGTCTTAACCTATTTTTTTGTAATTTTGCCCTTTATTTTTTAATTTAATACAAAAGCCCATGTCATTTCTTTCAGACAAAGTAATATTTGAGGGACTGACCTTTGACGATGTCCTGTTAGTGCCTTCATATTCAGAAATTTTACCCCGCGACGTTGACCTTACTTCAAGAATTACCCGCTCCATTACCATCAACACTCCGGTGGTTACTGCCGCCATGGATACGGTTACCGAATATAAAATGGCTATTGCCATTGCGCGTGAAGGAGGGATAGGAGTAATTCATAAGAACATGGATATTGAGGAGCAGGCACATCAGGTCACTGCCGTGAAGCGGGCTGAAAACGGAATGATTTTCGACCCTATCACCATCACGCCCGACAAAAAGGTGCACGATGCGCTTGAACTCATGGGGAAATATAAAATCGGTGGCATTCCGGTTATCGACAACGGCGGATTGCTGAAGGGAATTGTTACCAACCGCGACCTTCGCTTCGAGCGGGATATGGGCAGACCCATTCACGAAGTGATGACCAGCAAAAACCTGGTAACCACTACCGAATCCACTGATTTAGAGAGGGCTGCCGAGATTCTTCAGATTCACAAAATCGAAAAACTCCCTGTTGTTGACAAAAGCAACAGGCTCATCGGACTGGTAACTTACAAGGACATCACCAAGGCAAAAGATAAGCCTTTTGCCTGCAAGGATGAAAAAGGGCGGCTCCGCGTTGCAGCCGGTATCGGCATTGCAGCCGATTCCATGGACAGGGTGGATGAACTGATTCATGCACAGGTGGATGTGCTTGTTTTAGATACGGCGCACGGACACTCAAAAGGGGTTTTGGAGATGATGAAAAAAATCAAATCCAAATATCCTGATACCGAACTGGTTGCCGGAAATATTGCTACTGCCGAAGCAGCCATTGCATTGGTTAAAGCAGGCGCCGACGCCGTTAAGGTGGGAATCGGTCCGGGGTCAATCTGTACCACGCGCGTTATTGCAGGCGTGGGAATTCCGCAGCTTTCAGCCATTTATAACGTGGCAAAAGCAATCAGAGGAAGTGACGTGCCAGTCATTGCCGACGGCGGACTTCGCTATTCCGGCGACATTGTGAAAGCTATTGCTGCCGGCGCCAATTCCATCATGGCAGGCGGGCTGTTTGCAGGCGTGGAAGAATCGCCCGGCGAAACCATTATATATCAGGGAAGAAAATTCAAGGCATATCGCGGAATGGGCTCCATTGAAGCAATGCAGAAAGGCTCCAAAGACCGTTATTTTCAGGACATTGAGGAAGACATCAAGAAGCTTGTGCCCGAAGGAATTGCTGCACGGGTACCCTATAAAGGAACTCTTTATGAAGTGCTCTACCAGCTTATCGGCGGTCTGCGTGCCGGCATGGGATATTGCGGTGCAAAAAATATTGCAGAGCTGCAAAAAGCACAATTCACCAAAGTTACCGCTGCCGGAGTGCGCGAAAGCCATCCGCACGACGTAACCATCACCCGTGAAGCGCCAAACTACAGCAGTCAGTAAGAAACAGCGGAATGAAGATCCTTATTTCCATATTTTGCCTGATTTTGGCTTTTGAAACTGTCGGGCTGCAGGCTCAAAACGACAAACCACTTGTTACCATTGCAGATCAAAAAATTTCAAAAGCTGAATTTGAGCAGATTTACAAAAAGAACAACGAAAACCTTCAGGAGAATATTGAAATAAAAACACCGGAAGAATATCTGTCGCTGTTCATCGACTTCAAGCTTAAAGTGATTGAAGCAATGCGCCTGAAAATGGATACGGCTCAGGCTTTCCGGGATGAACTGGCTGGTTATCGGCAGGAGCTTGCAGCGCCCTATCTGACCGATATTCAGTATGACGAAAATTTAGTTCAGGAACTGTATCAACGACTGAAAACCGAGGTCAATGCAAGTCACATTCTTTTTGCGCTCCCTGAAAATGCAACCCAAATTGAAGATGATGAAATTCTGAAAAAAGCGCTAAAAATCAGGGAAGAGATTCTGGCAGGCAAAGATTTTAATGAAGCAGCCCACGAGTACAGTGACGATCCATCGGCAAAGCAAAATCGCGGAAACTTAGGCTATTTCTCCGGTTTCCAAATGGTTGCTCCGTTTGAAAATGCAGCTTTCGCTCTGTCGCCCGGCGAAGTTTCACAACCTGTGAAATCTTCATTTGGCTACCATCTCATTCAAGTTCAAGATGTTCGGGAAAATCGTGGAGAGATTAAGGTGGCGCACATCATGAAAATGTTTCCGCCGGATATTTCCAAAATTGACAAAGCGCGGCTCAACGACGAAATACACTCAATTTACAGCAAAATAAAGCACGGCGCTGATTTTGCCGAACTGGCAAAAGAGTTTTCAGACGACAAACAATCGGCAATGCAGGGAGGCGAAATGCCCTGGTTCTCCTCCGGACGAATGATTGCGGAATTTTCTGAACCGGCATTCAGGCTGAAAAATATAGGCGATGTTTCCATGCCGATTGAAACTGCCTACGGTTATCACATCATCAAAAAAATTGACTACCGACCTGTACCCGAGTTTGATAAGCTAAAAAAGGAGATTGAAAACCGCATTAAACAAGACCCTGAGCGAAACAAAAGTTCACAGAAAGTTTTCATCGAAAAGCTGAAAAAAGAGTATGATTTTCTTGAAAATTCGGAAAATCTGAAAAAAATTGGTGATACCGAAATCAATGGCGAAAACGGAGAGAATCCGGTACTTTTTTCATTGGACGGGAAAGATTACAATTTGGCAACTTTTGACCTGTATTTGCAAAAAAATAAGATTACGACCGGTCGTTATTCAACATATTATGAAGAGTGGCAAAACAGTGAAATAATTGCTTTTGAAGATTCCCGGATAGAGCAAAAACATCCCGAATTTCGGTATCTGATGCAGGAATATCATGACGGATTGTTGCTGTTCAGCATTATGGAAGAGAAAATCTGGAATTTTGCATCACAGGACAGCGCCGGACTGGAAAAATTCTACAAAGAGTACAAAGATAAATTCAGCTGGGACGAGCGTTTCCGTGGGTATGTCATTACTTGCAACGATAAGGAAACCCGGGAAGAAGCTGAAAAAATCAGCGATGAAGGCGTTTTGCCGTCTGAGATTGCAGATGCGCTGGAAGTAGATGCGAAAATTTTTGAAATCTCCGAAGGAACATGGGAAAAAGGCGTCAATCCGGCTGTGGATTACTACATCTGGAACGGCGAAATTCAGCCTGGTTTTAATCCCGAACTGACTTTTGTCAGCGGGGATATAATTCCACCGGAAACCAAAACATTAGACGAAGCGCGTGGGCTATACATTTCTGAATATCAGAACATTCTGGAACAGAACTGGCTGAAGGAGCTGAGAAAAAAGTATAAAATAAAAGTCAATAAAAAGGAGTTGAAAAAGGTGGAAAATGCGGAAGCAATTCATTAAATATCTGCTGATTCTTTTTGCATTGGGCTATGTTGCAGCCTGCGAACCGGAAGAGAGAGACGGCGACAAAATTGTTGCCGAAGTGGGCATGAAAAAGCTCTACCTTTCCGAGGTGAACGCAGTCATTCCAAACAATACGGAACAACAGGACAGTTCAGCGTTAGCTGATGATTACGTTCAAAAATGGATACAACAGAAGCTCCTGTTGAAAAAGGCAGAGGATAACCTTTCGTCGGAGTTGAAAAATGTTACCCGCGAGTTGGAGGAGTATCGCAACTCACTGATTATTTTCAGATATAAAAACGAACTGATGGCGCAAAGGATGGATACCACCGTCAGCAGCGAACAAATCAGAAATTATTACCTGCAAAATACGGATAATTTCAGGCTGAATAAAAATATTATTAAGGGAATTTACCTGAAAATTCCGGCGGAGCTGGCAAATCCCGATTTTCTGAAAGAATTTGCAGGAAATCTTTCTGCGCATGAAGCCACTGAAATCCGGGACTACTGTATTCAGTATGCCAAAAGTTACGGAATTTACACCGATAATTGGATTGAATTAGATGCGGCGCTACAAAATATTCCGGTTTCAATTGAAAATCCCGAGCAGTTCCTGAAACATAATCAATTCGTTGAATATGCCGATTCCAGCGACTTTTATCTGCTTGCCGTGCATGATTATATGATCAAAAATGAACAGGCGCCCGTTGAATATGTGCAGGAAAGTATTAAAAGCTTAATTTTGAACCGTAGAAAAATTGATTTCCTCAGGGAAACAGATGAAATGATATACCGGGAAGGGGTGAATAAGAACAGTTTTAAAATTTATAACATAGAGAGAAATGAAAGGGAATAAAATATTCAAATCCGCAGTTTTTGTTTTGATGTCGGTTTTTATGGTGTTTTCCGTTGCCGCACAGGACAGAGTGGTCGATCAGATTGTTGCCATTGTGGGCGGAAATATTGTCTTGAAATCAGACATTGAAAAGATGTTTATGGATCAACAGGCTCAGGGCATCACCTCTGACGGAGACATGAAATGCGAAATTCTGGAAAACTTTCTCATCGATAAGCTTCTGATTGCCGAGGCAGAATTGGACACGCTGATAGACGTTACGGACAGCGAAGTGAACCAGCAGATGGAAGGGCAGTTGCAAATGTACATTGCACACTTCGGCTCGGAAAGGGCGGTGGAAAGTTTCTTTAAAAAACCTATTGCCGACATCCGTTCGGAGATGAGGCAGGTTGTGCGGGATCAGCTGTTGAGCATGAAGATGCGGAATAAAATTATTCAGGACGTAACGGTTACCCCATCGGAAATCCGGCAGTTTTTCCGCAGTATGCCGGCTGATGAAGTTCCGAATATTCCCACTCAGTATGAGTATGCGCAGATTACGGTGCGCCCTGCCGTTTCGCTGGAGGAGGAAAATCGCGTGAAAGCCGAGCTGCGCGATATTAAGCGGCGCATTGAGGAGGGCGCAAGTTTTGCCGCAATGGCAGTGCTCTATTCGGAAGGTCCTTCGGCAGGAAACGGCGGCGAAATCGGATTTTTGGGGCGTGCCCAGCTTGACCCGGAGTATGCAACTGCGGCATTTAACCTGAAAAAAGACAAAATTTCCAATGTCGTAAAAAGTGAATTTGGCTACCATATCATTCAGCTTATCGACAGGAGGGCAGACAAAGTCAACACCCGCCATATTCTGATGACCCCGAAAGTTACCATTGAGGCAAAAGAGGAAGCGGTTGACCGGTTGGATAGTCTTGCCAACATCATCCGCCGTGAAGAACTCTCCTTTGCACACGGTGCAGCCATGTTTTCTTCCGACAAAAACACGCGCAACAACGGCGGAGTGGTTATTAATCCCAACACTATGTCTTCAAAGTTTACCATTGAAGAATTAGACGGAAACATCAGCAAAGTGCTGTCGGGTTTACGGATCGGCGAAATTTCCGATCCTTTTGAATCAATTGATGAAGAGAGTCGGCAGTCCGTTTTCAAAGTTGTAAGACTGATAAACAAGACCGAATCACACAGAGCAAATCTGCAAAATGACTATCAGTATCTTTCCGATATGTTCTTAGACAAAAAACAGGAAGAAACCATGGAAAAATGGATTGCACAAAGACAGTCGCAAACATATATAAGGATTGATGCCACCTATGCCAACTGCAATTTTGAATTTGCAAACTGGCAGAAGTAAAAAGGCATAAATCACTACAAATAACAGAAAAGAAAAAATAGATGAATTTTAAAAATGATGTGGAGGCGTTAGATGCGCTACGAAATAAGTTCGGACTACTGACCAATGAGATTTCAAAAGTGATATATGGACA